>WNFK01175349.1_pt1 | contig 11365 bp, 9 predicted proteins | sample 5400281 | NCBI WGS metagenome assembly WNFK01 (sample SAMN13153350, study PRJNA577476) | soil metagenome | isolation source: 20 cm soil on Douglas fir-dominated hillslope | place: USA:California | collected 2013-09-17
CTTGGACTCGCGGAATTCGACGTGCTTGCGCGCGACCGGATCGTACTTCTTCTTGACCAGCTTGTCGGTCATGGTGCGCGAATTCTTCTTGGCGACGTAGTAGAAGCCGGTATCCGCCGAGGAAACGAGCTTGACCTTGATGGTGACCGCTTTGGCCATGTTCACAAACCTCAAATATAAAGGGAATCAGGCGCCGGCCCATCGGGGGCGCATTTGCGGGCAACCTAGCTTCTGACAGCCCAAAGTCAAGGTTTTGCAGGCAAAAACCGGCGCGATTCCGGGCTATCAGGCCTCAAAGAACCGGTTTTTCGGCCGCGGCAGGCCGAGATTCTCCCGCAACGTCCGCCCCTCATACTGGTGCCGGAAAATCCCGCGCTTCTGCAGTTCAGGCACCACCTTATCAACAAAATCGTCCAGCCCGGCGGGCAGGAACGGGAACATGATATTAAAACCGTCGCAGCCGAAGCTGGTCAGCCACTCCTCCATCTGGTCGGCGATCAGTTCGGGCGTGCCGACAAACGCCAGCCCGCCATAGCCGCCGACGCGCTGTGCGAGCTGGCGGACGGTGAGCTTGTCGCGGGCGGCGACATCGACCAGCCGCTGGCGGCCGCTCTTTGAGGCATTGGTTTCCGGGATCGGCGGCAACTGCCCATCGGGATCGAAGCCCGATGCATCGGTCCCCAACTGGACCGACAGCGAGGCGATGGCGCTGTCGTAATGCACCATGCTGTCCAGCCTGGCGCGTTTCTCGCGTGCTTCCTCGACGCTGTCGCCGACCACGACGAAGGCGCCGGGCAGGATCTTCAGGTGGTCGCGGTCGCGGCCGAGCTTGTCCATGCGGCCCTTGATATCGGCATAGAGCTTTTGCCCGTCGGCAAGGCTGCCGCCGCCGGTGAACACGGCTTCCGCGGTCTCCGCCGCCAGCTGCCTGCCGTCATCCGACGCGCCGGCCTGCACGATCACAGGCCAGCCCTGCACCGGGCGACCGATATTAAGGGGACCGCGCACCGAGAGATATTTTCCCTTGTGGTTCAGCACGTGCATCTTGGCGGGATCGAAATACAGACCCGCTTCGACGTCGCGCACGAAGGCGTCGTCGGCGAAGGAATCCCACAAGCCCGTCACTACATCGTAGAATTCGCGCGCGCGCCTGTAGCGCTCGGCGTGCTCCATGTGGTCTTCAAGCCCGAAATTCAGCGCCGCGTCCGGATTGGAAGTCGTGACGATGTTCCACCCCGCACGGCCGCCGCTGATGTGATCGAGGGAAGCGAAACGGCGGGCGACATGATAGGGCTCGTCGAAGGTGGTCGAACCGGTTGCGATCAGCCCGATATGTTCGGTGGCGCCGGCCAGTGCCGACAGCAGCGTGAACGGTTCGAAGGAAGTCACGGTGTGGCTGCGCTTTAACGCATTGATCGGCATGTTCAGCACGGCCAGGTGGTCGGCCATGAAGAAGGCGTCGAATTTGCCGGCTTCGAGCTTCTGGATCAGACGTTTGATATGTCCAAAATTGAAATTGGCGTCCGGCCATGCGCCGGGATAGCGCCACGCGCCGGTATGAATACTGACCGGCCGCATGAACGCGCCGAGCCGCAACTGACGTTTTGCCATGGTCCATCCCGTGTTGGTTTGTCGTTGTCAGGAGATAGGGAGGCGAAACCGGAAAGGCATCAGCCGACCATCAGAAGATTTTTGCAATTCTGGCATGGCGCGTGGTCGATTATTTCGAGGCGCGCGGCTGATACGCGATTCCGGCGCAGCCAGCCCGGGTCCGCCTGCGGCGTCGTTTCATTGCGCGCGCTCAAAGCGAAAGTTGCGCACTCTATCGGTATTGAGCCACGCGCCGGTGACCTTACCCTGCGCATCGCGTGTGAACCGGATTCGGTTGCCTCTGCCGTTAAAGAGATCAGCTGCAACGGGAAGCAATGGTATGTCGTTTGATTTCAATGAATGAATCAGAAGCCCTCCATCCTTCAAGATAACTTCGCGAGGCATGTCTACTTCGTCGCTGCGATACACTCCGGCGAATTCCTGCAACTGTGCGGCGGTTGGCTCATAGGACGGCGCGCGCGAGTAACGATGCTGCATTTTTCCGTTGGTGTAGGTCGTCAGCGCAGCTGGCGTGCCATTTTCGCCGGCTTGGAAAACAAGCTCTGTCAGTGGTTCCTTGATGTAGCGAAAACGGCCGTCGTCCGTCGCTTCGAGGTCGAGAACCCTGCCGTCGGCGTTGAGGCCACTCTGAAGGTTGCCGCCCATCAGGCGGACGCGCATAACTCGATCGTTGTCGTCAGGATCGACGTATAGTCCTGTCCATTTCTTCAACTGCTCGCTGCCTGGCTGAGGCGATGCCGTCTGGACGGCGGTCGGCGGAGTGGTGGTGCCGAGAGAGGAGGCGAGATAGATGTCGGCGATCCGTCGAGCCAATGCGCTCGGATTTATGCTGTCCAGATTGCATAAAAGAGCAACGGAAAAATGCTGGTCCGGGAATCGTATGAGATCAGCCCGATAACCGGCATCTGCGCCGGCGTGGCTGACGATATTCAGGCCACGATATTTTCCGATCTCGAGACCGGCGGCGTAGCTGAGCTGGGTGCCGTCATTGAGATATCCTCGCTCTTGCAATTGACCGATTAACGCCTGTCCGCCAACACGGGCGGTGTAGAAATTCTCGTCCCAAAGCGCCAAATCCTCGACCGTCGTCAGAAGACTGGTCGCGCCTACCGTGTCGAAATTCGTAATGCTCAAGTTAAAATTGCCGTTACGATAGGCATAGCCATACGCCATGTCCTTGACGATTTCTGCATGGTTGTCCCGGAAATGGCTATGCGACATTCCCAGCGGCAAAAATAGCCGACTGGTCGTGAACGCTCGAAAAGATTGGCCGCTGACGTGCTTTACAGCCTGCGCCAGCAACGTGAAGCCGGTGTTGGAATAAAGAAATTTCGAGCCCGGCGCGAAGTTAAGCGTCTTCTGTCGCGACAGAACTGCCAAAACATCGGCATCAGTGATCAAGTCAAGCGAATAGCGCCAACCGGCAATCGCCAGCAGCTCCCACTGATCGCGCAAGCCGCTGCTATGGTGCAGCAGATGCCGAAGCGTGATCGGCACCCCGAAATCCGGGAGCTCCGGCACATATTTTCTTGCCTGATCATCCAGAGAGAACTTGCCCTCTTGTGCCAACATCAGAACCGATGCTGCGGTAAACTGTTTTGACATCGACGCGACATGAAAAACAGTGGTGGGCGTTATCTTCACATCGTGGTCCAGATCGGCCATTCCGTAGCCGCGCTCATAAATGATGTGGCCATCCCTCATGACGGCCAATGCGCAGCCCGGCGAAGCCGGTTTATCCCACTCCGTGAACAGTTGATCGACCTGAGCGGACTCGGCTGGCGAGTCCGCTGTCGCGTTGGCAATTCCCGTCCAACCTGCCGTTATCGCGGCGATCAAATAAAATATCTGAAGGCGCAACCGCATATCTGGTGTGCTCCATAGGTGCGTTGCCGGCCGTGATCGACACCGGCGAGGTCGGACATCTGTGGTCAGTCTTGCGGGGTCAATGGTGGCCTGCCGATCGAGCTTAATCAACCCAGGCAGCGCCGACGCTCAGACCGTCGCGCCCAGAACATCCTTATGCATCCTGCCGCCGTAGAAATGGAAAAACGGCACCTCGGCATCGTGGTTCAGCGGCCCGGTGGCGAGACGTTTTTCGAGTTCGTTCAGGACATTCTTGGTCATGGGATGCAGGTCGGCCAGCGGCTGCGATCCGATCTCGACCCAAACCAATTCCACCAGTTCGGCCTCGGCATGGATCACGCCCTCGACGCGATGGGCGATGGTTGAAGCGTCCGCCGTAAAAAATCGGGTATCGAAACGCCGCACGCGGCCCGGCGGAGTGATCGCGCGTGCGATCAGGAACAGGCCGGAAGGGTCCGGCAGCAATCCGGCGTCGCTGAAAGGTTTCCACTCGCCCTCGAGTTTCGGCGCAGCGCCGTGGCTCTTGCGGCCGAGACAGAGCCCGGTTTCCTCGCAGGCCTCGCGGATCGCGGCGACCGCCAATGAGCGGGCGCGCGACGGCGTGATTTTCGGACTGCCCTTTAGGAGGTTGGCTTCAAGCGCCTTCGGAATCGGCGCGGCAACCGGAATGCGATTGTCGGTCTTGTCGACGCGCCCGCCGGGAAAGACGAATTTGCCGGGCATGAACACCACCTTGTCGTGGCGTTTGCCGACCAGAACTTTTGGGGCGGTGGCGGTGCGATCGACCAGGATCAGGGTGGCGGCGTCTACCGGGCGGCGGTAGGGGTGATGATCGGCTTCCTTCTCTTCTTTTACCGTCTCGCTCATTTCACCCCTGTTTTCTTTTTGTTTTAACGCGCCACGCTACTTCTCCGGATTTTGCTCGTCAAATCCGTGCATGCGCAGCGCCCATTGCACCCCAACCACGGCGCCCTTTACCGGCTGCAGCAACAGCAATGACAAAATCAGCGTCAGCGGCAAATAGATCGACAGCTGCAACGGCACCGAAGGCGCGTAGTCGGTCTCGATCCACAATATCATCGGCACCACGATGTGGCCGACGATGACGATGACGAGATAGGCCGGCAGATCGTCGGCACGATGCGGCGTGAAGTCCTGCGCGCAAACCGAGCAGTGATCGTCCACCTTGAGGAATGCGCGAAACAGCTTGCCTTCGCCGCAGCGAGGACAACGGCCGCGCAAGCCGCGTTTCAGCGCGGTCCAGACGTTGCGCTTTTCGGCTGGTGCGGATTCCCGGGTCCAGACTTTGCTTGTTGCGCTCACGGTTTCCATGATTTGCCCTTCTTCGATTTGCCGGGCTTGGCCTTGCCGGGCTTGCGATCCTTCTTGCGCGGGCTGCGGCCCGGATGCGTCTTCGCCTGCGCCCTCATGGTGTCGTTGGCGCCCGGGCGCCTGCGTCCGCGCGGCGCGGTACTGCCTTCCGACAACAGTTCGAACCGCAATGCGCCTGCCACCGGAGCCGCTTCTACCAGACGGACGTCGACGACGTCACCCAGCCGGTGCATGGCACCGCTGCGCGAGCCGACCAGCGCATGGCGTGTCTCGTCGTAGTTGAAATATTCAGTGCCCAGGGTGCGGATCGGGATCAGGCCGTCGGCGCCGGTATCGCTGAGCTTGACGAACAGTCCGGCGCGGGTGACGCCGGAGATGCGGCCCTGAAAGGTGGCCCCGATGCGGTCGGCGAGAAAATGCGCGATCAGCCGATCGGCGGTTTCGCGTTCGGCCTTCATGGCGCGGCGCTCGGTGACGGAAATCTGCGCTGCGACCTCGGTCAGCGTTTCCACCGTCTCGGTCTCCGGCAACGCGCCTTCGCCAAGCCCGAGGCCGCGGATCAACGCGCGGTGCACGACGAGATCGGCGTAACGGCGGATCGGGGAGGTGAAATGCGCATAGCGCCGCAGGTTCAGGCCGAAGTGGCCGTAATTCTCGGCGGCGTATTCGGCCTGGGCTTGCGAGCGCAACACCACTTCATTCACCAGCGGTTCGGAATCGTGGCCCTTGACCTGCGCCAGCACGCGATTGAACAGCGAGGGGCGCAACGCGCCGCTTTTGGCGAACGGCAGATCGAGGGTTTTCAAGAATTCCTGGAGGTTATGAACCTTCTCAAGCGTTGGCTCATCGTGCACCCGGTAGATAAGCGGCAGCGCCTTCTTTTCAAGCATTTCGGCCGCGGCGACGTTGGCCAGAATCATGAATTCCTCGATAAGCTTGTGCGCGTCCAGCCGCTCCGGCACGATCACGCGATCCACGGTGCCGTCCGATTTCAGCAGGATCTTGCGTTCGGGAATGTCGAGATCGAGCGGATCGCGTTCGTCGCGGGCGCGCTTCACGATCGCATAGGCGTCGTACAGCGGTTTTAGGACGGAAGCGAGCAGGGGGCCCGCGGTGTCATCCGGCCGTCCGTCGATCGCCGCCTGCGCCTGCGCGTAGTTCAGCTTGGCGGCCGAGCGCATCAAGATCCGATGAAAGCTGTGCGAGCGCTTGCGGCCGTCATTGCCGATCACCATTCGCACCGCCAGCGCGCCGCGCGGCTCGCCCGGCACCAGCGAGCATAGATCGTTGGAGATGCGCTCGGGCAGCATCGGCACTACGCGATCCGGAAAGTACACCGAATTGCCGCGCATCAGCGCGTCACGATCGAGCGCCGAGCCGGGCCGCACATAGAACGCAACATCGGCGATCGCGACGGTGACGATGGTGCCGCCTTTATTGTTCGGGTCGGGATCGGCTAGCGCATGCACCGCGTCGTCATGGTCTTTTGCATCGGGTGGATCGATGGTCACCAGCGGCAGGTCGCGCCAGTCCTCGCGTCCTTTCAGCGTCGCGGGCTTGGCCTCCTCGGCCTCGCGCAACGCCGCGGGCGAGAAGGCCTGCGGAATTTCGTGGGAATGAATCGCGATCAGGCTGACCGCCTTCTCGCTCGCGAGCGAGCCGAGCCGCTCTTTCACCTTGCCGGAGGCCAGTCCAAAACCGCGCGAGCGCACCAGCGACCTGCTTCTTGTCGACCGGAACGAGCCGTCCGCCGCCATCGGGCAGGGCGCGGAAGATTCCGAGCACGCGGGTTTTGGCGTGATCGACCACCTTGATGACGCGGCCGCGATAGACGGCGCCTTCGCTGTCGTCCAGCTTCTCGATCCGCAGCAGCGCGCGGTCGCCGACACCTGCCGCCGTGCCCGGCTGCGGACGTCTGGGAATGTGGATGCGGATTTTCGGCGCTTCGCCGTTTTCCACCTCATCCCATTCGGTGGGCGTCGCGATCAATTCGCCGTCGCTGTCGCGGCCGGTGATGTCGGCCATCACGGTTGCGGGCAGTACGGCAGGTTGGCTTATCTTCTTGCCGCGCTTTTCGATCGTGCCTGCGTCGGCCAGTTCGCGCAGGATACGCTTGAGCTCGACGCGGTCGGCGTTCTTGAGGCCAAACTCCCGCGCGATTTCGCGGGTGCCGACTTCTCCCGGATGCGCGCGGATGAAGGCGACAAGGGCGTCCCGCTCTGGAAAAACCTTGTCGCGTTGTTTCGCCACTTATCCGCTTGCCTTGCCGGCGCTCTTCTTTGCGGCGGTTTTGGGCGCAGGCTTCGCTGGAGAGGTTTTGGCCGTCGCCGTTACCGGCGCGCGGGCCTTGCTGGCCGCGGCGGCGCTATCGGACTTCGGCTTCGCCGCGGATTTCTTCGCGACCGCCTTCTTGGCAGGCTTGCCAACGGGCTTGTTAACGGGTTTGGGCGCCTTCGCATCCGCTTTGGCAGGCTTTTCTGCTTTGGCCGCCTTGGCGGGCTTGGCCTTCTTGGCGCCCCGCTTCGGCTTGCCGCCGCCCTTGGCGACGCGTTCGTCGATCAGCGCGATGGCTTCTTCGAGCGTGATGGTCTCCTGCGTCTTGTCGCTGGGGATGGTGGCGTTGACGCCGCCGGCCGTGACATAGGCGCCGTAGCGGCCGCCCTTGACCGCGACGCCGCCAAGGGTCGGATGCTCGCCCAACGGCTTGCCGGGATCGGCGCCGAAGCGGCGGCCGCTCGGGCCTTTCAGAATCTTCTCGGCAATCAGCGTGACCGCCCGGTTGAGCCCGATATCGAACACTTCGTCGCCGGCCTCGAGGCTGGCATAGGTTTTCTCGTGGCGCACGAACGGGCCGAAGCGGCCAAGACCCGCCGTGATCGGCTCGCCGGTCTCCGGATGCCTGCCGATCTCGCGCGGCAGCGACAGCAGTTTCAACGCCAGATCAAGCTCGATGTCGCCGGGCGACATGTTCTTCGGAATGCCGGCGCGCTTCGGCTTTTCGCCCTCGGCATAATCCTTGGGCTCGCCGAGCTGGATATAGGGACCGAAGCGTCCGGCCTTCACCACGACGTCGAGATCGGACACCGGATCCTTGCCGAGGATGCGGTCGGCGCTGGCTTCGCTGTCGGCGGCGAGCGGACGGGTGTAGCGGCATTCGGGATAATTGGTGCAGCCGACAAAGGCGCCGAATTTTCCGGCCTTGAGGTTAAGCTTGCCGGTACCGCAGGTCGGACATTGCCGGGGATCGCCGCCATCCTCGCGCGGCGTATAGATGTGCGGCCCCAGCATGTCATCGAGCGCATCCAGCACCTGGGTAACGCGGAGATCCTTGATCTCGTTGACGGCGCCGATGAAATCGACCCAGAAATCCCGCAAAACCTGCTGCCAGGAAATCTCGTTGTTGGAGATGCGATCGAGCTGCTCTTCCAGTGCTGCGGTGAAATCATACTCGACGTAGCGGGCGAAAAAGTTTTCCAGGAACGCGACCACGACGCGGCCCTTGTCCTCGCCATGCAGACGTTTCTTCTCGAGCCTGACATAGCCGCGGTCCTTGAGCACCTGCAGGATCGAGGCATAGGTCGAGGGACGGCCGATGCCGAGTTCCTCCATGCGCTTGACCAACGAGGCTTCCGAGAAACGCGGCGGCGGCTCGGTGAAGTGCTGGGTGACGGCGAGCCCCTTGCGCTTGAGCGCTTCGCCTTCGCTCATGGCGGGGAGGCGGCGACTGTCGTCATCGTCGCCGTCGTCGTCGCGCCCTTCCTGATAGAGCGCCAGGAAGCCGTCGAACTTCACCACCTGACCGGTGGCACGCAAATCCAGCACGCGGGAGCCCGCCTTGGCGGCGATATCAACCGTGGTGCGTTCCAGCTCGGCCGATTCCATCTGGCTCGCGATGGTGCGGATCCAGATCAATTCATAAAGCCGCGCCTGATCGGTATCGAGACGGCGGCGCATCTCGGCCGGACGGCGCGACAAATCCGTTGGGCGGATGGCTTCGTGCGCTTCCTGCGCGTTCTTGGCCTTGGTCTGGTACTGGCGCGGCGCCTCCGGCACATAGGCGTTGCCGTAATCCTCCCCGATCACCTTGCGCGCCTGCGTGATCGCCGAATTGTCGATCTGCACGCCGTCGGTTCGCATATACGTAATGAGACCGGTGGTCTCGCCGCCGATATCGATACCCTCGTAAAGCCGCTGCGCGATCCGCATGGTATGCGCGGGCGCAAAGCCCATCTTGCGGCTGGCTTCCTGCTGCAGCGTCGACGTGGTGAACGGCGCCTGCGGATTGCGGCGCGCCGGCTTGGCTTCGACAGTGGAGACCGTGAAGTTGGCGGCTTCGATCGCCTTCTTGAAATCTTCGGCCTCGGCGCCGGTGCCGATGTCGAGCCGCTGAATCTTCTTGCCATCGGCCCCGACCAGCCGCGCCTCGAATGCGTCGCCACGCGGCGTCGTCAAGGTCGCTACCAGCGACCAGTATTCGCGCGGGATAAATTTCTCGATCTCGAGTTCGCGGTCGCATACCAGCCGCAGCGCCACCGACTGCACGCGGCCGGCGGAGCGCGCCCCCGGCAATTTACGCCACAGCACCGGCGAGAGCGTGAAGCCAACCAGATAATCCAGTGCGCGGCGCGCCATATAGGCGTCCACCAGCGCGCCGTCGATATGGCGCGGGTGTTTCATTGCCTCGGTGACCGCCTGCTTGGTGATGGCGTTGAACACCACGCGTTCGATCTTGTGGTCCTTGATCGCGCGCTTTTCCTTCAAGACCTCCAGCACGTGCCATGAGATCGCTTCGCCCTCGCGATCGGGGTCGGTTGCGAGGATCAATCGGTCGGCACCCTTGAGCGCTTTGGCGATGTCGTTGAGCCGCCCCGCCGCCTTGGGGTCGATCTCCCAGATCATCTGGAAGTTGGCCTCCGGATCGACCGATCCGTTCTTGGCCGGAAGATCGCGGACATGGCCAAAAGAGGCCAGGACCTCGTAGGTCGAGCCCAAATACTTGTTGATCGTCTTGGCTTTCGCCGGCGACTCGACAATGACGATATTCATGTCATTCCAATGGCTTACGGGGAAAATAAGGGCCGGTTCCGCGAGATTCGCGTCGGCCGTTTCGCTGCGAACATGGGTGTAGCAGAGGCCCCTGTCAAATCGACAGATGTTGAAAGGGCCCCGGCGGTTACGGGTTACTATACGAAAGGTTGTTGAAACGCCGCCTAGAGTTGCGCTCCCAAAGAGGGTATCTTCCGACGTTACGCGGCATTTCAAGTATTTATTTTGGATGTAGTTTTTTGACCAAGACAGGGCGCCGGCGGACGCCCCAATCCTCGGACAAGGATCAGCGTTCGCCAACCGACGATCTCCCCGGGGATGGCGGTCCGGACGAAGCTGTGGCTTTCATTGCGGAGACCGTCTCCGACCTCGCCCGGCTGGCGCGGCGCCACCGGCTCGACGTGCTCGTGCGCCTGCTCGATATGGCCCAAATGGAAGCGCAGGAGCGCATCCGCCTTCGCGGCAAGCGCAATCTATCTTAAGAGTCAGCTCGGCATCGCTTACGCCAAAACGCGTCGGCGGCGTTTGATGCCAGAATTCGGCCTCACTTCGGTATCGCCAATGCCGAGCAGCCGGCCATCCTCCGAACGGAGTTCGAGTTTTCGAACCGGCCGGCCTTTGCCGCGATCCACCAGCAGGGTAGGGAATCCGTCCGGCTCGCCGGCAAATTCCTCGCTCCACTGCCGCAGCGCGACCAGTACTGGAAACACTCCGCGCCCCTTCGGCGTCAGCACATATTCCTGGTAGGCGCTGCCGTCGGAAGCGGGCGCCGTCTTCAGGATGCCGTGGTCGACCAAGCCGCGCAGTCGGACCGACAGGATATTTTTCGCCAGACCGATGTGCTTCTGGAATTCGCTGAAGCGGCGGATGCCCATCAAGGCGTCCCGGATGATCAGCAACGACCACCAGTCGCCGATCACGTCCAGCGATCGCGCGATCGGGCATTCCGCCTTTTCAAGACTTGTGCGTTTCACCATGGCGTCCTCCGGACCGGACAACTGTTCTCACCGATCACAGCGTTGTGTAGTTGCATTATTAAACCAGACGTCGTAGATAGTCAACCTAGTTTAATAATGCAACCATGGAGGCGATCGTGAGGCTTGCGAACAAGACGGCGTTCATTACAGGCGGCAACAGTGGCATCGGTCTCGCGACGGCGCGGCTATTCGTGGCCGAAGGCGCGCGGGTGGCCATCACCGGGCGCAATCAGGCAACCCTTGAGGCCGCCGCCAGGGAACTGGGGCCGAATGCGCTGGCGATCGTGGCCGACGCGACTGACATCGAGGCGACCGAAAAAGCGATTCTAGAGGCCGTCAGGAAATTCGGCAAACTCGACATTGTGTTCGCCAATGCCGGCATCGCCGGTAACACGCCGATCGGAGGCACCACGCTGGCCGCATTTGAATCGGTCATCCGAACCAACATCACCTCGGTGTTCTTCACCGTGCAGGCGGCGGCGCCACATCTGAATGACGGCGCATCGATCATCCTGAATGGCTCGGTGATCTCG
>WNFK01231541.1_pt1 | contig 11360 bp, 7 predicted proteins | sample 5400281 | NCBI WGS metagenome assembly WNFK01 (sample SAMN13153350, study PRJNA577476) | soil metagenome | isolation source: 20 cm soil on Douglas fir-dominated hillslope | place: USA:California | collected 2013-09-17
ACGATGGTGCCGACCTGGATGCGCGGCACCAGCGTGGAGAGCGCGGTGAGCGTGCTCCAGCCCTCGAGCATCGCGCCCTCGCGCTCCTTCGTGTTGGGCATGAAGTGGTCGGTGACGCACGCCGCGTCCCACCGGGTGGCCTCGGCGTGCTTCCACATCTCGAGGACCGCGGGCCATGTCTGGTTGCCCATGCTCGTGAACATGCCGAAGCGCATCGTGCTCTCCTTCGCTCTCGCGATCAGTGCTCGGTCTGGGACTCGCGGGCGGGCCCGACCAGGGTGGCGCCGCCGTCCACCACCAGCACCTGGCCGGTGATGTAGCGGGCGTGGCCCGACAGCAGGAAGCGCGCGGCCTGGCCGATGTCCCAGCCGGTGCCCTCGCGGGCGAGGACGGAGGCGCGCCGCCGCTGGTCGCGGGCCGCGGGGGTCATGCCGCGGGCGTAGACCATCGGGGTGTAGACCGGGCCGGGGGCGATGCAGTTGACGCGGATGCCGTCGGGGCCGTGATCCACCGCCATCGCGCGGCTGAGCGCGATCACCGCGCCCTTGGAGGCCGAGTAGGTGGTGAGGCCGCGCGGGCGGAGCGCGGAGATCGAGGAGATGTTCACGATGGCGCCGCTCTTCGCGGTGCGGATCATCTCGGGGATCGCGGCCTTGGAGGCGAGGAACATGGTCTCGACGTTGACCTGCATGACCCGCCGCCAGGTGTCGGGCCTCTCCTCCACCACGCTGCCCTTGCTGCCGATCCCCACGTTGTTGATCAGGAAGTCGAGGCGGCCGTAGCGGCTCACCGCCTCGCGGGCCATCGCCGCGCACTGCGCCTCGTCGGTGACGTCCACCGAGAGGGCCGACGCCTTGCCGCCCTCTCCGGTGATCATCTCGACGGTGCGCTTGGCGAGGCCCTCGTCGCGGTCGACGACCAGCACGCTGGTGCCGCTGCGCGCGAGTAGGATGCAGGCCGCGCGCCCGTTGCCGATGCCGTCGCCCGCGGCGCCGCCACCGGTAACGATGGCCACCCGTCCCTCCAGTCCCAGGTCGTCGTCGGGTCGCGTCGTCGCTGCGCTCATGGGGATGCCTTTCGTGGGTCGGTCATGGGAGGCCCGCGCCGGGCACGTCCACCCGGACGGTCTCGATGCGGCCGTCGCGCTTGTCGGCCATGGCGGGCCCGCTGCCGGTGCAGGTGCACACGTAGAGGGTGCGGCGATCGGCGCCGCCCAGCATGCACGCGAAGGCGTGGCGCCCGGGCCCGGTGGGGATGCGCCGCTCGATCGCGCCGCCCTCGCGGACCCGCAGGAGATCCGGGCCGCGCGCGTCGGTGACCCAGATCGCGCCCTCGGCGTCCAGGCAGATGCCGTCGGGGAAGACGCCGTCGAGCTTCGCCCAGACGCGACGCTTCGTCAGCGCGCCGTCGGCGGCCACGTCGAAAGCGGTGAGCCTCTGGCCCAGGGTCTCGGCCACCACGAGCGTCCGGCCGTCGGGGGTGATGACGGTGCCGTTCGGGAACTCGAGATCCTCCGCCGCGCGCGTGACGGCGCCGTCGAGATCGACGCGCGCGAGGGCCGCGGCGCGGGGCGGCTCGCCGCGGTGGCGGTCGAAGCCGAAGTTGCCGACGTAGGCGCGGCCGCGCGAGTCCACCACCATGTCGTTGCAGGGGGCGGTGGCGATCGACGCGAGATCGGCGTGCGGGCGCGGCTTGCCGTCCTCCACGCGCAGGAGCTGGCGATCGAGCATCGAGACCACGAGCAGGGTGCCGTCCGGCAGCCAGCCGAGGCCCGAGGGTCGCTGCGGGACCTCGAGGATGGTCTCGAGCCGGCCTTCCGGGGTCACCGCGAGGACGCGCTGGGTGTAGAAGTCCGAGACCCAGAGCCGCCCGTCGTGCCAGCGCGGCCCTTCGGTGAAGGTCAGCCCGTCGAGGAGCGTCGCGAGCACGGCGGTCGCGGTCTAGACGACGGCGGCGGGGGCGTGCGGCGTGGCGCGCCACTGCTCGGGGTCGTGGCCGTAGAAGACGGTGGCCCCGGCCTGGTCACGCAGGCGGCGCAGGGTGGCGAGTGACTCCCGCATGGTCGGGCCGTTCCACAGGATGCGCGGGAGCACGTCGCGATCCATGTTCTCGCGCGTGTAGCACGCGTCGGCCGCGCAGACCAGGTCCTGGCCCTTCCCGGCGCGCACCCGGAGGGACTGGTGGCCGGGGGTGTGGCCGAAGGTGGGGAACAGGAGCACGCTGCCGTCGCCCCACACGTCGTGCTCGCCGTCGATTGTAGCCGGGCGCGAACCCCGGCCGGCGCGCCGCCTCCATCTCCGCCTTCTGCACGAGGAAGGTCGAGCGGGGGAAGAACTCGTTGCCGCCGCAGTGGTCGAAGTGCAGGTGCGAGTTGGCCACGTACCGGACGTCGTCCGGCCCGAGCCCGAGGAGCCGGAGCTGGGGCACGACGTCCTCGCCGGCCTTCGACTTGTCGACGAGCCGCTTGGCGCGCTCGGGGCCCATGCGCCCGATCGGATCGACGCGCGTCTGGCAGTGGACGCCGGTGTCGAAGAGGAGCCGCCCGCGCGGGTGCACGACCAAGAAGCTCATCACCGGGACCGTCCACGGCTGGCCGGCCGGGAGATCGTCGAGCATGCTGGCGCGGTCGAGCTCGAGATAGCCGCTGCAGAGGGCGAAGACCGAGATCACGGCGGCTACGATAAACCCTCGCGCCGCCGTTGTCAGGTGGAAATGCGGCCGCGCGCGGCGGCCCGATCAGGGTGCGGAGGCCGCCTTCGCGGACGGCAGCTCGTCGGCGGTCCACCCGCCGCCCAGGGCCTGGATCAGGAGCACCGCCGCGGCCATGCGCCGGCCGTGGAGCTGAACCGCGGTGATCTCATCGTTCAGCGCGATGGTCTGCACCGTGATCACGTTGAGGTAGCTCACCACGCCCGCCTTGTACTGGTTGGTGGTCAGCGTCACCGACTCCTGCGCCGCCCGCACCGCCTCGTCCTGCACCCGCGCCTCTTCCTCGAGAATGCGCAGCGCGGCCAGGTTGTCCTCCACCCCCTGGAAGGCGGTGAGCACGGCCTGACGGTAGGCGGCCACGCTGCCGTCGAAGGCGGCGCGCGCCTGGTCGGTCTGGGCCTTGCGGAGCCCGCCGTCGTAGACGGTCTCGGTGATGGACGGCCCCACCGACCAGAAGCGGCTCGGCCAGGTGAACCACTGCGAGACGCTGCTGCTCTCGAGGCCTCCCGAGAAGCTCAGGGTCACCGTCGGGTAGTAGGCCGCGACCGCGATGCCGATCTGGGCGTTGGCGGCGGCCATGCGCCGCTCCGCCGCCGCGATGTCCGGCCGGCGCTCGAGCAGCGCGGAGGGTACGCCGACCGGGATGGGCGGGGGCGTGGTGGCGAGCGGGGCGACGGGCAGCGAGAAGGTGGACGCGGGCTGTCCGAGGAGTAGGGCGATCGCGTGCTCGGTCTGCGCCCGGGCCACCCCCACGTCGATGGCGAGCGCCTGCGTCGTCTTGAGCTGGGTCTCGGCCTGCACGACGTCGACGCGGGAGGCCACCCCGCTCGCGCGGCGGTTCCGGGTGAGCTGCAGCGCGTTGGCGAACGCGACGACGGTGTCGTCGAGCAGTCGCTTCTGGGCGTCGAGCATGCGGAGCTGGTAGTAGTTCTGGGCCAGCTCGGCCTGGAAGCTGAGCCGGGCGGTCTCGAGATCGCCCGCGCTCGCCTGGGCCGACGCCCGCCCCGACTCGACCGCGCGCCGCACCCGCCCCCAGAAGTCGGGTGTCCACGCCACCTCGATCGGGAGCTGGAAGGTCGAGACCGGCTGATTCGAGCCCGCCCGGCCCTTGCCGGAGGACGACGAGCCCGACGAGCTGCCCAGGGTGTCCGATTCCCGGGAGCGGGCGTAGCCGACCCCGGCGGTCACGGTCGGGAAGTACGCCGCGCGCGCCTGCCGCACCAGGGCGCGCGCCTGCCGATAGGTGGCCTCCGCCACCTGGAGATCCTGGTTGGCGAGGCTGACCTGCTCCTCGAGCGCGTCGAGCGACGGGTCGCCGAAGAGCTGCCACCACTGCCCGCGGAGGACGTCGTCCCGCGGCTCGGCGACCTTCCAGCCCGCGTTCTCCTTGTAGGCCTCGGGCGTGACGACGGGCGGCCGGGCATAGTCCGGGCCGACCACGCAGCCGCCGGTCAGCGCGGCGAGGCCCGCGGCGAGCGCCCACCCCACGAGGGCCCGCGCGCGCGTCACGACCGTGCCGCCTCGAGAGCCGCGGGGCGCGGGGCCCGGCGGCTCCGCCACCAGAGCCGGAAGCGGTCGAGGTAGAGATAGATGACGGGGGTGGTGTAGAGGGTGAGGATCTGGCTGAGGATCAGGCCGCCCACGATGGAGATGCCGAGCGGCTGGCGCAGCTCCGCGCCCTCGCCGATGCCGAGGGCGGGGGAGACCGCGCCGAGCAGGGCGGCCATCGTGGTCATCATGATCGGGCGGAAGCGGAGCAGGCACGCCTGGTAGATCGCCTCCGCGGGCGGCTTGCCCTCCCGGCGCTCGGCGTCGATCGCGAAGTCGATCATCATGATCGCGTTCTTCTTGACGATGCCGATGAGCAGCAGGACCCCGATCATGGCCATGAGGCTGAACTCGATCCGGAAGGCCATCAGGGCCAGCAGCGCCCCGACCCCCGCGGATGGGAGCGTGGAGAGGATCGTGATCGGGTGGATGTAGCTCTCGTAGAGCACGCCCAGCACGACGTACATCGCGACGAGGGCGGCCAGGATCAGCACAAGCTCGTTGGAGAGCGATTGCTGGAAGACCCGCGCGGTGCCCTGGAAGCTGCCGTGGATGGAGGCGGGCACCCCGAGGCGGGTCATCGTGTCGCCGATCGCGCGGGCCGCATCGCTCAGCGATCGCCCGGGGGCCAGGTTGAAGGAGATGGTGGAGGCCACGAAGTGCCCCTGGTGGTTGACCGCGAGCGGGGTCGTGTCGGGGCCGAACGCGCTCATCGCCGCCAGCGGCACCATGGTCTCGGCCGCGGTCGCCACCGCGGCGCCCGTCGAGATGTTCCCCCGCCCGGTGTTGGCGAGCTGGTTGGCGGCCTGGTTGCGCGCGGTGTCGGCGGCCACCGCGGCGGTGGTCGCGGCGGCGGCGCTCCCCGCGAGACGCCCGGCCGACACGGTGCCGGCCACCGCGTTGGTGGACTGGGCGCCGCGGACCCCGCCTGCCGCGGTGCTGACGTAGATCTCGCGCAGGATCTCTGGGCTCTGCCAGTAGCGTGGAGCCACCTCCATCACCACGTGGTACTGGTTCAGCGGGTTGTAGATCGTCGAGACCTGGCGCTGGCCGAAGGCGTCGTAGAGCGTGTTGTCGATCTGGCTCGCGCTGATGCCGAGCCGCGAGGCGGTCGGCCGGTCGATCTGCACCGTGACCTGGAGCCCACGGTCCTGCTGGTCGGAGTTGACGTCCACGATGTCCGGGACCCGGCCGAGCGCCTCGACCAGCCGGGGCGTCCAGACGCGCAGGTCGTCCAGGGCGTCGCCCTGCAGCGTGTACTGGTACAGCGCGTTGCTCTGCCGACCGCCCACCCGGATGTCCTGCACCGACTGGAGGAACAGGGTCGCGCCGGGGACCCGGGCGAGCTTGCCCCGGAGCCGGGCCATCACCTGGTCGGCCGAGACGCCGCGCTCGGCGCGGGGCTTGAGCGAGACGAAGACCGACCCGCCGTTGGTCTGGCCGCCGCCGGTGAAGCCCACCACCGCGTCGACCGCGGGATCCTCCCGCACCACGTCGACGAACTGGCGCAGCTTGCCCCGCATGAGCTGGAACGACGTGGCCTGGTCGGCCTGGATGCGGCCGGTGAGCCGGCCGGTGTCCTGCTGGGGGAAGAAGCCCTTGGGGATGACGAGGTAGAGGTAGGCGTTGAGCGCCAGGACCCCGGCCAGGATGAGCACCACCGCGAGGGCGTGGCGCAGCGCCCAGTCGAGCGTGCGGGCGTAACCGGCGAGCAGCCGGTCGAAGCCGCGCTCGCTCCAGCGATAGAGGCGCCCGCGGGTCACCGGCCGGTCGGGGATGAAGTAGGCGCACATCATGGGGGTGGTGGTGAGCGAGACCGCGAGCGACACCAGGATCGCGACGGAGAGCGCACCGTGAAGCCGACCTCGGCCGCGCCCCGGAGCGCGGCCTCGAGACGCGGCACCCCCGCCTCCACGTAGCGGGTGACGTTCTCCATCACCACGATCGCGTCGTCCACCACGAAGCCGGTGGCGATGGTCAGCGCCATCAGCGACAGGTTGTTGATGCTGTAACCGATCAGGTACATCACCCCGAGGGTGCCGATCAGCGAGATCGGCACCGCGACCCCGGGGATCACGGTGGCCCGCACGCTGCGCAGGAACACGAACACCACCAGGATCACGAGGGCGATCGCGATGGCCAGCGTGTACTCGACGTCGCGCAGCGAGGCGCGGATGGTGGTGGTGCGGTCGGAGGCCATCGTGAGCTCGGCCCCGGCGGGGATCGACGCGCGCAGCTGGGGCAGGACTTCTTTTACCCGGTCCACCGTGTCGATGATGTTGGCCCCCGGCTCGCGGGAGAGGATGACCAGCACCGACGGCCGCCCGTTGGCGAGGCCCTGGTTGCGGAGATCCTCGACCGAGTCCACCACTTCCGCGACGTCGGCCATCACGAGCCCGCGGTACTGGTCGGCGCGCCGCGCCTGGTCGTTGGTGTAGAGCTGGTAGTGGCGCCCCCCCACCTCGATGGCCCCCTTGGGGCTGTTGGCGTTGGCCGCCGCGATGGCCGCGCGCACGTCCTCGAGCCCGATCCCGTAGCGGAAGAGCGCGCGCGGCTCGAGCTCCACCCGCACCGCGGGCAGCGAGCTGCCGCCCAGGTCCACCTGGCCGATGCCCGAGACCTGCGAGAGCTTCTGCTGGAGGATCGACGCGGCCGCGTCGTAGAGCTGCCCCTGGGCGAGCGTGGTGGAGGTGAGGGCCAGGATCATGATCGGGGCGTCGGCCGGGTTGACCTTCCGGTAGGTGGGGTTGGACCGCAGGCTCGCGGGCAGATCCGCGTGGGCCGCGTTGATCGCGGCCTGCACGTCGCGGGCCGCCCCGTTGATGTCGCGGTCGAGGCCGAACTGGAGTGTGATGCGCGTCGAGCCGAGCGAGCTGCTCGACGTCATCTCGCTCACGTTGGCGATGGTGCCCAGGTGGCGCTCGAGCGGGGTGGCCACGCTGGTGGCCATCACCGCCGGGCTCGCCCCCGGCTGGGAGGCCTGCACCGAGATGGTCGGGTAGTCCACCTGGGGGAGCGGCGAGACCGGCAGCCGGAAGAAGGCGAGCGTCCCGGCGAGCGCCACCCCCAGGGTCAGCAGGGTGGTGGCGGTGGGCCGTCTCACGAAGGGCTCGGAGAGGCTCACGCGGTGGACCCGTGCCCGCGCATCCAGCGCCCCAGCCGGTCGAAGGCCAGGTAGATGACCGGCGTCGTGAAGAGGGTGAGGACCTGGCTCGCGATGAGCCCGCCCACGATCGTGATGCCGAGGGGCCGCCGCAGCTCGGCCCCGGTGCCGGTGCCGAGCATGAGGGGTAGCGCGCTCAGCAGGGCGGCCATCGTGGTCATGAGAATGGGGCGCAGCCGCAGCAGGCACGCCTGGTGGATCGCCTCGCGGGGGGACTTGCCCTCGCTGCGCTCGGCGTCGAGCGCGAAGTCGATCATCATGATCGCGTTCTTCTTCACGATGCCGATCAGCAGGATGATCCCGATGATCCCGATGATGCCGAGGTCCTCGTGGCAAGCCATGAGGGCCAGCAGCGCGCCGACTCCCGCGGAGGGCAGGGTGGAGAGGATCGTGATCGGGTGGATGTAGCTCTCGTAGAGCACGCCCAGGATGATGTAGACCGCGGCGAGCGCGGCGAGGATCAGGAACAGCTCGTTCGAGAGCGAGGCCTGGAAGGCGAGCGCGGCGCCCTGGAAGCTGCTCGCCATGCTCGCGGGCAATCCGACGTCGCGGCCGGCCGCCGCGATCGCGTCCACCGCCGCGCCCAGGGAGGCGCCCGGCGCCAGGTTGAAGGAGACGGTGGCGGCCGGGAACTGCCCCAGGTGGTTGACCGCGAGCGGCGCCGACTCCTCGCGCACCGACGCGATGGCGGAGAGGGGGACCTGCCCGCTCGCCGCCACCGACGAGGGCAGGTAGATCGAGCCGAGGGACTGGAGCGACTGCTGGAGCGCGGGGTCCGCCTCCAGGATGACGCGGTACTGGTTCGACTGGGTGAAGACGGTCGAGACGATGCGCTGGCCGAACGAGTCGTAGAGCGCGTTGTCGACCGTGGCCGGCGTGATGCCGAAGCGGCCGGCGGTGGCCCGGTCCACCTCCACGTACACCGAGAGGCCCTGGGTCTGCAGGTCGCTCGCCACGTCCTCCACGTGCGGCAGCGTGTTCATGCGCTCGATGAGCCGCGGGAGCCAGACCGGGAACTCGTCGGGGTTGGCGTCGACGAGGACGAACTGGTACTGGGTCCGGCTCACGGTGGTGTCGATGCTGAGGTCCTGGACCGGCTGCATGAACAGCGAGACCCCGCCCACCGCGGCCACGTCGCGGCGGAGGCGCCGGATGACGTCGCTCGCGGTGGCCGCGCGGTCCTCGCGCGGCCTCAGGTTGATCAGGAAGCGCCCGGTGTTGAGCGTGGGGTTCGTCCCGTCGACCCCGATGAACGACGAGAGGCTCACCACGTCCGGGTCTTTCAGGATCCGCGCCGCGAGGGCCTGCTGCAGCTCGGCCATGCGCGCGAACGAGACCGATTGCGAGGCCTCCGAGATCCCCTGGATCAGCCCGGTGTCCTGCACCGGGAAGAAGCCCTTGGGGATGACGACGTAGAGGAAGACGGTGAGCACGAGGGTCGCCACCGCCACCAGGAGGGTGGCCGGCTGGTGCTCGAGGATCCACCCGAGCGCCCGGTCGTAGTGGTGGATGAGCCGGTCGAAGGTCCGGGTCGTGTAGCGGGCGATCCGCCCCTGGTCCTCCGCGCGCTCGGGGCGGAGGATCTTGGCGCACATCATGGGCGCCAGCGACAGCGACACCCCGGCCGAGATCAGGATGGTCACCGCGAGGGTGATCGCGAACTCGTGGAAGAGCCGGCCCACCACGTCGCCCATGAACAGCAGCGGGATCAGCACCGCGATCAGGGAGATGGTCAGGGAGACGATGGTGAAGCCGATCTGGGCCGAGCCCCGGAGCGCGGCGGCGAGCGGGCGCTCGCCCTGCTCGATGTAGCGGGTGATGTTCTCGATCATCACGATCGCGTCGTCGACCACGAAGCCGGTCGCGATGGTGAGCGCCATGAGCGAGAGGTTGTTCAGGCTGAAGCCGGCGAGGTACATCACCCCGAAGGTGCCGACGAGGGAGAGCGGCACCGCCAGGCTCGGGATGACGGTGGCCCGCAGACTGCCCAGGAACAGGAAGATCACCAGCACCACCAGCACCACCGCGAGCACCAGCTCGAAGTTCACGTCGCGCACGGAGGCCCGGATGGTGTTGGTGCGATCGGTCAGCACCGTGACTTCGACCGCGGCGGGGAGCGCGCTCTCGAGCTGGGGCAGGAGCGCCTTCACTCGGTCCACCACCTCGATGACGTTGGCGCCCGGCTGGCGCTGGATGTTGACCACCACCGCGGGGGTCGTGTTCATCCAGGCCGCGAGCTTGGGGTTCTCGGCGCCATCCAGGACGTCGGCCACGTCGGAGAGACGCACCGGCGCCCCGTTGCGGTACGCGACCACGATGGAGCGGTAGGCGTCCGCGCTCTGGAGCTGGTCGTTGGCGTTGACCGCGTAGGCGCGGGACGGCCCGTCGAAGTTGCCCTTAGGCAGGTTCACGTTGGCGTTGTTGATGGTGGTGCGCAGGTCGTCGATGTTGAGCCCGTACGCGGCGAGGGCGCGGAGGTGGGCCTGCACGCGCACCGCGGGCCGCTGCCCGCCCACCACCCGGACGAGGCCCACCCCGGGGAGCTGGGAGACCTTCTGGGCCAGGCGGCTCTCCGCGAGATCCTCGATCTGGGGCAGCGAGAGCGACCTCGAGGTCAGCGCGAGCGTCAGCACCGGCACGTCGGCCGGGTTGATCTTGGCGTAGATCGGCGGCGCGGGCAGGTCCGAGGGGAGCAGGTTGCCCGCCGCGTTGATCGCGGCCTGCACCTCCTGCTCGGCCACGTCGAGGCTCAGGTTGAGCGCGAACTGCAGGGTGATGACCGAGGCTCCCGCGGAGCTGGTGGACGACATCTGCTTGAGGCTTGGCATCTGGCCGAACTGGCGCTCGAGCGGGGCGGTCACCGCGGAGGTCATGACCTCGGGGCTCGCGCCCGGGTAGAGGGTCTGGACCTGGATGGTCGGGTAGTCCACCTCCGGCAGCGCGGCGAGGGGCAGGAACTGGTACGCCACGATGCCGACCAGCATGACCGCGACCATCAGCAGCGAGGTCGCCACCGGGCGCTCGATGAAGATCCGCGACGGGTTCACGGGCTCGCGCCCTTCCGGCCACCCCGGCGCGCCGCGTCGGGCGGGGCGCGATCGGGCGGTGCGCCGCCCGCGCGGCCCGGCTCTCCGGCGAGATTGACCTTGGCCCCGTCGCGCAGCTTGTCGGCGCCGTCCACGACCACCTGCGCCCCCACGCTCGCGCCGGAGAGGATCGCGACCCGCTCGCCATCGGTGGGCCCGAGCTTCACCGGCTGCAGGTGGACGACGCGCTCGCCGTCGACCACGTAGACGAACGTGCCGGGTGCGCCGCGCTGCACCGCCGCGCTCGGCACCAGGGTGGCGCCCTTCATGGTCTCGACCAGCAGCAGCGCGGTCACGAACTGATTCGGAAAGAGGCGGTTGTCGCGGTTGTCGAACTCGGCGCGCAGGCGCACCATGCCGGTGGTGGTGTCGATCTGGTTGTCGACGGTGCGGAGCTTGCCCTCCGCGAGCTTGGTCGTGAGCGAGCGGTCGTACGCGGTCACCGCCAGCGTCGTGGTCGCGTCGAGCCGGCTCATCACGGTGGGCACGTTGTCCTCGGGCAGCGTGAAGATCACCGAGATCGGCTGGAGCTGGGTGATCACCACGATGCCGCCCGGATCGCTGGTCTGGACGTAGTTGCCCTGATCGACCTGACGCAGACCCACGCGGCCGGACACCGGCGCCACGATGTGGCAGTACTCGAGGTTGAGGCGCGAGTTGTCGACCATCGCCTGGTCGGACTTCACGGTGCCCTCGTACTGGTGGACGAGGTAGGCCTGGGTGTCGGCCTGCTGCTGCGGGATCGAGTCCTGCTCGGCGAGGGTGCGGTAGCGGGTGAGGTCGATCTGGGCGTTGTGCAGCAGGGCGGTGTCGCGGACGAGCTGGCCCTGGGCCTGGTCGAGCGCGATTTGGTA
>WNFK01178253.1_pt1 | contig 11359 bp, 12 predicted proteins | sample 5400281 | NCBI WGS metagenome assembly WNFK01 (sample SAMN13153350, study PRJNA577476) | soil metagenome | isolation source: 20 cm soil on Douglas fir-dominated hillslope | place: USA:California | collected 2013-09-17
GATGCGCAACTCGCGTGGTGACGCCACTCACCAACAGCTGACATCCCAGTACCGCGTATAAGTCATCGAGCTCGAAGGAAAGAAATTTCAATGCGTCGCGCGTCAGATCTTCGATCACAGGTTCGCTGAGGGCCCAAGACATCTGATCACACCTTTACGGCGTTACCGCGCTAGGGAAACTCCGCGTACATTAAACAACAATTGGAATTCGACGAGACGCTACAAAAGAGCTACATTGCCACGGCTGGTGTCTTTGAGCGCATTGCGCGTATCGAAAATCAATGGGCTGAACTCGGCGACCATGGCATAGTCGAACGCGGAATGGTCCGTCAGAATCGCGACTAAATCCATAGACTGCAGCACACTCGGGGTCAGTCCGACCGACTTGAGAGTCTTGTCGTTAATTTGAACCATCGGAATATAAGGATCGGTGAAATGGATCGACGCGCCCTTCTCATCCAGCCCCATTAAAATCTGCAGCGCGGGCGACTCTCGAACATCATTGGTGTCGCGTTTATAGGCGACTCCCAACGCAAGGATGTTGGCGCCGTTGAGACATTTACGTCTCTCATTGAGCGCATCCGAGATGCCGCGGATAACAAAGGCCGGCATTTGACTGTTGATGTGGCCCGCCAGTTCTATCAAGCGCGGTTCGCAGCCTTTCATGCGCGCCTTCCAAGTCAAATAATACGGGTCGACGGGAATGCAATGACCCCCGAGACCCGGCCCCGGATAAAAAGGCATAAAGCCGAACGGTTTGGATTTGGCCGCCTCGATGACTTCCCAGACATTTATGCCAAAGCTGTTGCAGGCTAAAGCCATTTCGTTGGCGAGCGCGATATTCACGCTGCGAAAGGTATTTTCCAACAGCTTGACCATCTCGGCGCAATCGGTCGATGAGACGGAAAACACATTGTCGATAAATTGGCGATAGAACAATACAGCCATCTCGGCACAACGCGGAGTCACACCGCCGACGACCTTGGGAATATTTCGCGTGTGATAAGTTGAGTTTCCCGGATCGACCCGCTCCGGCGAATAAGCCAAAAAGAAATCCGTCCCCGCTCTTAATCCGGATTCCTCAAGAATCGGCAAAACCACTTCTCGCGAAGTTCCCGGATACGTCGTGCTCTCCAGGATGATCAGTTGTCCGGGCTGAATATGGTTCCGAATCACTTCGACGGCCGCGATCACGTAGGACAACTCGGGATCTTTGTTTTTCCTTAAAGGCGTGGGTACACAGATGTTGATCGTGTCGAGATCCCCCACCGCGGACAGCGACTGAGTTGCCCGCAATCTGCCATCGGCGATAAATGACGCCACTGTTTCACTGGAGATATCGGGGATATAAGAAATACCGGAATTGATCGAATTGACTTTCTCCTTGATGAGATCGATACCGGTTACATGGAAACCTTCCCGGGCCATTTCCACCGCCAGCGGTAGGCCGACGTAACCCAATCCTATAATACCAACTCTGGCTGAACGGGTTCGAATGCGCCGTTTAAGCTCGCGTGCCAGGTTTGGCACTTGAGTTATTGTTTTTTCGCCGTAGGGCAGAATTGTTTCCCCTCGTAGTTCCATAACACTCCTCCTTAAAATGGTGATCGCCTGATTCGTTCGATAGGCGCCGCTACGCTGCGCTTATTGGATGCGAAATTGAGACGGCATGCACAGATTAATCGGCGTGAGCAACAACTTGCATGGCGATGGGATCGGCAGGGTCAAAGTCTCCCATGCAACGTTGAGCGTTCTTCGGTTTAAAAAAGGTCCAAGGCTCGCGCCGTTCAACATAGAGATAAACAATCTGGAGTTCTTGAGAGAGATGATAAACGACCCTACCCTGAAACATAGATGCCGTTATCTGCGAAGAAAGGAGCGACGGTTGAAAAACACCGTCATTGCTCACATGGTTTTAGCCGAGATCAGACGATGATAAAGCTCGACCCAGACCTCGATCAAGCCGGTTCACTGGCAATCCGCAAGTTACGCATGGTGTCCTTTTTAGCTTGCTGACGACGCATCTGCTCCGAGGTTTCCACGTCGATTGGGCGAAAAGTCGGAACCATTTCGCAGAGCAGCTCTAGCGCTAGCCACGGCTTGCCACTGATCGCGACCCGTTCCATTTCCTCAATTTTTCGGGTAACAAAATCCAAGTCCGCTACCCAGCCCGACTGCACTTGCTTGATCTTTTCTACTTCCGACGGGACAATCATTTCATCCATCGCCACCAATTCCTCGCGCAGCTTTTCTCCCGGCCGCAGGCCGACGACTTGGATGGCAATTTCCTCGTCAGGAATAAACCCCGCGAGACGAATCAAATGACGGGCCATTTCCATAAGCTTGACCTGCTCGCCCATCTCCAGTACGAATATCTCTCCGCCGCGCGCGAGAGCGCCCGCCTGCAGCACCAATTGAACCGCCTCCGGAATAGTCATGAAGTAGCGGGTCATCTCGGGATGGGTAACCGTCACAGGGCCGCCCTGCTCGATTTGCTTAAGAAACAGGGGAACCACGCTGCCATTACTCCCCAGGACATTGCCAAAGCGCACGGCCGTGAATATCGTTTTGACTCCCTCCGAGCTTTTTGCCAATGCTTGGATGTACATTTCACAGACGCGTTTGGTCGCACCCATGACGTTGGTCGGATTGACGGCTTTGTCGGTTGAAATCAGCACGAAGCGCTCGATCTTTTTTCGCAGCGCGAGCTGAATCAGACGGTGGGTGCCGACGACATTGTTGAGCACGGCTTCTCCCGGATGATGCTCCATCATAGGCACATGCTTGTACGCCGCCGCATGAAAGATGATCTGCGGATTCTCTTGCAGAAAGACCTGTTCGATGGGCCTGACATGCTTGACGTCGGCAAGAACCGAAACCCGGTTCAGGTCGGGAAACGAACGCTCGAGTTCCATGTCTATATCGTAAAGCGCGCTTTCACTCTTGTCCAAGAGAATCAGCCGCTCGGGTTCGTATTTCGCGATCTGCCGAGCCAACTCGGAGCCGATCGACCCACCCGCACCGGTCACCAAGATCCTCTTGCCCTTCACCAGGCTCTGCACGGGGCCGACATCCAACCCCACCGGCAGCCGCTCCAGGAGATCCTCGATCGATAAGTCTTGGATCTGGCTGGCGCTGACTGTGCCGTTTTGGAGCTTTGCCACAGCCGGAAGAGTTTTGATCGGAATCTTGAATGGCTCTAGAACTGTGAGAATTTGCCGGACCAGCGCGGGCGAAGCGCTCGGGATCGCGAGCAGAACTTCAGCGAGTTTATGCGATCGGATAATCTTGGGGAGATCTTGCCGCGAGCCGAGCACGGGCAGCCCGTGAATACGCTGGCCTACCTTGCTTGCATTGTCGTCGATAAAACCGATCGGTTCGTAATCATAGCGGGCGCCATTGTTTTTTATATCCCGAGCAATCATCTCACCAGCATCTCCCGCTCCGTAGATCAAAACACGCTTACCTTGATGGACCTGCCCCAAGCCATGGTAGAGGCGCCGCGCCAACCGACTGCCTCCCATGAAGAAAATCAGCAGCAAGGAATCAACGATAAAAACCGATATCGGGTATTTTACGAGGCCCATGCCCCAATGGACCAAAACGTAAAAAACAGCGGTGCTCAAGAGAACCCCGTGAATAACATTTCGGAGGTCCCAAATACCGGTGTAACGCCAGAGTCCATGGTAAAGCCGCAGGGGAATAAAGATGAGCCCTCGAATCAGGACGAGCCAAGGAATCATTTGAAAGAAAAGCGCGATTTCCTGATCCGGAATCACGCCATCGAATCGAATCCAAAAAGCCAGATAATTGGCCAGCGCGATCAATATGACGTGGAATCCGATGTTGAGAAATCGCCGATATTTTAGAAGCATTGACTTGGTCATGAAAATATCTCCAATGCCGACGGGAACTGCCGTGCTGGTGCATCCGGCGGCAAGTTTGAAAGGAAAAAATGCTCGGGATCGGAACTGTTTTCAGCACCCGATCCTTTTAGACTGAGTCTGATTATGCTTAGAGAGAAACGATGCGGAAAACGAAAGTAGAGAAAAGTCTAAAGGAGACGAAAACTGGGACTACGGATTTTGACTAACGGCGACCTCGCGGCTATCAGCCCGATGCGCGATAAACCAGGCAACTGTTTTTGCTATACCTTCGCGCAGGCCACACTGCGCCCGGAAGCCGAAATAGCGTTGGGCGCGACTAACATCCAGGCATCGGCGCGGTTGACCATTCGGTTTGGTCGTATCCCAACGGATGGCGCCGCAAAACCCGACTTCCGCCGCGATCATTTGAGCTAATTCTTTGATGGAAACCTCCTGCCCCGTGCCTAAGTTCACGGGCTCGCCGCCATTGTACCGTTCAGTAGCCATTACAATCGCTTCGGCAGCGTCATCGACGTAAAGAAACTCACGAGTCGGCGAACCGTCGCCCCAGAGAAGAATTTCCTGGTCGTTGTTTGCTTTGGCCTCGACACACTTGCGGATGAGCGCTGGAATGACGTGTGAAGTGTCCAGGTCAAAATTATCCCCCGGTCCATAAAGATTCACCGGCAACAGGTAAATGGCATTGAATCCATATTGTTCCCGATAGGCCTGAGCCTGTACAAGAAGCATTTTTTTTGCCAAGCCGTAGGGAGCGTTAGTCTCCTCGGGGTAGCCGTTCCACAGGTCCTCCTCTTTGAACGGGACAGGTGCAAACTTGGGATAGGCACACACCGTACCCACCGCAACGAACTTTTCAACGCCGAAGGTTCTGGCGTATTCCATTATCTGAATACCCATGACGGCGTTATCGTAAAAAAACCGTCCAGGATTGAGTCGATTCGCTCCGATGCCACCCACCGTCGCGGCGAGATGAATCACGATCTGCGGCCGGGCATCTGTGTAGAGCCGTCTGACCATCGCCTGATCGCGCAGATCGTAATCCTTTGAGCGGGGCACAAAAATATTTTGGCAACCGGCTGCCCGTAGTCTTTATCTCGCCAAAAAGTCATCTTGATGTTCACTACTTTATTGTAAGTTATGTATCAAAAGCGCGCGAGGCTCTTGCTCTGGACATCGCAACCAGCCAACTGCCTAACATTGATCACGAATAGGAACCACGCCGAGTAAGGGTCGTGCCGGTTTCAGCTCGTCCACTCTCCGCCTGTGGTCTCACGAACTGGATCTCACTACGAACCGGTCTAGAATTGGCGCTCTCATAACTCTTTCCGTGCGCCTCTCTTTGGGCCATTTCCATGTCTGCATCCACCATCAGTCGTACCAGATCTTTGAACTGCGTCTTCGCTTCCCAACACAATTTTGTTTTCGCTTTACTCGGGTCACCGATTAAACAGTCAACTTCGGCCGGACGATAATACTTGGGGTCGATCTCGACGAATTCGCGCCAATCGAGAGCCACGCAGGAAAATGCTTCTGCGACGAATTTTTGGACCGCGTTGGTCTTGCCTGTCGCGATCACATAATCATCAGGCTCGTCCTGTTGCAGCATCAGCCACATCGCTTCGACATATTCCTCGGCGTAGCCCCAGTCGCGCTGGGCATCAAGATTGCCAAGATAGAGCTTGTCTTGCAAACCAACCTTGATGCGCGCCGCCGCGCGGCTAATTTTGCGGGTCACGAAAGTCTCTCCGCGCCGGGGTGATTCATGGTTGAACAATATGCCATTGCACGCGAACATGCCGTAACTCTCGCGGTAGTTGACTGTGGCCCAGTAGGCGTACAGTTTTGCTACGCCGTACGGGCTCCGCGGATAGAACGGTGTCGTCTCGGTTTGCGGTATTTCTTTAACTTTACCATACAACTCCGAGCTACTCGCCTGGTAAAATCGAGTCTTTAATCGGGTCTCTCTTATCGCTTCCAAAATTCGAATCGTGCCCAGCGCCGTGACATCACCGGTGTACTCGGGTATATCGAAGCTGACTCGTACATGGCTCTGTGCGGCGAGGTGATAGATTTCATCGGGTTGGAGTTGATACAAGAGTTTCATCAAATTCGTTGAGTCAGCAATATCGCCATAGTGCAAAAACAATTTTACCCCGTTAATGTGCGGATCTTGATACAGATGGTCGATTCGGCCGGTATTGAAGGTTGAAGCGCGGCGAATAATGCCGTGAACTTCATATCCTTTTTTGAGCAGAAATTCCGCTAAGTAAGACCCATCCTGCCCTGTGATGCCCGTGACTAGCGCTTTTTTCACTGCCGTTTCCTTTCTCGGTTAATTGGTTACCGATTCTGCCACTGTTTTTGAAAGACTGTGGACGCCCAGAATACCGCCGTTGTTAGGCACTATCCCGCTCTCCTAAGTAGAGAACTCAGAGTCAAGCCAAAGCGGGATCGGAGCGGGCGAGACACAGATAATGCTCTACGGATCCACCCTATTGGTAGCCACGGATATAAAATGTGAACGGTATTGCAGCGTCTCAACAGATGGTCGAGGTCGTATTTGAGCCGCAGTTTTCGCGGCGTAAGCAGATGAGTCGTATCGAGAAGCGAAAACAGGTGCGCTGGACCGCCAGCCAGTTTGCAGTTGGTCAATGCTTCATCACCATTCCATAGGCCCGTTTTCCCTTGCGGATGGTGCGAGTAATGATGGTTCTGATGGACAGCCGTCACCACTGGAGTGGCATCAATCAATGGCACCGATAGTGAACGAGCACGGTATAACATCCAGTTGTCCCATCCTGGCCGGCCGACGGCAAAAGCTGGAATCTCTCCCAATAAACCACGCGGAAAGACGAAAACATCAATGGAGGTCACTCCAGCCAGCGTGCCAAATTCTTTTGCCCGAGTTCGCAGTTTCTCTTCCCAATCCGATTGGAATTCAAGCATCTCCTTTACGTCCACGTTCCACCGGTGTGCCACCAGCAAGAAACGACTTTTTTGCTCAGCAATCCGCTGTATGGCCACCATGAGGTCGCTCATCAAGATAATATCGCTATTGACGTAGCAGAAAAGATTACGGCCGCTCAATTGCTGAGCTTGCTTGAACAAGTCGCTTACTAGAGGAGTGCCAAAAGTGTTCCGCGCGACATCGGGAACGTGGCGCACGCCGAATTCCACAGCGGTGTCAGCGGTGCCTTCTTCGTTTCCCATAAGGATGATCTCGCATGCCGGGCGGAGCAACGTCCAACTACGGATGGCATTTCGTTGAATTACTCCAATATGGCCATGAAACGGTTTTGGAACTGCGAAGATTGTCAACATGAGCATGCTCGTTTGAGAGTAAATGGAACAATTGCGGCGAAAATTATGTACCCCATGTGCGATTGGCAAAACTATGAGAGGAAAGTATTTATTGCGAGAGTGATTTCGCGGGCGACGGTCATGAGACCGTCAATTTTCCGTTTGGAATCTGTGGCTGGAAACGTTGCGGTTGTTAAAAGCTTTTTACCTGCACGACTCGCAACAAAACCACCCGAACAACTCCTGCAAAAGGAGTCAGACGGCACGCGCTATCGCTAACACGTTCCACATCGTCTCGTCGGGATCCCGATCGAATTCCGGAAAAGCTCCCAAGCGCACAAGAGCAAAATCACAGCATTCTAAAAACAGATTCAATTCGAGGGGGAAGAAAAAGCGCATCAGATGAGTCTCTTCTGTATCGCCTCTGAGACGGTCCTGTTCCATTTTCCATAAATGATAAGTCACTTTGCAGAGATGGCGCTGGACGTCGAGTTGCCCCGACGCGAAGCGCAGAATTTGGCCCTCGTCCGTTGGTATCGATTTTACGCGGTCGCTGGGGCCTGCTTTGAGCACTGCGGGACCGTACCACACGTCGAAAATAAGAATGCCTCCTGATCGTACATGCTGCCTGGCGTTTCGAAGAGCAGCAAGCACATCATGGTTTTCCAACTGATAGCCTAGCACGGCAAACATCATGAGCGCCGCATCAAACGATTGATCGACCCGTAAACTGCGGATGTCTCCTTGATAGAAAACAGCCTTGCCGTCAAGCTGCTGGGCCGCTGCTTTCTCGCGGGCCTTATCGAGCATTGTACTTGAGCGGTCCACGCCGACGACTTCGTAGCCCTGTTGGGCGAGTGGCAAGGCATGATTTCCCGTGCCGCAGCCGAGGTCCAAGATGTTCCGAACGGGTCCGTCTCCGTAAGTCTTTAGTAAGCTAGCGATCAGTCCGCACTCTTCTAAATAGTCCTTGTCTTTGTAGAGAGAATCATAGGTACCCGCATATTCCGAACCAAAAACCCCACTCATGAAAGCACCTCACGAACAGCATCGCACACTTCGACAATTTGTTCCGTTGTGAGCGCCAATCCCGAGGGAAGATAAAGACCCTGACGTGCAATGCGATCCGCGACCGGATATCGCTCGTGCAAAAATAAGCCGCGCCGACACAGGGCGGGCTGCTCATGCAACCCCAGGAAGAATGGCCGACTTTCGATCCCACGCTGTTTCAATTTCGCTCCGAAAACCGCGGCGTCCATACCGGTTTTCTCGGATAGGACAAGACCGTACATCCAGTACACGTTGTGCGCCCACGGCTCCTCTACCGGCAGTTCCAAACCCTCGATTGCTGCTAAACGACGCGTGTATTCTGCGCCCATCGACCGCTTGCGGGCGATGATTTCCTCGATGCGCGAGACCTGAGCAAGTCCCAGGGCCGCTTGCAAGTTTGTCAGGCGAAAGTTGAATCCGAGTTCTTGGTGATGAAACCGCCGATTGGTTTCAAAGCAAAGATTCCGTAAAGATCTTGTTTTCTCCGCCAATACCGGATCATCCGTGAGAACCATGCCGCCTTCACCGGTTGTGATCAACTTATTAGCGTAAAAACTGAAACAACTGAGTGTCCCGAAATTACCGCAACGACGCCATGCGGAGTGAGGCGTGCCGCGTTTGGAAAGATATTCCGCACCATGAACCTCCGCAGCGTCTTCAATAATGGCAAGGCCATGTTTTTCCGCCAAGTCCAGAATCGGATCCATATCCACCGGGTGCCCGTAGATATGCACTGGCATAATAGCGCGAGTCCGCTCTGTAATCTTCCTTTTCACTTGATCGACATCCATGCACCACGTCCGAGGATCACAATCCACCAAAACCGGCACGCCGCCGTTATAAACAACCGCGAGAGCACAGGAGATGATCGTAAATGTTGGCATGATGACTTCATCGCCCGGTTTTAACCCAATACAATCTACTGCAACTTGGAGGGCAACTGTTCCGTCACTCACGACAATCCCGTAGCCCCGACCGCAGTAAGCAGCCCATTTCTCCTCAAATTCTTCGATAAACCTGCCGGCCGAAGAAATCCAGCCGGTGCGCACACATTCCGAGACATACTCTAACTCGCGATTGCCTAGAAGCGGCTCATTTACAGAAATCATGGTCAAACTATTGAGCTTCAGCTATGTCCAGGCCGTCAAGATCTTTGATCTTTGCCAGACGTTTCTTCTCTAAATCGTATACCGGCATATCCTCGATGAGTTTGAGTCGTTCTCCGCGCGCCACGAACGTCAAACATCCATCAGTGTCGCGCGATTCTCTAAACCTGGATTCCACATAGCCCTCTTGAACAGTGCAGGGCCTGATCCGTCCAATTTTGTCTTGCTTGACAAAGTAGGCGTTATTCCCACTACTGTTGCAGCCCACGAAGACATAACCTTTTTTCTCAGCGAGCATGCACAGGGCTCTAAGTGAGGTTCCCCAGTACAGATTGGAATAGTGGGCTTTTGTACGATTAAAGCCGGGGTCGTACGGAATCGTAATCGCGTGCTTATCTCCGAAAACGCTATTGTACTCGACAATAGTGATGACAGGTTCCACTGTATCGAGGGATTCCCAAATCCAATAATCATTTCCATCGACATCGATACTGAGAAGTCCGAGCAAGCCTGAGAAACCGTTGTCGCGTATGACGCCGTTGATATTTTCTCTGTCGATCCAACACTGAACAGCGGTCAGATCGTATTTCCAGTAATATTCCTGACGTTTGATGTGCTGGATGTGTTCTGATGAAGCATCCATTACAAATCCTTGCCAATTGTTATTCATCAACAAGAATCTGGTGTTGGACTCCGAATAATCCTCTACTCCAAATTCGACAAACTTTTCTACATCGACCTCAGCATTGTGGATGAGATATTGAATGATTCCGTCATCGCCAAATTGGGAAAAGACCTTAAACTCAACCCTGTGAATGCTGTTGTAGGCGCCGCATCCGTTCATCTGTTCAATAAGAATCTTCGATGACAACATCTTCAGGTTGTCCATCTGATTGTGTAACGTCTCGATCCGATTGTGCAGAGTGTCCAATCCTAGTGTGCGTTTAAGTGTTCTTCTTGCGCGGGTAAACATTGTCTGTCACAGAGAGGTAATCGTAATTTCTCTACGCCGAAGTTGAAGCATCGAGTAACACTGCCACCTCTTCTCCTATTAGAATCTCTCTTTTTCCTCGATACCCGTGTAAGGTCCCTGCTTTACCTCAAGAAAAACTGTGTCGTCTATCATGCGGAAACCATGGCCCCCATCAACCATCAGCATGATATCGCCCTGCCACAGCTCACGCGTCGCGACTAACTCCCGCTCATTATTGTAAATATCTATCTCGCAGCGTCCTCGGCGCACGATGAGCACTTCGGAAGTACCCATTAGATGTCTCTCCAATGGGCGGTGAACATGGCGTTGAATCTCACCGCCCGCAGGATAAACAACGAAGCCGACCTGCTGCTTGAATGTAGGAGGAGTTAGAAAGGTTGTTTCTTGCGGACTCATTTCCGCCTTGATGATGTAAGCCAATGGCTTGCCTTTCCAAGTAATGTGTTCGACCTGTTCCGTGTAAGAGACTGCATTTGCATGTAGGTTCATGATCTTGCCCTTCTCTATTATTTATTTCTGCGCAGCTAACCGCGCCTTTGCCTCTTTGAGGATTTCTACCAACCGTTCCCGGTAATGATTCGGCGTATAGCTGGCCAGGCGTTGGCGGCCCAGCTCTGCCAAAGTGCGAGCCGACGTTTCATCCGTCCAACAGCGGTAGATCCCATCGGCGATAGCTTCTGCGGACCGCGGATCCACTAAGACCGCGGCATCCTGCACCTGCTCACGAATTCCCCGAATATCAGAAGTCAGCACCGGACAGCCGAAAGCCCAGGCTTCCAAAACAGGAATGTTAGTGGGTCCGAAAAAAGTAGGCATGACCAAAGCGACAGCTTCGGCATAGATCCCTGACATATCCGCGTCGGGGACATAACCTAGATAGTGGACCTGTTTTTCAAGTCCTAACTGGGACGACAGCGACATAACCTCGTGAAAAGCGCGCTCTCGGATCTCTCCCGTATGAGAGCCGCAGAACACGACCGAAGCTTTCAGACAGCGCTCTTTGTTTAACAGGCCCAGCGCTT
>WNFK01256997.1_pt1 | contig 11355 bp, 8 predicted proteins | sample 5400281 | NCBI WGS metagenome assembly WNFK01 (sample SAMN13153350, study PRJNA577476) | soil metagenome | isolation source: 20 cm soil on Douglas fir-dominated hillslope | place: USA:California | collected 2013-09-17
AAGTTCGACAACATCCTCATCACCGCCTGCGGTACGAGCTGGCACTCGGCGCTGATCGGCGAGCACATGCTGGAGAGCCTCGCCCGCATTCCCGTCGAAGTCGAGTACGCTTCCGAGTTCCGCTATCGCAACCCTGTGGTCACGGACAAGACGCTTTGCATCGTGATCTCACAATCGGGTGAGACGGCCGATACGCTGGCGGCGATGCGCGAGGCGAAATCGCGGGGTGCCCGCACCTACGGAATCGTGAACGTCGTCGGCTCGACCATCGCTCGTGAGAGCGATGGCGGCATCTACGTCCACGCCGGCCCCGAGATCGGAGTCGCATCGACCAAGGCGTTCACCAGCCAGGTGATTGCGTTGCTGCTCTTCACACTCAAGCTGGCGCGACTGCGCAATCTCTCCATGGTCGACGGCAAGGAGATAATCGAGGAGCTGCAGAAGCTGCCCAAGAAAATCCAGAGCGTTCTGGATCGCGCGCCCGAGGTGGAGAAGATCGCCGAGGATTTCAAGAACGCACAGAATTTCCTGTATCTGGGTCGCGGCTACAGCTTCCCGACCGCGCTCGAGGGAGCGCTCAAGCTGAAAGAAATCAGCTACATCCACGCCGAGGGTTACCCCGCGGCCGAGATGAAACATGGGCCCATCGCGCTGATCGACGAGAAGATGCCGGTGGTGTTCGTTACGCCGCACGACTCCGTATTCGACAAAGTCGTGTCGAACGTCCAGGAGGTGAAGGCGCGCGGCGGCCGCGTGATCGCAATCACCACCCGCGATGAGGAAGCACTCGAAGGGAAGCTCGATTACGAGTTCCGCATCCCCGAGACGAAGGACATGCTCACGCCGGTGCTGGCGTCCATCCCGCTGCAGCTGCTGGCCTATTACATCGCCGTCAAGCGGGGAGCGAACGTCGATCAGCCGCGCAACCTCGCCAAGTCCGTCACGGTGGAGTAGAGCTGCGAGTTCTACTCCAGCGGGTCTCGCGGGCAGAAGTCCGCATTGGCGACAGAAAAGCTGGGAGCATCGGGAAGGGTTTTCTTCTTCTCGTTGGCTTCACCCACGGCGATACGCCCGACAAAGTCGATTGGATGGCCGAGAAAGCGTCGGGGCTTCGACTGTTCGCCGATGCCGAGGGGAAAATGAATCTCCCGTTGGCGGATGTGGGCGGAGCCGTGCTGGTTGTTTCCCAATTCACACTCTACGGGAATTCGGAGAAGGGGAAGCGGCCGAGCTTCATCGACGCCGCGCGCCCGGAAGAAGCAATTCCGCTCTACGAGCGGTTCCTGGCCGCGCTGCGCGAGCGGGATCTCAAGGTCGAGAGCGGTGAGTTCGGCGCCATGATGGAAGTCGAGCTCGTAAACGACGGACCGGTCACGCTGTGGCTGGAGCGGTGAGTGAGTGTCGCGTAGTTCTCGCCTCCGGGTCACCGCGCCGTCACGATCTGCTCAACCTGGTGGGCATTTCCCACGAAGTGCGGCCTGCCAACATCGATGAAACGATGCGCCCCCGCGAAAACCCGCAGCGCCATGCGGAACGGCTGGCGCGCGAGAAAGCGACTGTCGTAGCCACCCGTGACCCGAATCTCATCACCATTGGGGCCGACACCATCGTTGTCGTCAACCGCAAGGTGCTCGGCAAGCCGACCGATGCAGATCATGCTGCCTTGATGCTGCGCCAGCTGAGCGGCCGCCAGCACACAGTGATCACCGCCGTCGCCGTTTCAAGAGGGAAAAAACTTCGCTCGGCGGTAGAGGAGGTCCGGGTGAAGTTTCGAAAGCTGCGCGATGATGAAATCGATTCTTACATCGCTACCGGCGAGCCGCTGGACAAGGCGGGAGCGTACGGGATTCAGGGCTACGGTGCCACGATCGTCGAATGCGTGGAGGGCGATTATTTCGCCGTGATGGGATTGCCGCTCGCACGCCTCGTGGGACTTTTGCGTGACGTTGGTGTCAGGTACCGCTTCGGTCAGCCTCTGACGTCTTCAACCGAGTAGCTCGCGCGCTCGTTCCATCACTCGCCGCTCGCTGTCGAAAGTGAGCTGGCGCGTCGCATCGTCGATGGGAACCCAACGCGCTTCGTTTACCTCCCAATCGTGGTTGGCGGTATCGCCGGCGATGTAGCGAAGCAGGTAGAAATGCACGCGTTTGTGAAAGCGCACCCGCTGCCCGCCATCGAGGCCGGCGAACCAGTATTCGATGGTCTCGAGATGCTGGACGACTTCGCTTTCGACGCCGGCCTCCTCCTTCGCTTCCCGAACGGCCGTTATCTCCGGCTTCTCGCCCGGATCGACCAGTCCCTTCGGCAGCTGCCATCTATTCTGTCCGCCGACGGCGACGATCACCACTTCCGCCGCGTCCTTCTCACCACGGAACACCACTCCGCCGGCTGAGACCTGCTCTCTGACGGGCAGTTTCCCCCCGGGTTTCTTTCCCGACTCAGGCATACTGCTCCCGCCACACCGCAACTTTGTCCAAAACGTGCGCCGTCTCGATTCGCTTCATTCTTCCGGGCCGGTTCTCCATCGAGATCGGATAGTTCTCTCCGGGATCACCATAAGCATCGATGATCAGGTCATGAAATCGCCGGTACGGTCCGGTGCGCTTCGGATTCGTGTAGCCCATGAGGCTGATCACGGGGCGGTCGAGGGCAACGGCCATGTGAAGTGGACCCGTGTCCGGAGAGAGGACCAGGGCCGACGCGTCGAGAATCGAGACGAGATTCCTCAATCCACTTCCGAGCTCAGAGCGTGGTTTGTGCTTCGCCCTCTCCATCACGATCCGCTCGGCGGTGACCTCTCGCTCGGACTTTCCCCCCACCAGCACCACCTGCATCCCGAATTGCGCATAGAGCGCGTCGGCAACCTCTGCCCATCGCGCGGGCAACCAGTCCTTCTCCGGCTTGCTCGTCGCGACGACAATGGAAGCGATCGGGCGATCGATGGAGGACGTGAAGCCTCGTTGCCAGTCACGCTCGCCAGGCCACGGTCCCAGATCCCACTCCACCGGCTCCGGCGACACGCGCAAAGCCGTGAGAAACTCGAAGTACTGATCCTGTACGTGCTGAACGGGACTGACGGGAATCTTCCTGTTGGTGAAGAGCCAATTGAAATCGCGCGCCCGCGCGCGGTCGAATCCAAGCTTGACCGGCGCGTGAGTAAGTGCTGTGACGATCCCCGCCTTGAAGTAGACCTGGAGATTGATCACGAGGTCGAATCGTCGCTGCGCCAGCTCCGCGCGGACATCCGAGAACGCCGCGAGCCCGCGCGCGCGGTCGAAGACGATGATCTCGTCCACCGATCTGTGCCCGCGCACGAGCGTCGCCGGTGCCGGTTGCAGCACCCAGGTGATTCTCACCTTTGGGTTGGCTCGCTTGAGCGCATTGATAACCGGCAGAACGTGCACCGCGTCCCCGACGGCGCTCATCATCACGATGCAGACGTTGTCGGGGACGCCTTTCACGACCGGAGCGCTCACTCTATGCTCCGCAGTCGGAGATACTCTTCGTCTTCGGCCGAGTACGGCAGCTCGTGGTTGTCGCGCCACTTCCGGAGCGAGCGAATCAACCGGTCGAGATTCGCTTTGGCTACGAGCGGGGATCCCGGAGAGCTGAATCGCACTCGATCGACGTCGAGCACGTGGGCGTCGAGATCCGGCCCCTGACCCGCTGTGAGCAGGACGTTCTTGATATTGAGGTCCTGATGGAACGCACCGGCCTGAGCCAGTGAGCGCAGAAGCTTGGCGGTTGCATCGAGGATCATCACGCGGTGCGTGTGATCAGTGACCTTCGCGAGCGCGACCGAGAGATCATGACCGTTCGGAATCTCTCTGGTCGCGACGTCGGATCTCCTTAGCACCCAATTCATGGGATAGGAGACGTAGGCAACGACCTCGGGCGTGCTGACACCGCTGGCGCGCAGCCGCAGGGATGCGATCAGCTCACGAAACCCGCGCGTCGGGAGCACGAACAGATCCTTGCTCAGCTTCGCCATCCATCCGCCCCGCATGTTGTGCCTCACCACCACTCGGCCGCATCCGCCGGGAAGGTTGACGGCGAACACGGGCGCCCGTCCGAATAGAGGAAGCGCATCGGGCTGGCGGGCGGCGTATTCGTACAGGCGTTCTTTCGCGAGCACTTCGCGAATGCCGCCCGCACACGCCGCCGCAGCGACGACGCGCGCACCGCCCACCTGAAAGCGCTCGTAGGACGGAATCTCGAGGCCGATCATTTGGCCGTCTGACGCAGGCGTCGCACCGATCCGATCGCGCTCAAAAGCGCCTGGGCCTTGCTGCGCGTTTCATCCCACTCTCGCTCGGGCACCGAGTCCGCGACGATTCCGGCGCCTGCCTGCACCGACGCCTTGCCGTCGGCGATGACGCAGGTGCGAATGGTTATCGCAAGATCCATCCGCTGTCCTCCCCCCGCGATGTATCCGATCGCACCGGCATACGGGCCGCGCGACACCGGCTCGAGCTCGTCGATGATCTCCATCGCGCGAATCTTCGGTGCGCCCGTCATGGTGCCGGCCGGGAATGTCGCCCGGAAGACATCGAGGGCGGTGAGTCCGTCGTTCAGCTCTCCCTCGACCTGGCTCACGATGTGGAGGACGTGCGAATACTTCTCCACCTTCATGAACTCCGTGACTTTCACCGTTCCGAACTTCGACACCCGCCCGACATCGTTCCGTCCAAGATCGACCAGCATCACGTGCTCCGCGCGCTCTTTCTCGTCGGCCAGAAGCTCCGCCGACAGACGCTCGTCCTCGGCCGGCGTCGCCCCGCGCCGCCTCGTACCGGCGATCGGCCGCAGGGTGAGCCTGGAGTTCGATACGCGAACCAGCAGCTCGGGCGAGCTCCCGACGATCTCGATCCCGTCCAGGACGAGATGGTACATGTACGGCGATGGATTCAGTGCCCGAAGTGCGCGATACAGATCCGCCGGATCGAAATCGAGCGGGATATCGATCCGGCGCGAGAGGAGCGCCTGAAAGCAGTCACCGGCGCGAATGTATTCCTTGATCCTGTCGACGTGCGCCATGAAATCCGCCCGCTCATAGCTGGAGGTCCCTTCGACCGCCGGCGCGCCGAGGTTGGGCGACATCGTATCGAGCTGTCCGGGCGCTCGTAAACGCGCCAGAATCTCATCGAGCTCACCTGTGGCGCGTTCGTATAGCGCCTTCAACTCCGCGTCCCGCGAATTGCGCGGTACTGGAACAGAGACCACCACTCGCGCGCTGGAGTGAAGGTTGTCGAGGATGACGAGCGAGCGCGTGAACACGAAGAGCGCGTCGGGCGTCGTCTCGAGACCTCCCGCAGGCCGATTGGGGAGTCTCTCGATGAGCCTCACCACGTCGTAGCTGAAGTAACCGACGGCCCCGCCCCAGAAATCGCCGAGCTCCGGCACGACGGCCGGTCTCGCCGACTCGATCAGGTCAGCCAGATCGGCAAGTGGATCAACCGGCGTGCGCGCATTGTGCCACCCGTGCTCTTTGGTCCAGTCTTCGACGACACCGTTGGCGAACCGCCACGCCGAGCGTGGCTCGGTGCCGAGGAACGTGTAGCGCGACCACGTCTCTCCTCCGGCGGGTGCCGACTCCAGCAGAAATGCAAAGGGTCCGCGTCTCAGCTTGGCGAAGGCGGATACCGGAGTGTCAGTGTCGAGCAGACAATCCTTCCACACGGGGACGAGCTCAGACGTCGCCGCTCTGGCGTTGAAATCCTCGAGGCTCATCGACGCGCGTGTGCCGAGGCCGCTTGCGATTGCTCCCGCTCATCCCGCAACTAACTTTCCCCCATGAGGCTTCTCACGACTCTCCTAGTCCTCGTGATGTTCGTCGCCGCGAGCAAGCTTGGTGCGCAGCAGACGTGGAACGACCCGCGCACCCGCGCGCTCGTCGAGCGCGCCACGGACCGTCGCGCGCAGCAGCTGGCCGACACCGGTCTCGTCGACTACAAGGCGACGGCGCACGGTTACGTCACTTTCCTCGCACAATTTGGAGAAGGATTCCCCGAGCCGCCAAAGATCGTGAAGGCCGATGAGCTGGGATTGGAAGTCTACTGGCGTGCTCCCGACCTGAGCAAGCAGCGCATAATGGGCCGTCGCGATACGCTTCTTCTTCCCACCGACATCAACTATCACCGCGATCACCTCGGGATCGTCCAGAACAACTTTAGAAACGTCATTCGCATTGGCGAAGGTGATGAAGTTCAGGACGTGCCGCACCCGCTGTCTCCGGCCGGACTCGAGGCCTATGACTTCGCCATTCGGGATTCGCTTCAGATCCGTCTGGGGCCACGCGTACTCGATGTCTACGAGGTGCTGGTGCGCCCCCGGAATGACCGCCAGCCACGGGCCGTAGGTGCCGTCTACATCGATCGCGAGACCGGCGAAGTGGTGCGCATGGCCTTCAGCTTCACGCGTGCGGCGCTGATCGACAAGGAGCTCGAGGATGTGTCGGTGGTTCTGGAGAATGCCCTCATCGACGGACGTTTCTGGCTCCCGCGGCGGCAGGAGATCGAGATTCGTCGCACCGGGTCGTGGCTCGATTATCCGGCGCGAGGAATAATCCGCGGCCGGTGGGAGATCTGTTGCTACGAGGTCAACAAGGGGATTCCCGCGAGCTACTTCACGGGACCCGAGATTGTCATGGCTCCGCCGGCAGAGCGCGCACAAAAACCGTCCCCGTTCCCCGGCGGCATCCTGGATTCGCTCCCGCCCGATGTGCGTGCTGTCACCGACGAGGATGTGAAGAAGGTTCAGGAGGAAGCTCGCGCGCTCGTTCGCGCGCAGGCGTTGTCCCGCAGTCGGAACCTTGCCCTCTCGGCGCGGCACATCTCCGACATCGCGCGGTTCAATCGCGTCGAGGGGCTCGCACTGGGCACCGGGTTTCTTCAACGACTTGGCTCAGGTGTCGCGTTCGCGGTATCTGGCCGATACGGCTTCAGCGATGAGCAATTCAAGGGTCGTGGGGCACTGGAGTACCGGACTGGAGCCGGCTCGTCGATCATACTGTCAGGAGAACGCCAGTACTGGGATGTGAGCGATGAGCCGGAGACATCGCTCGTCCGGAACACGATTGCCGCACAGGAATTCGGCAGCGATTACACCGACACCTACGACCTCCGCCGGGTGTCTCTCACGGCATCTCTGGCGCGACCGGGCTGGCGACCCACGCTGGAGCTGGCATACGAGCGCCACGACACGCTGCTCGTTCAGGCGCGGCCGGCCACTGGGAGATTCGAGCCGACGATCCCCGCGCTGCCTCTGCATGAGACCCGCGCCACCCTTGGGCTCGATAGGCCAACGGCGCTGACCTTTGTCGGTTACGAGATCGGCACCCACCTCAGCATTAGCGGAATTCGCCGGGAGAGCGGCGTGCCCCAGCTGCGCGGTAAACTCCTGCGCCCATCGCTCACTGTCGACCTGGAGCGGCCATTCGGGACGAGCCGACTCGTGCTGCACACGGTTGCGGCGGGTGTCTTCAGTGGTGATTCGGTTCCGGCCCAGCACCTGGTCTATCTGGGCGGCCCGACGAGCGGCCCGGGGTACCTGTTCCACGAGTTCGTCGGACGCGGTGGCATCAGTCAACGCATTGAGTGGCGGTTCCTGGCGCCCTTTATCTCAATTCCTCTCGCCCGATACGGCCGCTCGCCAGCCACTATTACCCTCGCGCCGTTTGCCACAGCAGTCTGGATCGACCGGTCGGCGGCGTTCAAGCCCGCACGGCAGGGCTGGTATCCGGCGCTCGGTCTCGGAGCGCTCACCGTCTTCGAGGTCCTGCGCTTCGATGTGGCGCGGGGCCTGCGCGACGGGCGGTGGACGTTCTCGGTCGACGTTGGACGAGGTTTCTGGAGCGTCCTGTAGACGGAGAGATGGTTAGGGAATAACCCGTTATTGAATCACTGCCTCGTCGTCCTTTCATAGGGGACGAATACCTGGTATCGCCGGACTTTCGATGCCCCTCACGAATCTCCCTCAGGATCTAGGTATTCATGTCCTCAATAGTTGAATTTCGCCGGCCCCTTCTAGCGGTTGCAGCCGCGATGCTGGTGAGCGCATGCGCTACGACCGGTGGCGCCCAGATTGGCGCAGTTCCCACAGCGAGACCGACCACAAATCCCGCTCGCCCGATCGCGACGCTTGCCCGCGCGGATAGCGCTTGGGAGGCTGGTTCCTATCCTCTCGCAGCAGACCTGTACGAGGCAATCGTGGCTCGAGAACCATCGTCGCGAATTGCGACTTTTCGTCTCGCGACGCTGCGCTCCTGGGATAACCGGTTCGAAGAGTCGATTGCGCTGTTCCGCCGGTACGTGACGGAAGAGCCAAGCTATACCGAAGGCAGACTCTCGTTGGCTCGCGTCCTGGCGTGGAGCGGAGACTATACTGGCGCGATCGCGATCTATGATTCGGTTCTGACTCGCGAGCCGGCGAATCGCGGCGCGACCCTCGGGCGCGCCCAGACACTCGCCTGGAGCGAGCGGCTCAGTGAAGCCCTCGCCGTCTACAAACAGTGGACAGTCGCCCATCCATCGGACCGCGACGCCGCGATTGAATACGCCCGTGCGCTGTCGTGGAACGGACAGATGGGTGCCGCCGAATCCATGTATGCAGAGCTCGCAAAGACGGGCAATGCGAACGCGAAAAAGGGATTGGCGCGGGTCATAAGCTGGAGAGGAGATCTCGATCGAAGCGAGGAGACCTGGAGACAGGTTCTCGTTACCGACCCCAACGACGTCGAAGCGCTTACCGGACTTGCGCAGGTGTTGAGCTGGCAGGGTCGTCAGGGCGATGCCGAGACGGCACTGCAGCACGCGCTGCGGGTAAATCCGGGCAATGGCGATGCACGGGCGTTGATGCGGCTGGTGCAGGCCGATCTGAGGCCGAGCGTAACCGTCTCCGCCACAGGAACCAACGACAGCGATGACAATCGTTCGACCAATCTCCAGCTGGACTACGTCGTGCGCGCGCCCTGGAATGGCTCCATCGGCGCCCGATACGCGGAGCGCTGGGCCAATTTCGCTGCGATCGATTCCCGCGCGGATGCGGGAAACTTCTTTGCCCGCTGGCAGCCCGCCTCGAGCTCCTGGCAGCTCCGTGCGGATGCTGGTGTTACGCACCATTACTCGACATTCGTTTCGCCAGCTTCGCCCAAGAAGACGATCGTGAATGCCGGCCTTCGAGTTACGGGAAACCTCGCTCGCTCTCTGTCGGTCGGTCTGCTCGCCGCTCGCACGCCGTTCGACGAGACCGCGCTCTTGATCGCAAATGGCGTCGTGAGCGATGAGTTTGCTGGAGAAGCAGCACTGGCGCTCCCGGGTCGCTTCACTTTGTCCGGTGCGGGAAGCCACGCACGCCTCACCGGTGGAACGCTGGACAATTCGCGCAATGCGTATTCGTCAACGCTCCGCTGGATGTACAACCGGCGTTGGAGCCTTGCGATCGGCGGGCGCCAGTTCGGATACGATACGACTTCCTCCGACGGCTACTTCGCCCCGAAGAAATACACCCTCGCCGAGGTGAGCGGTCGCGCTCGCCTGGGCGGAGATCTCGGCTGGAATGCCGAGGCCGATGCGGGCGTCGGTCAGCAAAGAATCGAGTTCTTCGGATCGAGCGCGGGATCCCGGGCGGCCGAGCGCGTCGCTCTAACGGCTGGCTACAGATTCGACCCGGCTCATGAGATCAGTGCTTCCGGTGGGTATGCGAACGTAGCGGGTCCCGGCCAGACGAGCGGCGGCGAGTACAGGTACACTTCGTTCTCGGTGCGCGCGCGAGTGGGCTTCTAGGGAATCGCTCCAAACGCCCGCTGCATCGCTGCAAACAGCGGCTTTACCTCGGCGTGCCACTGAGGGGTTTCCCACGTGGGCCACGTCCACGTCGGAATGTCAGCGAATCTCGCCGCACCCACGCCGCGGGGAAGCCTGTCTCCGCCCGAGCGCGGGTTCGTTGGATCGTAGCTCTCGACGACAAAGCGAATTCCATCTGTGGGCGCACCGGACACTCTTCCGTCGGAAGTATTCCCCGATAGCACGCTTCGGGTCGAAGGATCCACGACCTGGAGCATTCCCCACGGAAGTCGAACCTCGATTACTCCCGTCGCCGTATCGGCAAACCAATCCGCGAGCGAATTGTCGGGCTCGCGCGCATAGAGCAGGCGATTCCGGTTGTAGCTGATGGCTGGATAGATTCTGCCGTCCCTTCCGATGCGGCGCCGATTCGGAACCACGACGACTGAATCCCACTGTCCAAGATCGTTCGCAACGAAGTTCACCGACGGATTGTAGACGTACTGCGTCGCGGGAGGCTTGCTCCCGGGAATGAGCACGGGGCGATAGGGGTTGTACGGGTGGTCGACCAGCACCTGGCTCGCGTCCGGTCCTCCCAGCTCGAGAACGAACTCGAGGCCGACTGGCGCAGGCGAGCCGGTGTGCGGAAGGCGGGTGTCTCCCAGATTCCGGCCATAGGTGTCGATCCCGATCTGGTAGTGGGCGCGAGTCCAGTCGATTCGGCCGACATCGAGTCGAACGTAAACGTAGGCCTCGTCGTGAGCGATGCGCAGCGATTTCAGCTGGAGCGATGCGGGTGCTGACGAGCGGGAGCCGGTCGTGCCGTACAGGACGGGTCGGCCAACCCAGTCCCTGCCATCACCGTCAATTGTGATTCGCGACCCCTTGGGGCCGGCACGCATCGCGACCACGCCGTAGCTCTCCTCCGCGTCCAGCGGATTGAGCCAGAGCTGTTTGCGAACATGTGGATACTCGAAATCGGTGACAATCCAACTCTTCTTGAACCATTCGTCGATGACTGCAAAGAGACCCGCTCCAGCTGCTCCGGACGCGTAGATATCCCGCGTCAGCCTTGCGTCGATGAGTGCCTGTTGTTGCTCGGAGTGACCTCCGTGATTCCAGCCCTGTGGCTGGAAGTGTCCAATGCCGCGCGATGACGGCACGCCGTACTCACTGACCACGACGGGCATGTCGCGGTGATGCGCGACGAGCTCACGCAGGTATCCGAAGTAGTTGCTCGGCCCGTCGGGGGACTGCGCCTTCGAGTATCCGGGATCGACGAGGAGGAATTCGGGATAGTACGGATAGACGTGGTAGGAGGCGAACACGCCAGCGGGGAACGCTCCAGTGGCGCGCATCTTCACAGCGTCGAGTCCGACCGCGTCGTTGTCGTATTCTTTCGACTTCTCCACGAGCTGCTCGCCGCGCGCGCGCAGTAACGCGATTTCCTCCGGCATGCTCGTCTCAGTCGGATGCGTCATAGGGTCGAGCGTCGGCCAGTTCGTGTAGGCGATGGGCCGCTGCGCGTTGTAACGACTCATCTCAAACGAGACCATGTAGTCGCATTGCTGCG
>WNFK01240800.1_pt1 | contig 11354 bp, 9 predicted proteins | sample 5400281 | NCBI WGS metagenome assembly WNFK01 (sample SAMN13153350, study PRJNA577476) | soil metagenome | isolation source: 20 cm soil on Douglas fir-dominated hillslope | place: USA:California | collected 2013-09-17
TCCAAAGTGATGGAGGTCTGCTGCATTTATTAATGGCTTCGCCAATTGCTTTTACAGCATCTGTCCGGCTATCAAAAATTTCATTTTTATTTTTTTCATTGTACCGGCAGTTAACAGATTTTCCGGCAAGATTAATTACCACGTTTGCTTCATTGATTTCATTTACCCATTCGCCAACTTTTTTTCCATCCCATTTTACATATTGAACATTTTTTAGATCATTTGCAGATAATGAATCATAATCATTCCGGTTTGTTTTTTCATTTACCTGGCGTGTCAGGATAACTATTTTATTTTCTTTACCAAAGTATTTCGTCATTTCCTGGCCCATAAAGCCGGTACCGCCTGCAAGTATGATCTTTTTGTTTTTCATTATAGTAACAATTAATGAAACAGAAATAAAATAAAACCAGTAAGACTAAGCAAATTCATGCTCACGATCCATTTATTAGCCGATAAAACTCCTGCATACTCCATCCTTCTCAAGTATTCCTTAAAAATATATGCTGCGGCAAGCACTAGCCACATTGTCGCAAACCATTCTGAATAGGTAAAGAATTGTATTATCATTAATGGTATTAGCAGGAGAATCACCGATGATGCCAGCATATTCACCTGCCCAATATATTCATAGCCTTTTAATTTTGAAAAACTGAATGCCAGGGTGCAATTAATAACTACAAAAGCAAAATGCGCTATTTGTAATTGGTAGAGGTCGAGATGATAGTATGATAATTTGCTGAATAAATTATTTTGAAAAGGATAAAGCATAAACGTATTAAATACTAAACAGATCGCCATAAAAATAAAGCGATACAAGTAATTGTTATCAGGCGAACAGTCAATGCTGCCTTGCCCGCATTTTTTTGCAACAATAACTTTCCTGTTATATGAAATGAGTTTATAGACTTTTTTTAATATCCATTTTAACGGGACCAAATTTCCTGTCGCTTTTATAAAAGGTATTTTTTGATCAAGTATCTCCAACAAAGCATCGATGCCATAAAGCACTTTGTTTGTGGATGTATCCAGCAATGGTATTTCATTCCTGCTTTTATCAAAGTCAATTTTGGAAAGTAAGTTATCATCAAGTGTGGAAAATGCTTTTCTACCATCATTATTTAAAAACCCATATTTTACAAAAAGCCCTGAATACCATGTGCACAGCGGGCAGTTGTCATCGTAAACAAGGATCTTATTTTTCATGATCAGTGTTTTGATTTGGTTAATCCGTCTAATTCATTTCTTAAAGAAATAAGTTCTATAAGCCTGTAATAAATTCTTAAGTAATAGCCGGCAATAAATACCGCAGCACCAATGATTATCCAAAGGAAAACCATTATGTAATCTGCAGTAAGTCTGTTTTCGAATAACAAAATGAGTGATATTGATCCCAGGTCAGCAAAACAAAGTATCCAATAAATCAAGATTGGTTTTTTATAACCACTATCAACAAAACTATAAGTGTTAAGAATAGCGCTGATTAGTTGCCAGCATCCTAATAAAATTAATCCTAACCCAACTCCAAAAAAATAAAAGAAAGGTATTGATAACAACAGGCAGCTTACCAATATTAATTGGCCATAGCAATCTATTTTTCTGATAAGTAACATATCGAGTATTTTAAAGTTTCAGAAAATAATGAAACTACGTATGCAAATAAAAACCGGTTGCCCGGTTCGCTGTTTTTGCAGCTTCTTTATTTAAAGATCTTCATCAGGTTACTTACAAACCAATTCTCCTCTGCTTTTATCATTACATCAAGGGTTTTATCAGCCTGTAACCCCAAACGTTTTATACTGCTGACAGTATCTACAAACGTTTTTACTTTTTTATCTTTTTTATCACCTTCTACATCCTCCAGTTTATCGAGTAACTGCATCATGGGTTCCAGCTCTCTTTTCTTTCTTTCTTTTACAATTTGCTTTACCACTTTCCAGATGTCTTTTTCGGCAGTGAAATATTCTTTTCTTTCACCGGATAAAATCACTCGTTCTACCAGCCCCCAATTTATGAGTTCACGAATATTCATATTTGTATTTCCACGGCTGATGTTGAGTTCTTCCATAATGTCATCCTGTGTCAACGGATCGGGGCTAATGAGTAAAAGAGCATGGATCTGTGCCATTGTCCGGTTAATACCCCAATGAGTTCCTTGCTGTTTTGCTTCTGGTAATTTCATATACCAAAGCTAAAAGATATATTTCGAATTTTCAAAAAATATTGAAAGTTTATTTTAAACTTAACCTGCTGAACCCATTCTTGTGTTTCTTAGCTTTCTTCGTATGAATTTTCTTTTGTAAATAAATTAAAACAATAGCCCGTGACACCTAATATTGCGGCGATAACAATAGAAGCAATCCCTATGGAGAAAAACAGGCCGCTATACCGGTCATCCAAGAGGAGAAGTATTGAACTGAATAACAAAATAAAAACTCCCTGGTAAAGAAAAATATCAAAAATCTTGTTATAGTATTTCATAGAGTTTGCTGCAAGTTAAAATTACACACTACAGAATCTTTCTAAAACTTTCAAACAAATCATTTTTTATAAAATAAGGATAAGTACTTAATAGCAGGAATTTATCCATGGGTTCTTTTCTATGAGCAACTACCTAAAATAAAAAAGGTTGGAATTTGCGGGGTTATACCAACATTCCTATTGGATTTTCCATGTACTTTTTCACAGTTTGCAGAAAAGCTGCACCAACAGCTCCATCCACACTGCGATGATCGCAACTCATTGTAACTTTCATAACATTCGTTACACTAAAACCCTGCCCGTCCGGCAGGCGGGCTTCTCCTTTCTTTACTACGATCTCTTTTATTTTCCCAACCGCCAGAATACAACTGTCAGGAGGATTTATAATTGCAGTGAACTCTTCAATATCCATCATACCAAGATTGCTAATGGTAAAAGTATTGCCACTGAATTCATGCGGTTGCAATTTTTTATCTTTTGCTTTTGCATAAAGTTCTTTTGCTTCAGCAGCTATTTGAGAAAATGATTTTTGATCCGCAAACTTTATCACCGGCACGATCAACCCTTCAGGTACAGCCACTGCACTACCAATATGAATATGCTGATACGTTCTTATAAAATCACCCATCCATGATGAATTGACTGCCGGATGTTGACGCAGCGCCATCGCACATGCCTTGATGATCATATCCTGGAAAGAAATCTTTACGGGGCTGAATTCATTCATCTGTACACGGGCAGAGATCGCATTATCCATGTTGATCTCCATAGTGAGATAAAAATGCGGAGCAGCAAACATGCTCTCGCCCAAACGACGGGCAATTGTTTTCCGCATTTGGCTATTCGGAGTATCTGTAAATTTCTCTTCGGTAGTCGGAGTAAATTTTGCTACTGGTTGCTGGACGCTGGTTCCTTTTGACTGTTGACTATCGACTGTGGACTGTGGACTAAAACTATCAACATCTGCTTTTACAATTCTTCCGCCATCACCACTTCCATGCACCGCTTTCAGATCGATACCTTTTTCCTTCGCTAATTTTTTTGCTAAAGGCGAGGCCTTCATTCTGCCATTGCCTGTTGAATGGTCCTCGCTGCCTGTTGCAGGTGTGGCAGTTGCTGTTTGCGGTTCGGCTTTCGATTTTGAGCTTTCAGAAACCGGTTGTTGACTGTTGGCTGCCGACTGTGAACCGGAACCTCCTTTTGCCGCAGCTACCACCGCCTCAACATCTACTTTACCCTTTTCGCCAATGATGCATAGCAATGCATTTACCTGTATCTTTTCACCTTTGGCAGCGCCTTGGTATAATAAGGTGCCATTCTTATAACTCTCCAATTCCATTGTCGCCTTATCTGTTTCTATCTCTGCAAGAATATCTCCCTTCTTTACTTTATCGTTGACATTTTTATGCCATGCAGCAATCACGCCTTCAGTCATCGTATCACTTAATCTTGGCATCAATACAACTTCTTCCATTTTTGAAATATCAATTGCAGGGGCTGTAGCAGTTGCGGATTCGCTGCTTTTTACTGGCTTGGCTGCCGAAGTCTCTGCAGAAGCTGGCTGTTTATTACCAGTTGATGATTTTGATGCAGTTTCTTTTTTGGGTTCTTCTTTTTTAGGGCTTTCGCTTTTTTCAGTTGCCTGTCCACCACCTTTCAATAGGGAAGAAATATCTTCACCCGGCGCACCGATGATCGCAAGCAGGTCATTCACCTGTAGTTTGCCACCTTTTTCAGTACCAATATGCAATAGTGTTCCATCCTTATAACTTTCCAGGTCCATCGTGGCTTTATCTGTTTCCACTTCAGCGAGCAAGTCACCTTTTTTCACTTTGTCACCAACTTTTTTATGCCATGCAGCGATCACACCTTCGGTCATGGTGTCGCTGAGTCGGGGCATTAAAATCACTTCTGCCATAACGTATTCAATTGTGCGCCGAAATTAAGGCAATTTGGTGAATGGTGTACCGATAGCTATCGGTAGGGCAATGATGAACCAGGTATTTATGGAGACGGCATTTGAAATTCTATTGACCTTTCGTTGCGAGGCACAGCCTGCACTGAGCAAAGCGAAGTGTTCACCGTCCTGTTTTTCTACCCGTCAAAGCAAAGGCTCAATCAGGTTTCATATCATTATTCAGCTTCTGTATATTCCAAAGTACCATATCCATAAGATAATAATTTACGCCCTTGCCATCATAAGTTCCTTTTTCATAATCTACTTTTTTAATAGCAGCATTAATATTTGCCGGCAGTATGCATATAAAAAATATGATCAGCAGTACGGAAGTGAGGTGACGCGTGGAAGATAGCACGAGTCCGATGGCTGCAGCTATTTCAACAAAACCGCTAAATAGAACGAGTTCTTTTTTAAAAGGAACAACGTCGGGCATCATCATGGTCATTCCTTTTGGAAATCTAAAATGACCGATAGCAGTGACCAAAAGCATAATGCTCATCGCTATATTTCCTGCAGAAATAAAATTCCAGTAGCCGCCTGAAATTTTTATAATGATAAAAGCAATACCAAACGAGGCCAGTAAAACAAATAATGGTTTCATGAACAGATTTCAGATTTTTAATAGTCCAACTCTAACCGCAAACGATCTTTTAGTTCTTTTACCAGTGGATACCTTTCGGTCATTTTCAAAAATTGCTCGCGGGAAGTAAGCGGAGTGCCGGCAGGAATTTTTTCTTCTTTATTTTCTTCCATTACAATAAAAAACTCAAGCAGGTTATTATGAAGTTTCTCCCGAAGAAATTGGGAAGCTTTTTGCCCGCCTTGTTCTATAAAACGCAGTTGAATATTGTTGGTGACTATTGCAATAAAACTATTGGCATCCTGTATTTTTAATTTAGCCATTTCGAAATTGGTACCGGCAGGATTTTTTTCACTTTTCAATCTCTGTACATATTCATTCCATGCAGCTTGCAAACTTTCTAAGTCTAACGCTGTATTAATTGTTTCATTTCCATTCCCATTATTTCCATTGCCCTTAACCTGCTTTCTTATTTTATCAAGTGCTGAAAGCTTCGTTGTTTGAGGTTTGAGGTTTGAAGTTTGAGGTTCGGTTTCAGCTTTATAATTTGCTTGTTCTTCTTTTACTAAAGAAGTTTCGATAACCAATTTCGCTTCAGATAGTTTTGCCGTGGTCTGTGGTCTGTCGTCTGTCGTCTTGTTGTTCTCGACTTTCAAAGGTTTTATCGCCGCTGTTCTGAACGCAAGACTTGATTCAACTATTTTTTTTTTACTTATCCCGCCATTGGCATCAACAGAGAGTTCAATGGCCTGTTGCAGGTAACAAAGTTTAATGATTACCAGTTCTACATGCAAACGTTTATTGCGGGCAGCTTTATAATTTATTTCTGCTTCATTGATAATATTCAAAGCGCTGATCAAAAAAGAAGGCGCAATATTTTTTGCGGTTGAAATATATTTTTCCCGGAAACTTTCTACAGCCTCCAGCAAAATAGCAACTTTTTCATCCTTACAAACAAGCAGGTTGCGGATAAACTCAGCAAAACCATTTAATACAAGATCTCCTTCAAATCCTTTTTTATTAATATCGTCATATAACAACATGGCGTCGGAAAGATCTTGCCTGAGCATGCAATCCATCAACTTAAAATAATAATCTGCATCGAGGATATTGAGATGTTCAAGCGTGTTTTGATAAGTCAATTTACCATTTGTAAAACTGGCGATCTTATCCATGATGCTGAGCGCATCGCGCATACACCCTTCGCTTTTTTGTGCTATCACCTGCAATGCTGCTTTTTCAGCTTTTATTTCTTCTTTTTCACAAATTTCCTGCAGGTGCACAACCGTATCATTATTCGTGATCCTTTTAAAATCAAAAATTTGACAACGGCTTAAAATTGTTGGAAGGATCTTATGTTTCTCAGTTGTTGCTAATATAAAAATTGCATAGGGTGGCGGTTCTTCTAATGTTTTCAAAAAAGCATTGAATGCAGACGAGCTTAACATGTGAACCTCGTCAATGATATACACTTTGTATTTGCCAGCTTGCGGAGCAAAACGAACCTGGTCAACCAATGTCCTGATATCATCAACAGAATTATTACTTGCCGCGTCAAGCTCATGAATGTTCATGGATGTTCCCTCATTGAAGGAGATACATGATTGGCATTTGTTACAAGCTTCGCCATCTTTTGTTTGATGTTCGCAGTTGATCGTTTTTGCAAGGATACGGGCACAGGTGGTTTTACCAACGCCTCTTGGCCCGCAAAAAAGAAAAGCGTGTGCAAGCTGGTTAAGCCTGATCGCATTTTNTGTATCAAAAGTCTGCGGCCTGTATTTTCTTGCTGAAACAATGAATTTATCCATTACACATTTTCACTTTGGGCTTCGAATATCGGATTTCTGAATTGGAATTTGGAATTTGATTTTTGGAACTTTTACACAAGAATGGGGTGTCGTTTAAATTCCTTTGTTTGATCAAATAAATAACGGTAGGTAGAGAGTATACGACTGCGATATGTGCCAAGAGCTTCGGCCACGTTTACCATTTTTGGATTGAATTCGCCTATCCATTGCATTTCATAATCGTCATAAAGGGGTTCGCCTAAAATATACTGCCCATTTTCTTTTTTTAATTTTTGTATGACCTTTGCGCCTTCAATAATTATATAGCTATCCACGCCTTTCCCCTGGAATTCCGGCACAATTCCAAAAACTAATCCCGTGAATTTTCTATTTTTCTTTGTTGCTTTTACCCAAAGAAATTTCATCTTATGCCAAAGACTAAATCCACCATTCAAATATTTAAACCATTGATTAAGGTCGGGTAGATTGATCCATATTCCAATCGGCTCATTTTTATAATATGCAAACCAGCATAGGCGTTCATCCAATACCGGCTTCATACTTTTAAACATTTTCAAAACCACTCTTTCTTCCAATTGCTTTAAACCACCATGACCGGCCCATGCTTTATTGTAAGCGATTGTAAAGTCCGCCGCAAATTTTTCCAACTGATTTTTTTTTATATAGGTCGCACTGTAATTGGGATCCTTTTCACATTCATCGTGGCGTATGTAAAATTTTTCATGAACAAGGTTGTTTGCTTTCATTGCAAAACAGATCTGGTTAAAGTAATTTTTGAAACCATAGTTTTCAAAAAGCTGTTGGTAATAAGGTGGATTAAAGTTCATGCAATACATTGGTGGAATTTCATGCCCTTTTACTACCAACCCCCACCAGCGGTCTCTTTCGCCGAAATTTACCGGGCCATCCATTGCTTGCATCCCCTTTTGCATCAGCCAATGTTTTGCTACATCAAAAAGCATATCGGCTGCAGTTTGATCATTGATGCAATCAAAAAAACCAATACCACCTACAGGAACATCATCTCCTTTATTTTTATATTTCTTATTTGTAAAGGCGGCAATACGACCGATGGCTTTTCCCTCATCATTTTTTAATATCCATCTTATAGCCTCGCCAGCACGGTAAGTTTTATTTTTTTTTGGATCAAATACTTCGTTAATGTCCTTGTCTAACGGACGAATATAAACGGGATTGTTTTTGTTGAGCTCAACATTGACAAGCAAAAATTCTTTGGACAGATTTGAATTGGTGACTTCTACCAGTTGCATCGGACAAATGTAGGGAAGAATTTTTCAAGCGATTACGACTTATTCTATAAACATTTTCTCCGTCAACCTTTCATCGTGTCCATAAATATCTTCTCTGAAATTGAGCCGGCCATTATCGTCAACCCAGGCGGTATAATAAGTGATCACAACGGGGATTGGATCTTTGACCTTTACATATTTTTCATTTCCGCTGTTCATTGCTTCACTTATTTTTTCAGGGGTCCATTCGGATTGGTTACGTAAAACATAGTTGGCGAATTTTTCAGGTTCTTTTAAGCGAATGCACCCATGACTATATGCCCGTTTATCCTTTTCAAATAAACTTTTTGCAGGAGTGTCGTGTAAATAAATATTAAAACTATTGGGAAATAAAAATTTTACTCTTCCCAATGCATTTTTTCCACCCGGCCGCTGACGAATAACCGGAATTCCATCTTCATTCCCGGTGATCTCCATATTTTCTTTTGCGAGATAGCCCGGATGTTTTTCCATATCAGGTAAAATTTCATGGATCACAATACTTGGTGGGACATTCCAGTAAGGACAAAACACCACCTGGTTCAGATCGCCATTAAACATCATTGTATTGTGCCCTTCTTTTCCAACCACCACATCTATATCAAAAGCTTTTTGTTTGCCTTCGTATACATGCAATACAAATTCGGGAATGTTTACAACAATAAGATTTCCCGAAGGGTTATTTGCCAACCACCGCATACGATCCATGTTTATTAAGAGTTGTTCGATTCTTCTTACTACTGGTACATTCATTTCTTTTATCAATGAGTCACTGATGATCCCGGTTTCATTATAACCATGCCGTGCCTGGAAATTTTTCACGGCTGTGACTAATGTATCATTAAAAACCTGGCTGGTATCATTAGAAGCAAGATCACCTGTTATTGCCAATCTTTTTTTGATGATCGCTATATCAGGAGAGCTTGTTCCTTTTTTCAATGATTTTTTAACAGCATTTATCTGTGGCCATCCGCCATTTTTTGCTATTGCTAAATATTTGCTTAGTTGTTCTTTCAATGCCTTGTAAGATTCATTTGCATCTTCAAAATATTTATCATCCTTATGTTTTTTATTTACCAATGAATCTGCCAATGCTATTGGGTCTTCCTTTTTTCGTGGAATAAATCTTTCCATTTCTTTCCGCTTCACAAGGCCTTTTTCATAGTTATTGAGCATATACATTATGAAATGTTCTGTCAATGTTAGCTCAATATTTATAAAATCTTTATTTGAAGCATTTACTGAAAGCTCATCTTCAGCAATAAACCGATCCATTTTTTTCTGCAACTTTTTATCTTTTAACGAGGAATCATTATCATAAGTGGTTACATAATCATGCAGATTCCAGAAACCACGGGCCTGCTCCGTAAGCCCGTCGCTGCTAAACCAGGCAAACTGGTAATTACGGGTATTGTAGAAACTTTTTAAACGACGGGCAATAGAATCAGCAATTTTATTTTGATTAATAAAATTCTGCAATGCTGCAGTGTCTAAAAAAAGATCACTGTAAGAATTTGAAGCAGTAATGCTAAGATCCCTTTCGCTGATATTCTTTTCTTCTTTTGTTACTTTTTTTTCTTTTTGATTTTCTGCCGGATCAGAACAGGAATAAAGAAGAATGGAAAATGATAAGGCAAAAATTATTTTCTTCATGCTTTTCAATACTGCAAAAGCGATGCCTTACTAAACCTAAAATAGTGTGATACGGAAAGGGGAATTTTTTGCACAGTTTAGCAATTATTGATCTTATTTTTTAGCAGTTGTTGCTCGTAAGCAGAAGAAGTAAGGTCTAAAGCTTTTTGATAAAACTTTTTTGCTTCAGGTTTGTTTTCGAGATCAAAATATATTTCGCCAATTGAAGCGTAATAGAGATGATGATTTTCTAACCCTTTTATTTGCCGTAGCTCATTCAATGCATTTTCTTTATTGATGGCATAGGCCGATGCTATTGCCTTATTCATGGCTACAACAGGATTTGGCTGTAATTGATAGAGCATTTCATATAAATGATAGATGTTCTTCCAGTTTGTTTGTTCAAAAGATCTTGCTGCTGCATGTTGCGAAGCAATTGCTGCTTCCAAATGATAGGTGGAAACTTCAAAAGGTTCAGCAGCTTCCTCCATTAATTCAAAACCTTTGCTCATTAACGAACGGTTCCATTTGCGGCGATCCTGGTGTTTTAATAAAATAATATTGTTTTTATCATCGAGTCTTGCATCTAATCTCGAAGCCTGGAAACACATGAGGGCAAGCAATGCCTTGCTTCTTGGAAAAGCAGTTAATGGATGTTGCGTTAATAAAAAACATAAACGCATTGCTTCTTCGCAGAGATCTTCACGAATAAGTTCATCTGCAGTCGATGATTTGTAACCTTCATTAAATAAAAGATAAAGTGACTTCAGAACTGTATCAACTCTTGATGATAATTCATTGCTTTGGGGAACATCTAACCCGATCTTTTCTGCTTTGATCTTTTCTTTCGCCCTGTAAATTCTTTTTGCAATCGTTTCTTCGGTTGTTAAAAATGCTTTTGAGATCTCATTTACACTCAAACCGCAAAGTGTTTTTAATGTCAGGGCGATCTGTGATTCTTCAGCAATGGAAGGATGACAGCAAGCGAACATCATTCTTAGCTGACTGTCCTGTATCTCATTTTCTAAAAACAAATTATTAACTGTTGATGCTAATGTGTATTCAGACTCGAGTAAATAACTATACTGAGGACTGATGTCACGAAATCTTTTCTCCTTTCTTAAAAAATCTATGGCTTTATTTTTTGCTACACGATAAAGCCATGCGGCGGGATTATCCGGAACAGCTTTATAACCCCAGGTGCTCATTGCCTGCAACAAAGTATCCTGAACAATATCTTGTGCAACCTCCATATTTTGTAAACCCAATAGCCTGGACAAAACAGCGATCATCTTTCCCGACTCATGCCGGAAAAGATGATCGACAAGTTGATCAATGTTTTTATTTTGATGCATTATTTTATGCCGGCTGCTCAACTCCAATCTTCATTACTTGCCTCACCTGCACTTTGCTGCCGTGCCCGAGGTCAGGACAATCTTTTGAAAGTGCTACTGCTTCATCCATATCTTTAGCATTAATGATAAAGAAACCGCCAACAACTTCTTTTCCTTCAGTGTATGGGCCATCAGTTACTGATTTTCCATTGGTACCTGAAACTAATTTTCCACCAGACATTAATGGTTCCCCGGCAACATATTTATCAG
>WNFK01065289.1_pt1 | contig 11353 bp, 9 predicted proteins | sample 5400281 | NCBI WGS metagenome assembly WNFK01 (sample SAMN13153350, study PRJNA577476) | soil metagenome | isolation source: 20 cm soil on Douglas fir-dominated hillslope | place: USA:California | collected 2013-09-17
CGGCGAGAAGCACGGCCACGATGAGACGTTCGACCGCGGCGGCGGGCACGGGGACGATGACGGCGACGACGACGGCGATGACGACCACGGCCACCGCAAGGCCTGCGGGCCGACGCCAGCCCTGATGTGCGGTGACGGCGGATCCCCCGCGCTCGACGGCGGAGTGGATGGCGGAAGCGACGCGGGGACCGACGGCGGCACCGACGGAGGCTAATGACGCGCAGGACGGGATCGTGGGAATCGGAAGGAGCATCCAGTCCGGCTGATTCCCGCGTTCACCGGGTTGCACCCCCTGGCCCGTCCCCGCTCCGCTTGCCTCGCCTCCATTCCGCCGGAGACATGCCGACCCATCGCTTGTATGCGCGGCTGAGGGCGGTCTCCGAACCGTAGCCGACCCTTTCGGCGATCTCCGAGAGGCCCAGGGATTGATCGGACAGCTGTTCAAGATCGTTGGCAAGCACGTGCCGCCGCTCGCCGGGGTCGCGTCACCGATCTACTGGGGGTATGGAAGCGCGCCTGAAGGAGCTCTTTCGCGGGACGCGATCGATGAACCGCGGTCGACCTGGAGGGCCAGGCCCGGCTCGCGAACGACATCGCGGATCTGGCGGCCTGATTCAACCGCCGCAAGAGCTCGTTCGTCGTTCCTGGCGAGTATCTCGAGGTCGTGATCGAGCGCTGAGGGCCTACGAGGGCCGGCGCGCTCAGCCTTCCGCCAGCCACGCGACGCAGAGCGCACCGAGGGCGAGAAGGACGCAGAGCGGCGTGTAGTAGCGGGCGTCCTTGCGCGCAAACGAAGTCCCCTTCACGCGGCGGAAGAGCCCGAAGAACCGGAAATCGCCGATGGCTCGCAACGCCAGGATCCCCCCGACTGCCCAGGAACCGGCGGCAGACAGCCAGCGCGCACCGGGCAGCCGGAGCGCGCCACCGCGTCCGAGCAAGAGAAGCGCCGCCAGGATCAGCAGCACGCCGACCGCGGAGCATGCGAGGGGCCCGGGTTGGATGGTGGGGCGTCCGTTCATCTCGGGAACCACCGCCGCGCTCGCCGAGCGGCCTCCCGCGGCCCAGTAGAAATGAAGCGCTGCGATGAGCGTCAGCAGCGATGCAAGAAACAGGGCCAGCAGCCGCATCCGGCCACCCTAGCATCGGACGCATTGCTTCCTGGACTCTGTTGCTCACGGGTCCAGTGGCGCTCCGCCAGCGCCACGCGGCGCCACACCGATCGGATTGGCTCTCCCAGGCCGGGTCGGCTCGCGCTGAAGCTCGCCAGGCTGGCACACCTCCTGCTCCGAGGTGGCGCCGGAGGCAATCATGAACCCTCGGTTCCCGTGGAAGACACCGCTTGGCTCCATCACCTTCGCCGTGCTGGGCCCACCAGAGGGTGCTCCCGCCGATCGAGTCCGGAACGGTTCTGGACTGAGGTCCGGCAACTGGCCTTTCGCGGCGCCCGCGGGAATGGCAACCTGCGGGCCCGCGAGGTGGCCATGGAACGAAAGCAAGCGTCAGATTTTCCTCCCGAGGTGCTCAGACTCTTCGATCAGTACGTGCACGGACTGATCGATCGCCGCGGGTTCCTCGATCGGGCCGCGCGGTTCGCCGTGGGGAGCATGACCGCGACCATGCTGCTCGACGCCTTGAACCCGCGTTTCGCCGAGGCGCAGCAGTTCGCCAAGGACGACAAGCGGCTCGGCGCCAGCTCCGTCGAGTACGACTCGCCCAAAGGCACGGGGAAGGTGCGCGGGTATCAGGCACTGCCGGTGAAGCGCTCGGGCAAGCTCCCAGGCGTCCTCGTAGTCCACGAGAACCGCGGGCTCAACCCGCACATCGAGGACGTCACCCGGCGGATCGCGCTGGAGGGATACGTCGCGTTCGCGCCCGACGCCCTGACGCCGCTGGGCGGGTATCCCGGCGACGAAGACAAGGCTCGCGAGCTGTTCGCCAAGCTGGATCAGCAGAAGACCCGCGAGGATTTCGTCGCCGCGGTCGGATGGCTGGAGAAGCGGCCCGAATGCACCGGAAAGGTGGGCGTGGTCGGGTTCTGCTACGGCGGCGGGATCGCCAACATGCTCGCCACCCGGATCCCCAGCCTGGCGGCGGCGGTGCCCTTCTACGGCAGCCAGCCGTCGCCCGAGGACGTGGCGAAGATCAAAGCACCCCTCCTCATCCACTATGCCGAGAACGACGACCGGATCAACGCGGGCATCCCGGCGTTCGAGGCCGCGCTCAAGGCCAACCACGTGAAGTACGAGATCTTCAAGTATCCGGGCACGCAGCACGGCTTCAACAACGACACCACTCCGCGCTACGACAAGACGGCGGCGACCCTCGCCTGGCAGCGCACCATGGACTTCTTCAAGGCGAACCTGCGCTCCTGACATGACCTGTCTGGTCGTCCGCGCGGGCCTCCTCGCCGGCGGAGCTCGAACAACTCTTCCACCGCGCCGAGGCGAAGGGGGCCGCGCTCGCGCTCGACCTGCGCACCGGCGACGTGGTCGCGTCGGTGGGCGTTGGACTCACGCGCCGGCCTTCGCGGAGACGCCGTGCTTGTGCAGGAGGCGGTAGAGGTACGCGCGTCCGATGCCCGCCTGCTGCGCTGCGGCGCTCACCTTTCCGTCATGGCGCAACATCAGCTCTTCGAGAAACCGTCTCTCGAACTCGTCGATCGCGCGCTGCCGCGCTTCGGCAAAGCTGGCAGGAGCCGGCGCCGCCGGCTCCTCCACCGGCAACGGCAACTGGAAGACCACGCACCGCTCGATGAAGTTCCGCAGCTCACGGACGTTGCCCGGCCAGGCGGCGCGCAGCAAGCTCGCGATGAACTCGGGTCGCAGCAGCTCGGCGGCGACGTCCGGTTTCACGCCCATGCGCCCGACGAAATGAGCGACGAGCGTTGGGATGTCGTCGGCGCGTTCGCGCAGCGGAGGCAGCCGGATGCGCACCACCGACAGCCGGAAGTAGAGGTCCGCCCGGAAGGCGCCGTGGTTGACCGCCGAGCGGAGGTCGCGGTGGGTGGCCGCGACGACCCGGACGTCGACGGGGGTCAACGAGTTGCTGCCGACGCGGCGGATCTCCTTCCGCTCGAGAACGCGGAGGAGCTTGGGCTGCAGCTCGAGGGGAAGCTCGCCGATCTCGTCGAGGAAGATGGTCCCGCCGTCCGCCTCTTCGAACGCGCCGATGCGCGGTCCCGTAGCGCCGGTGAAGGCTCCCTTGGCGTGGCCGAAGAGCTCGCTCTCCATCAGATTGGCTGGAATGGCCCCGCAGTCCACGACCGTCAGGGGACGATCGCGCCGGGGGCTCCCGAGGTGGAGCGCTTCGGCGGCCCCCTCCTTTCCCGTGCCGGTCTCGCCTTCGATCAGCACGGTGGTGCCGGTCGGTGCCGCTTTCTCCAGAAGGGCAAAGGCCGCGCGCATCGCCACCGATCGGCCCACCAGCGGTCCCATCTCGGTCCGGACCGAGAGCGGCTGCGGCGGCCGTTCCTCGCCCAGCGACACGCGGAGCACGGTCCGCCCCAGCTTCAGCTCGGCCCCGTCGGCGAGGAACGCCTCCACCACCCGGGTGCGGTCGAGCCAGGTTCCGTTCCGGCTCTCCAGATCGCGGACGCGAGCCTGCCCGTGCTCCAGCAGGATCTCGCAGTGGAACCGGGAGACGGAGCGATCGGCGAGGACCACGTCGTTGGACGGAAGCTGTCCGATCGAAGAGCGCGGCTCGGACAGATCGCCGACGATCTCGCCGGAAGGCCCGAGCAGCCGCAGCCTCCGTTCCGTGCCGGAATTCAGCGGCCAGAGGCCGAACAGGGCTCCGATCACCACGCTGCCGGGCACGATCAGGGCAGCAAGCGCAACCGCGAGGTAGATGCCGATGCGATCCGCTCGTCGCGCGCGCAGCACCGTCCCCGGCAGGAGGGCGGCGATCAGCAGGAGGATTCCTACGAAGGTGAGCAGGTGCAGGCGTGGAAGCAGCGCGGCGATCAAGCAGCAGAGCACGGATCCCGCGATCGCGGCACGGAACGCGCGATCGAATCGGCGAAGCCGATCGGTGACCTCGAACATGCGGTAGGCCCACGCTCCAAAGCAGCCAGTGAACACGCCGAACGCGGCGGAACAGCCCGAGAGCTCGGCAAACCCGGCGACCGCTGGAAGAAACCGGGCCACCTGGCCGTGCGCGCACGCCTCGGCGAGGGCGTACGAGGTCAGCCCTCCGCCGAGGAGCGCATGCGTTCCTTCGCGCGAGACGAGAGAAACGATCACGTTGTAGGCGGCGAGAGCGAGCAGGATGGCATAGAAGCCGCCGAAAGCGAGGTTGCGGGTGGCCTCGGCGTCGAAGAATGCTTCGCGCGGGACCACCGATCCCAGCAGCGAAACCGGCGTCCGGCTCGCCATGGAGAGGAGGTAGGAGCGCGTCGCTCCTCCCGGGAGCTCGACGGGAAACGCGATCCGCTCGGTCGCGATCGGGCGCGAATGGAGAGGAACCCAGGCCCCCGAGGTCAGCGTCTCGCCACCGTCGATCTCGACCATCCGAACCGACTCCAGCCATTCCCGGCTGATGTCGAGGACGAATCTGCGCTCCGATCTCTCCGCGTTCTGCAGCGTGAACCGGAACCAGAGGGTCGAGCCCGTGTACCCCAGGTTGGGATGGCGGCTCTCGACCGGCTTGAAACGGGGGCTGTTCTCGGGCGCCACCAGTTGCGAGGGGCTTAGCTTGCCGGACGGATCCACCAGGACCGTCGCGACCTCCCCGAGCACGTGCCGACGGTCGCCGTCGTGGAGGACCAACGTCTGGGCCTGTGCCGGTGCGGCTGCGAGCGCGGCGCCCAGGAAAAGCGCTGCCTCCCACGGGGGCGCGATCACGTTCCCGAGCGGCGCCATGCGCGGACGCTACCCGTCGTCTTCCGCTGGGGCAAGAGAGCTTCCATCCGCGCGCCTCACCAACTCGTGTCCGCGCGGGAGCCCGCCTCGGTGGTGACGACGTGTGTGGTCGGCGAATGCGCGGTGCAGGGCGCGTGATACGCTCGTCGCCTTGGCGGCCGGAGCGTGCACATGATCGACCTGTTCAGCTGCCCGATCCTCGTCGGGGTGGGCGCCCTGGTTGCGTTCTCGCTGGCGGCGGCGATTGGCTACCGGCTGCGCTCCTTGCGCCCGGCGGAGAAGGACAATCGCGAGGATTACGCGTTGGTGGTCGGTGGCACGCTCACCCTGGTCGGCCTCATCATCGCCTTCACCTTCTCCATGGCGGTCGGGCGCTACGATCAACGCAAGATCTACGAGGAGCAGGAGGCGAACGCGATCGGGACCGAATATGCCCGGGCGGATCTCTTGCCTCCCGAAAAGGCTGCGCAGGTGCGCGCCCTCCTCCGCTCCTATCTCGACCAGCGGATCCAGTGGTACACGGCGCGCGACGCGGAGCGCCTCCACCGGATCGACGCCGAGACGGCCCGGATCCAGGCCGAGATGTGGGCCGTGGTCGCGACGCACGCTTCGACCCAGCAGACGCCCGTCGCGGCCCTCGTCGCCGCCGGCATGAATGGCGTGCTGGACGCGCAGGGGCTCACGCAATCCGCCTGGTGGAATCAAATTCCCCCGGGCGCTTGGCAGCTGCTCATCGCCATCGCCGTCTTCTGCAACCTGCTCATCGGCTACCGGATGCACGACCATTCCCTCTTCTTCACGTTCGTCATGCCCCTTGCCCTCGCCATCACGCTCTTCCTGATCGCGGACATCGACGCTCCGCGCAACGGAGCGATCCGCGTGCGCCCGCAGAATCTGGAGAGCACCGCGGCGTCCATTGCCCGGTCAGGGCAGTAGCGGGATCGTCGGGAAACGCCGTCGTCGGCAACGCAACCATTGCCACCGGCACGCCGATCACCTGTGACGCAGCCAGTACGCGTGTGACGCAACCCTCGCATGGCTGAGAAGGCGCCCGAGCGAGATCGTAGGGATTCCCCAGCGTTCGGGGCCGCGGCGCCCCACGGCACGAGGCCTGCAAAGTGGTCCGTCCGAGGCGCTGGAGGGCGGCCATGGACATAGAGGCGGAGATGCAGAAGCTGGAGCACTCGAAGACGGCGGCCTGGCAGCGATTTTTCGCTTCCTCGCCTCTGGTGAAGAGGCTCGAGTCCGGGCGCTTCGACGAGCGGCTTTACGCGCTCTACCTGATCGAGACGTTCCATTCCACCTCGCACGACGCGCGGAACCAGGCGTTGGTCGCGGTGTGCCTGCCGACGCAGGACGCGACCTACATGCGCTACTGCTTCCGGCACGCGCTCGAAGAGACCGGGCTCGAGCAAATGGCCTTGCACGACTTGAGCGCGCTTTCGGTCGTCGCGAGAGGGATGCCGATGACGCATCGGGTCCTCGATCGGGTGGACGAAGAATACGTGGCTCTTCTGGAGGGCAGATCGGTCCGGGCGGGTCTCTTCGCCAGGATCGCTTGACGGCTTGCGCCGTCAGTCGGGCTTTGCTCTTGGCAGCCCGACCAGTCCGACCGTCCCGCCGTCTCCACCTTCCAGGATCCGATTGCGCACGAACTGGATGTGCTGGCGCAGCACGTAGACCTGGTCGGCGAACGATCCCGGTAGCTTGACGGTGATGACCCTCTTTTCGATCTCGTCGAGGCGCTTGAGCAGGTCCGCCCGCTGCTCCGCCGTCATCTGGCCGAAGGACACGCGCTCCAGAGCCATCAGCTCGCCATAACGCCGGTAGATGCGCCCGCTGATGCGCCACCGGTAGAGCATGGGCACGACCCGGAGGCCGGGGATGAGCAGCACCGCGATCGGCACCAGCAGGACCACGGCGCGATCGACCAGGCTCGCCAGCCAGAATGGCAGGTGCTTGTACGCGAAGCTCTTCCCCGATTTGTAGTAGCGGATCGCGTCGTCGCTCATGCGGTACTCGTGCTCGAGCGGCGCAGGGAATTCGCCGGCCTTCTGTAGGAGCGTGGCGCGCCCGTGCACTTCGCGCGCGGCCTCGATCAGGACGTCGGAAAGGGCAGGATGCAGATTCGAGCGCGCGACCAGCTCGACCGTCGGCGCGACCAGGGTGAGAACCTCCGCGGGCGTATTCTTTCCCAGATCGATGGATCCCGGCGGGAGATCGATCTTGGTGAGGTAACGGAAGCGGCGCACGTAACCGTCGCCCTGCTCGAAGTCGAAGAGGCGAACGTTGCTCGAGTGGAGCATTTCGCGCAGCGTCTCGCGCGTCGCCGAATCGCCCATGAGGAAGATCGCGTCCGCATCTCCCTTGATGAGCGCGTCCTCCGCCGCCTTGCCCTCCAGGTCGAGCAACTTCGATCGTCCACCGGCCTCGATTCCGTTCGCCTTGAGCAGCGTCTCGGCCAGGACCCTGGTTCCGCTGCCTTCGCGGCCGATCGCGATCCGCTTGCCCTCGAGCTCGGACAACAGCCAGATCCGTTCCGGTGCCCGGTAGAACACCCACACCGGCACGTAGAAGACGCTCCCGAGCGAGACCAGCCTGCCCGGGTCGCTCACGGCGGAGAGCCCGCCCTGGACGAAGCCGATGTCGACCTGCATTTTCGGATCGATCAGACGCTTGAGATTTTCCAGCGACCCTTGCGAGGGGAGGACCTGCAGAGTCACGCCCTGGCGCGCGAGGATTTCGCGATATCGCTGGGCTGAGATCTGGAACGTGCTGCCCTCCGTCCCCCCGGTCATGACGATCGTGCGAGGCGGCGCCGGACGGACGTAGTGGAGCGCGATCCAGAACGCCAGGATGACGAGCAGGACGAACGGCCCGAAGGTCAGCCCTAGATCGCGCCAGTAGATCCTGGACATCTTCAGACGAGGCATCGCCATGAGCGCCGTCCCGGCCCCGCGATGTAACCCTTCCCGCCCCTCGGGGCCAGCCCCGGCGGCCGCGTCCTAACCTCTGGAGGTTCTTGTTCCAGGCCCTGCACCCCTCGTGAAGCTGCTTCCGGGTCTGCTCGATTTCTTCCAGCGCCCGCTTGTAGTGACCGCCCGCATGACCCAGAGCGGGACTGGCGCACCCGCTTCCCGGTCCAAGCCATCCGGACTCAGGGAAGATCCCATGCAATTTCAGGCGCCCGTCAACTGGCGTGCATGGCAGACGCAGGGTAATTTGAGACGAGGATGACCCAACGCCGGGCGCTCGTGATCGACCGCGACTCGGCCTTCGTCGAATTCGTCCGTCGCTCTCTCGGCCCCTACGGTTTCGAGGTCGAAGCGGCCGACGGCGCCGAGGGCCTCGGGAAGCGACTGAAGCCGAAGCCGGCGGTCGCGCTCATCGGCGTCGAGCTGCCCGACCGGGAGGGTTTCGAGCTGTTCAGCCGCACCAAGGCGATCGCCAAGGGATTGCCGATCGTGCTCGTCACCGCCTCGGTTCCCCCGAGCGACATGGCGATGCACCAGAAGCTGTCGATCCACGCTGACGGATACCTCGACAAGCGGGGACTCGCCGAGGCCCAGTTCCTCGGCGCCATCGACCGATTGATCAAGCTGGGGCCGCGAGTCGGCGGCTGGGACGGCCAAGCGAGACCCGCCAAGGCGGCGGCCGCCCCTGCGCCGGCCACCGCGTCAGAAAGCAAGCCGTCCCCCTCCGTTGGGGTCGTCGCCGCCCTGCGCGCCGCCGGGCTGGATGCCGACGACTCCGCCGCCATAGCGGCGCTCCTCGATCAGCCCATCCGGCCGGCCGCCGCAAGCGCACCCGCAGCTCAGAAGCCGGCCGCACCTCCGACGTCTCCGGCGGAGGCAAAGCTGCTGGCCACGATCGCCGGCCTCGAGCGCCAACTTCAGGCCGCGATCGACACTGCCCGCGGCTCGCCGTTCTCGCGCGAGTTCCTAGACCTGCGCGAGAAGGTCGAGTCCCAGGAGCGCGAGATCGTCCGGCTCAAGGAGCAGGCGTCCGCAAAGGTCGCCCGCACCGAAGGCACGGAACGGCGCTTGCGCGAGCTCGCGAGCGTGCTGCTCAAGGCGATGGAGAAGAGCGAGCTCGCGGCACGGACCGCGCAGCAGGCAGAGCAGGCCCGCGACGAAGTCACCAAGGAGGCCGCAGAGACCCGCGACGCGCTTGCCAAGAAGACGCAGGAGCTGACCGCCCAGATCGTCGCCCTGCGCGCGCAGCACCTGACGGCGATCGAGTCCCTGCAAGCGGAAGTCCGGCGCGGTGAGGAGACCCTCGCCCGCGAGGAGAAGAACCGAGCCGAGTGGGCCGCGCATGCCGAGGCATCCCTGGCCGCTGCGGAGGTACGGTACAACTCCGAGCTGACCCGCGTGCGCGAGGGCCACGCGGCCGAGTTGGAGGAGCAGCGCAAGCTTCAAGCCGAGCAGGTGAAACAGCTCGAAGAGTCTGCCAAAAACCTGGCGACGAGCGGGAGCCAGCGGAAGACCGAGCTCGACGAGGCGCGCGCCGCGGTTGCCAAGAAGACGCAGGAGCTGAGCTCCCTGCGCACGCAATACGCGGCGGCGGTCGAGTCCCTGCAAGCCGAGGTGCGGCTCGGCCGGGAGGAGCTCGCGCGCGGGGACAAGGAGCGCGCCGAACAGGCCGCACAATCCCAGTCGTCCTTGGCCGCCGCGGAAGAGCGGCACGTCTCCGAGCTGGCCCGCGAGCGCGAGCGCCATGCGGCCGAGATGGAGGAGCAACGCAAGCTGAACCTGACCGCCACGAGCGATGGCGAGCGAAAGGCCAAGCTCTCCGCGCCGCGTCAGGAGCACGCGACTGCCCTCTCCGCTCTCGAAACCAGGTACCTGCTCGCCTTGAGCGAGGCGGACAAGCTGCACGCGGCGCAACTGTCGGCGCTGAACAATGAGCTGAAGGCCGCGCGAGCGGAGATCGAGGAGCTGCGGCTGGAATCGGGCGCGCGAGAGCAGGTTGCCCGGAAGAGCGAGTCGGCGCCAGATGAGCTGGCCGCTGCGCAGCACCAGATCGAGGAGCTGCGGCGCGAACTGGGCGAGCGCGAGCAGCAGGCCCGGGAGGACGAGGCGACCATGAACTCGCTGCGTGAGCTGATCGCTGATTTTTCAGGCGGCCTGCTGCCCCACCGCGACGAACCGGCCAAGTGACGCAGAAAAAGCGTAGCCGCAGAAGCGTAGCCGGAAAGCGGCCTTCGGCCGCAGCGGCTAGTCGCGACCGTCGGCGCTTCCCTCGAGTTTCTTCACGACTGAACTGATCGTGTCGTATTCGGCCTTTGCCGATTGCAGGTAGAACGGGATCGAGCCCCGGTACCTGAGGCAGCAGCGAAGCAGCACCGCGACCTCCTCGGGCGTGAGGAGAATGACACGGTGCCCGGACGCGTCGCCGGTTTCGCCTTCAGCAGCGTCGCCGTCCGAGCCGGATCCCGGTCTGCCCGATCCCATGATCCACTCCCTGCGCGCTCGTCGCGGGTGAGCGCCCCCGTCGGTGATCCGCGAGGATCACCGACGGGAGCGCTCAGGCCGCGGCTACGGTTTGCGCTGGTCGCCCGCCGCGCCGACGGTCGCTGCCGCGGGGGGAGCGTTGGGCTTGGGAGGCTCGCTCTTCACGACCCCGGCAGCCGCGGAGGCCCTGGCGGCGGCGGCGGTCACCGTCGAGGGCTTGGCGTTCTCGGCGTTCACCACCGCCCGCTTGCGCGGCGGGACCTCGGTGCGGTCGCCCACGGTCACGAGCAGGACCGGCGGAATCACGTCCTCCATGCGCTTGCGGTCGTCGAAGAACGCATTGCGAATGTTCGCGGCGTGGACCGCCACCTCTTCCATCTCCGGGTTGTTTTGTTCCTCGAGCCGCGAGATGCGCTCGAGCACCTCCAGAATGGCGCGGTTGAGCGGGTCGTCCTGCCCCTTCTCCTTGTCCAGGTGCTTGCCCAGGGCATTCACGTTGGCGATGGAGAGCGGGTAGATGCGATACCCGTCCCGGGACGAGCTGTAGACCGACTGGAGCACGCCCAGGATGACCGAGAGGTTCTTGCTGTAGATGCCGCCCTTGTGCCACCGGGTCATCATCGCGAAGATGCGCTCGACGATGAAGCGGTTGGGCTGCACCGGGGAGAGCAGCAGGAACGGGTCCCGGTTGCCGATCAGGGCATCGACCACCCAGTGGTTTTCGATCTCGAGCATTCGCAGGAAGAGCGGATAGTTCTCGGCGGTGAGGCCCACACCGCTGAGAAAGGAGGCGTAGGTAATCGCCGCCTCGACAGCTTCGGTCGTGAGGCAGCCGATCACTCCCTGGAGGAGCCGGTTCTCCGTCTCCGCGATACGCTTGTCAGTCCATACATCATCAATTACGGGCATGTTTCGATCTCCGTATTTCTGTCAATCCGCGAAGACGAAGCGGGGGGGGAACTCGTCCTTGCGGTAGTCGCCGGGGACGAGGAGGACCTGAGGGATGCAGTCTTCCAGAACGCGGGTGTTGTCGAAGAA
>WNFK01235361.1_pt1 | contig 11351 bp, 7 predicted proteins | sample 5400281 | NCBI WGS metagenome assembly WNFK01 (sample SAMN13153350, study PRJNA577476) | soil metagenome | isolation source: 20 cm soil on Douglas fir-dominated hillslope | place: USA:California | collected 2013-09-17
CTGGAGCGCCGAGACCACGAAGGGATCGCTCCGCCGGGCCGCCACGTTGGTGGTCACGACCTGACTCGCGAACATCACGGCGCCGAGGAGCGTCCAGAGATCGCCCGCCTGCAGCTTGCGATTGGCGTCCGCGTAGAAGAGAAGAAGGCCCACGAAGGTCAGCGCCACCGCCACGATCTCCCCGAGCGTGGCCCCGAGCTTCGAAACGAATCGATCGATGAACGGGACGAAGATCACGGCGGTGCCGGTGATGAACGCGGAGCGCGGCGAGCTGATGGTGGTGAGGCCGATCGCCTGGACGAGATACCCCGTCCCCATGAAGAAGCCCGTGAGCGCGCCGTCCCAGAGCGCGGTGCGGTTCCAAGACCGGAACCTCCTCCAGAAGATGGCCGCGATCAGGACCGCGGCGATCGTGAACCGGAGCGCGACGATGTCGTAGGGATCCAGGATCCGGAGCGATGTGCGGAGCAACGGGAACGTCGTGCCCCAGATGATCGTGATGAGGACGAGCGAGGCTTCGGCGAGGCGGCTCCTGGAGGCTGCCTCCGACGGCGTCAACGGCGCGCCCGGCACCGCGATCACGCCGATCTCGATCCCGAGGCGCTCCGTCTCTTCCTTCAACGACTCCACGTTCAGGATGTGGAGGTCGCGCCACTTCTGGCCCACGCGGTCGGAGCTCACGTCGAAGACCGCGGCGAAATCGAACCCCTGCCGCCTGAATTCCTTGTAGGAGAAGAGCGCGGAGCCGATGTTCCCGGCCCCGACCAGCGCCACGCGCCAGCGGCGGTTCAGCCCCAGGATGAGGCGGATTTCCTTCTTCAGGCGCGCGACGTTATAGCCCAGCCCGCGCTTCCCGAAATTTCCGAAGTAGGAGAGGTCCTTCCTTACCTGGGCGGAGGTGACCCCGCTCAGGCTGGCGAGGCCGGAGGAGGAGACGGTGCGGACGGCCTCGAGCTCCAGCTCTTCGAGGACTCGGTAGTAGTCGGAGAGCCGGCGGACCGTGGAGGTCGAGATGCGGGGGTCCAGCTACTCCTCCTCGCCCTCGCCCTCGTCCTTTTCCTCGACCCGGGCCACGTCGATGAGCTGGTCGCCTTCTTCCAGGTTGATGAGGCGGACGCCCTGCGTGTTCCGGCCGATCTCCGAGATCTCCGAGACCTTGGTCCGGATGACGATCCCGCCGCGGGTGATGAGCATCACCTGGTCGCTGGGTACCACCTCCAGCGCCGCCACCACCTGGCCGTTCCGTTCCGTGGTCTGGATGGAGATGATCCCCTTCCCGCCTCGGCCGGTGATCCGGTACTCGGTGAGCAGCGAGCGCTTCCCGTATCCGTTTTCCGTGGCGACCAGGAGCGACGGGCCCTCGCGCTTGACGGCGATCATGCCCACCACCGCGTCATTCTCCTCCAGGGTCACGCCGCGCACGCCGTAGGCGGTGCGTCCCATCGGCCGCACGTCGCCTTCGTTGAAGCGGATGGCCTTGCCGTTCCGCTTCTGCAAGATGATGTCCTGGGTGCCGTCGGTCAGCACCGCGTCGATCAGCGAATCCTGCTCCTCGACCCCGATCGCCACGATGCCGCCGCGGCGAGGGTTGGAGTAGGCCGAGAGCGGCGTCTTCTTGGCGGTGCCGTTCTTCGTGACCATCATGATGAAGTGCTGCTCGTCGAACTCCTTCACGGGCAGCACGGCCGCGACGCGCTCCTGCTGCGACATCTCGACCATGTTCACGATCGCCTTCCCCTTGGCGGTCCTCCCGCCCTGGGTCACCTCGTGGACCTTGAGCCAGTAGACGCGGCCGCGGTCCGTGAAGACCAGGATGTAGCTGTGGGTCGAGGCGATGAAGAGGTGCTCGATGAAGTCTTCTTCCCGGGTGCCCGCGCCCGTGATGCCGCGTCCGCCGCGGCGCTGGCTGCGGTAGGTCGTGACGGGCAGCCGCTTGATGTACCCGGCGTGCGAGATCGTGATCACCACGTCCTCCTCGGCGATCAGATCTTCCGCCTCGAACTCGCCCGTTCCCGCCTGGATCTCGGTGCGGCGGTCGTCGCCGAACTTCTCCTTCACCTCGGCCAGATCCGTCTTGATGATCTCCAGCACCTTCGCCGGCGAGGCCAGGATGGCCTTCAGGGATTCGATCAGCTGGATGACTTCCAGGTACTCGTCCTCGACCTTCTTCCGCTCGAGGCCCGTGAGGCGCGAGAGCCGCATCTCGAGGATCGCGCTCGCCTGGATCTCCGAGAGCCCAAACGTGCTCATGAGGCCCCGGCGCGCGGCTTCCGTGTCCGCGGCGGCGCGGATCAGCTTCACGATCTCGTCGATGTGGTCGAGGGCGATCTTCAGACCCTCGAGGATGTGCGCGCGGCGCTCCGCCTCGGCGAGATCGAACTTGGTGCGGCGCACCACCACCTCGCGCCGGTGCGCGATGTAGTGCTCGATCATCTCCTTCAGCGTGAGCGTGAGCGGGCGGTTCCCCACCAGCGCCAGCATGTTCGCGCCGAAGGTGGTCTGCATCTGGGTGTGCTTGAAGAGCTGGTTCAGGACCACGCGGGGTTGGGCGTCGCGCTTCAGCTCGATGACGATCCGCATCCCGTCGCGGTCGGACTCGTCGCGCAGGTCGGAGATGCCGTCCAGGGGCCCGTCCTTGACCAGCTCCGCGATTTTCTCGAGCAGCGCGGCCTTGCTGACCATGTACGGGATCTCGGTGACGATGATCGCCTCGCGGTCCTTCTTGATCTCCTCGACGTCGGTCTTGGCGCGGACGGTGATGTGGCCGCGGCCGGTCCGGTAGCAGTCCAGGATCCCCTGCTTGCCGTGGATGATGGCGCCGGTCGGGAAATCCGGACCCGTGACGATGGCGAGGAGATCGTCGATCTCGCACGCGGGGTTGTCGATCACGTGGTGGATGGCGTCCACGATCTCGCGCAGGTTGTGGGGCGGGACGTTGGTCGCCATGCCCACGGCGATCCCGGCCGAGCCGTTCACGAGGAGGTTCGGCACGGCGGCCGGCAGCACCACCGGCTCCTCGCGCGACTCGTCGTAGTTCGGCCGCATGTCGACCGTGTCCTTCTCGATGTCGCGGAGCATCTCCTCGGCGAACTCGGTCAGCCTCGCCTCGGTGTACCGCTCCGCCGCGGGGGCGTCGCCGTCGACCGAGCCGAAGTTGCCCTGGCCGTCCACCAGCGGGTAGCGCATCGAGAAGGTCTGCGCCATGCGCACCATGGTCTCGTAGACCGCGGCGGTGCCGTGCGGATGGTAGTTTCCCGTCACGTCGCCGGTGATCTTGGCGGATTTACGGAACGGCCGGTCGTGGAGGAGGTTCAGCTCCCGCATCGCGACCAGGACGCGGCGGTGGACCGGCTTCAGTCCGTCCCGCACGTCCGGCAGCGCACGCGAGACGATGACCGACATCGAATAGTCGATGTAGGAGTTCCGCATCTCGTCTTCGATCTGGATCGGAACTTCCTTTTCACGCGTGGTCATCGATTCTCCTTAGATATCCAGGTTCTTCACGCTCTCGGCGTATTCCTCGATGAATTTCCGGCGCGGCTCGACCTGATCCCCCATGAGCACCGTGAACATGTGCTCCGCGGCCGGGAGGTCCTCCAGCTTTACTTGGAGAACCGTGCGATTGGCGGGATCCATGGTCGTGCTCCAGAGCTGATCCGGGTTCATCTCGCCCAGCCCCTTGTAGCGTTGCAGCGTGATCCCCTTCTTCCCGCCCAGCTCCGCGAACCACTTGTCCCGCTCCGCGTCGTCGTAGGCGTAATGGATCGCCTTCCCTTTCTGCACGCGGTAGAGGGGCGGCATGGCGATGTAGATGTAGCCCCGCTCGATCAGGGGTTTCATGTGCCGGAAGAAGAACGTCAACAAGAGGGTCCGGATGTGGGCGCCGTCCACGTCCGCGTCGGTCATGATGATGATCCGGTGATAGCGCGCCTTGTCGGCGTTGAAGTCCTCGTCGATGCCTGTGCCGAGCGCGGTGATGATGGTCCGGATCTCCTCGTTGCCGAGCATCTTGTCCAGCGAGGCCTTTTCCACGTTCAGGATCTTCCCCTTGAGCGGGAGGATGGCCTGGTACTTCCGGTCGCGACCCATCTTGGCCGAGCCGCCGGCCGAGTCGCCCTCGACCAGGTAGATCTCGCACTCCTTGGGGTCCGTGGACTGGCAGTCCGCGAGCTTTCCGGGAAGCGATCCGCTGTCCAGGATCCCTTTCCGGCGCGCCAGATCGCGCGCTTTCCGCGCCGCCTCGCGCGCCCGCGCGGTGGCGATGCACTTCTCCACGATCTTCTTCGCGACCTGCGGGTTCTCCTCGAAGTAGTTCCGGAGCCCCTCGCCCACCACCGACTGCACGACCCCCTTGGCCTCGGTGTTCCCCAGCTTGGCCTTGGTCTGTCCCTCGAACTGGGGATCCGGAAGCTTCACGCTCACCACGGCGGTCAGCCCCTCGCGCACGTCGTCGCCGCCCAGCGTGAGGTCCTTGAGACCCTTCAAGAGTCCTTCGCGCTCCGCGTAGTTGTTGATGGTGCCGGTGAGCGCCGCGCGGAAGCCGATCAGGTGCGTGCCGCCCTCCACGGTGTTGATGTTGTTCACGAAGGAGAAGACGTTCTCCACGTAGGCGTCGTTGTACTGGACCGCGAACTCCACGGTCACGCGGTCGCGCTCGCGGGCGTGGTAGATCGGCGCCGGATGGAGCACGGTCTTGTTCTCGTTCAGGTACTTCACGAAGGAGCTGATGCCGCCCTCGTACTGGAAGTCGTGCTTCTTTCCGGTGCGCTCGTCCAGGAACGTGATGCGGATGCCCTTGTTCAAGAACGCCAGCTCGCGGAGCCGCTGCGAGAGCGTGTCGAAGCTGTAGTCCGTCGTCTCGAAGACCGTGGGGTCGGGCTTCCAGGTCACGGTGGTCCCGGCCTCGGTGGTATCGCCCAGGACCTTGAGGTCCGTCTTCACGTCGCCGTGCTCGTAGCGCTGGTGATAGCGCTTTCCGCCGCGCCGCACCTCGACCTCCAGCCACTCGGAGAGGCCGTTCACCACCGAGACGCCCACGCCGTGGAGCCCGCCCGAGACCTTGTAGGAGTTCTCGTCGAACTTCCCGCCCGCGTGGAGCGTGGTCATCACGACCTCGACGGCCGGTCTGTTCTGCGTGGGATGGATGTCGACCGGGATGCCGCGGCCGTTGTCCACCACGGTCACGCTGGAATCGGTGTGGATCGTGACGTTCACCTCGGTGCAAAAGCCCGCCAGCGCCTCGTCCACCGAGTTGTCGACGACTTCGTAGACCAGGTGGTGGAGCCCGCTCTGACCGGTCGAGCCGATGTACATGGCGGGACGCTTCCGCACACCCTCCAGGCCCTTGAGGACCTGGATGTTGCGGGCGTCGTACGAATGTCCCTCTTGGGCCGGCGACAGCGTGGCCGCTTCCTCGCGAGGTCCGCTCACCGCTCTATTTCCTCCTTGGATCGCATGGGTACGAATCGTATGGCCGAAATCCGCTTCTCCGCGGGGAGCGACCGGTTCATCCGGTCCAGGATCCCCTGCCTCAAAACGGCGAGGTGTCCCATCCAGACCGAGCCCTGCACCTCCACGAGGAGCTCGGCATCGCGCACACCGACGCATCGGGTGCGCCCCTTCACGTCCGCGTCGACCGCGTCAGCCCAGCGGTCGGTCGCCTCCGCCGCGGCGAATTTCTGCTCGAGCCGCAGCGACTTCAGCACCTGATCGAGCACGTTGCCGACCGTCTCGAAGCGCTCGGAGGCGCGTCTCACGCGGCACTTCCCATCAGCGCCCCTTCGGCGATGGCCATCCGCTTCCAACGCGCCGGCATCGCCGAAAGCTCCCGACACGCGGTGACCAGCACCTGGCTCTGTTCCGGCACCCGCGCGAGAACCTTCCCGATCCACCGGGGATCGAGCTCTGATTCCGGATCGTCGAGGAGCACCACGGGCGGATCGCTCTGCCGCTCCTCGAAGACCCGGGCCAGCGCGAGACGGAGCAGGATCGAGTAGAGCCTCGAGTAACCGCGCGAGGCCCCGTCCGTGAGCTCCTCCTCCGCGATCGTGCAGCGAAGGCGGGCGCGGTGCGGCCCGTGCATCGTCCAGCCCATCTTGCGGTCCACGTTCCGCGCGCGGTGGAGCCGTCCCAGCCGCTCCGAGATCTCTTCCTCCTCGGGAAGATCCAGATCCCCCAGGCCGTCCTGGTACTGAAGCCCGGGCAAGAGCGCGGGATCCATGCCAAGGGCCAGCTCCCGCACATGGCGGTCCAGCTCCGCGCAGAGCGTCCGGCGCCTCCGGTCCAGCGCCACCCCGGCGCGCGCGAGGATTTCTTCCCAGGCCGCCCATTCGTGCTCTTCGGGCTGCATCCCACGCCGCTCCGCGAAGAGGAGCTGGTTCCGCTGCCGGAGCGCCGCGGTGTAGTCGCGAAGCGAGGCCACGTAGCCCGATTCCAGCTGGCAGAGCGCCACGTCCAGGAATCTCCGCCGCGAGGCGGGCCCGCCGTTCAATACCGCGACGTCCTCCACCGAGAAGTGCACGGTGCAGAACTTGCCCAGGAGATCCGTGATGCGCGGCAGAGGCGACCCGTCCACCCAGATCTCTTTCGCGCCCTCGCCCCCGCGCGCCAGGATCTCGCTCGTCACGCCGATCCGGTCCTGGACCACGCCGCGCACCTCGAACGCCGGCGCGCCGCGGCGCAGGAGCGCAAGATCCCGGCTGCCGCGGAACGATTTCCCGATCGAGAGCAGCACGATCGCCTCGATCAGGTTCGTTTTTCCCGATCCGTTTTCGCCCAGGACCAGCGCGGATTCGCCGCGGAGGTCGAACCTGGCCTCTTTGTGGTTCCGGAATTCGCGAAGCTCGATGGACTGAAGGCGCACGCGTTCCGGGTCAGCTCGCCAGGCGCAAGGGCATCACGAGACACAGGAGGTCCTCCTTCGCGGAGGCTCCCTTGTCCGTTGGGGCTGGTGCGACGAGGCCGGCCGTTACCGGCGTATTGAGCCGGACGTCGACTTCCTCGCTGTCGATGGTGCGAAGGATGTCGAGCAAGTAGGCGGCGTTGTATCCGATGTCGAGGTCGTCGGAGTCGTACTTCGCTTCCAACTCCTCGGTCGCGTCTCCCTGATCGGGCGTCTGGACGACGAGGGTGAGGCGATTGGATCGAATCGACAGCTTCACCTGGCGCGTGAGGCTGTCGGAAAACACGGAGACCCGCTCCAGCGCCTGGGCCAGGTCATCCCGTTTCACTCTTAGATGCTTGTTGTTCTGCTTCGGAAGCACCTGCTCGTAGTTCGGGAACGGTCCCTCGATCAGCTTCGTCGTGAGCGTGGTGTCGCCCAGCACGAACCGGGCGTGGTTCTTGGAAATCCCGATCTTCACGGAATCCTTGGCCATGGCCAGGAGCCGCTGCACCTGATTCAGCGCCTTGAGCGGCACGATCACGTCGCCTTTCGGCGGATTGGAGATCCCGCCGTCCGGCTTGCACGTGGCCTTGGAGAGGCGGTGCCCGTCGGTGGCCACCACGCGAAGCTCGTCGTCACGGATCTGGAAGAGCGCGCCGTTCAGCGCGGGACGCGTCTCGTCCGTGGAAACGGAGTAGATCGTTTTCCGGATGAGGCGCTCGAGGAGATCCGGCGCCAGTGTGAGCTCGGAGTCCGCCTCCACCTTGGGGAGCGCCGGAAATTCCTCGGGACGGATGCAGAGGAATTTGTATCGTCCGCTCTTGCTTCCCACGTTGAGCGTCAGGTCTTTCGATTCGACCTTCAGCTCTTCCTTGGGAAGTTTGCGAACCAACTCGAAGAGCTTCTTCGCGGGAACGGTCAGCGTTCCGGCATCCTTCACGCTGGCCTTCGCGATGGTGGAGATCGCGAGGTCGAGGTCGGTCGCTCGCAACTCGATCCGGTCGTCCTTTGCCTCGAGCAGGATGTTCGAGAGAACAGGCAATGTCGTCCGGTTCGGGACCGCGCTTTGAACCACCTGCAAAGCGTCGAAGAATTCGGTCTGCGCGATCGAGAATTTCATGGCCACTTCCTGTGCTGTGATCATCTCCGTCTGTCCCTCGCTAATCTTATGTCTGATTAGGGTTTGCAGGTGGCGTCGGGAAGGGTCTTTGGTCCATCCGGAGTATAGTTGGGAGGGGTCGAAAAAGCCCTCTTTTTTTGAGTGTTTCGAGGTCTTTTTTGGGGTCTTTTTCCGGTTCCTTTTTCGAGGGGTTTTTCCTGGGCGTTACGATTAATGGGTTCCTTGAATAGAAGCAGTAGTAATAGGGACTGTGGATTGTGTGGATGGCCCAAAGTGTGGGGGTGTAACTTATTGTGCATAAATGGGTTGGTTTTGTGCTCGCGGTCACAGAGGCTGGTTTTCGGCCTGTGGATAAGTCGAAAGTTGTGAACACCTGTCCCCGGATTTTTCCTGTGGGCCATGTTCTCCACAGGGAACCCACACCTAATCCAGCTCCATTGACGCCCCGAAGATTGGCGCGCAGACTCATGCGGAGCACTTGGAAGGCGCCGGCACGAGTGGAGAAAAACATGAATCGAACCCCATGGATCCTCACTGCGGTTCTCATGGGCTCGTGTCTGATCCCGAGCCTTTCGTACGCCATCTCCCGTCCCTCTTCACTCACCGTCCGCTCGGGCTACGTCGCGTTCGAGAATCTCTATAGCGAGACACACCCCGCGGCGATATCGATCTCGTCATCCTGGGACCTCGGAAAACAGACGGCGTTCTGGTCGAGCATCGGATATGTGAGGGAGACCGGCGCCGCGTCTTACATCAGCCCATTGCGGCAGTACGGGCCGATTTCAGACCGCGTGTATTCGACCGGACCGGTCCGCGTCCATCTCATTCCGATCAGCGCCGGATTCCGCGCGTACGCGAACGACCCGCTGCATCGCTCGCGAGGTCTCTTCGTCGAGGCGGGTCCGTCACTCGGTGCGGCCGCGTACCGCGGGTCGGACGGAGCAACCCATCCCGCGGCCCTGGGGGGCCTCCAGTGCGGCATGGGGGTGAGATTCGCGGTGGACGGATCCCGCTTCGAGCTCGGCGGCAGCTACCAGATGGCCGAGGGAATCGGGCGATATGGTAACGCCCTGGGCCGCCTTGGTACCCCGCGGGCAATCGACTACCATCTCTTCTCGGTGTATCTCGGCATCGGCTTCGGGAACTAGTACGTACGTAGTCAACTGGTTCTGGCCCAGTTCTGAAGTTGACGGAGCGAGTAAACAAAAGGGGACGACGCGAGTCGCCCCCTCTTTTGTTCCTGTCACGGATCTTCGCTACGAATTCACGGCCCCCATCAGATCCTCGACGACCTGGCGCAGCTCCTTGTCGGTGGACATGAGCGCCTCGATCTTGCTGCACGCGTGGAGCACGGTCGAATGGTCGCGTCCGCCGAACTTCATGCCGATGTCCGCGAAGGAGAGATCCGTCACCGACCGCGCGATGTACATCCCCACCTGGCGGGGGAAGGCGATCACGTCCGTCCGCCGCTTGCCGCGGAGCGACTCTTCCGTGACGTTGAAGTGCTTCGACACGAGGCGCTGGATGTCCGAGACGTCCACCCGGGCCATATCCGGCTTGATCTGATCCCGCAGCACTTCCTGGGCGAAATCCACCGTGAGCTCGTGATTCATGAGGTCGGAGAACGCAAGGAGCCGAGACAGGGACCCCTCGAGGTCGCGGATGTTCGTCTTGATGCTGCTCGCGAGGAGCAGGGCGATCTCGTTGGGGATCATCTTGCCCTGGAGCTCGGCCTTCTTCTTCACGATCGCCACCCGCGTCTCGAGGTCGGGCGCCTTGAGATCGGCCACCACGCCCCAGGTGAAGCGCGAGACCAGCCGCTCCTCGATGGCGGTCATCTCGTTCGGGGGACCGTCGCTCGTGAGCACGATCTGCTTGTGGGCGTCGTGGAGCGTGTTGAACGTGTGGAAGAACTCCTCCTGCGTGCTCTCCTTGCCCGCCAGGAACTGCACGTCGTCCAGGAGCAGCACGTCCGCGGTGCGGAAGCGGTTCTTGAACTCCAGCGTCCGGGCGTGCTGGATGGCGTAGATCATCTCGTTCATGAACTTCTCGGCGCTGACGAAGAAGATGCGCGCCGAGGGTTTCGTGGCGCGGACCTGGTGGCCGATCGCGTGCATGAGGTGGGTCTTGCCCAATCCCACGCCGCCGTAGAGGAAGAGGGGGTTGTACCGCTCGCCGGGATTCTGCGCGACCGCCTGCGCGACCGCGTGCGCGAACTGGTTTCCGTTCCCGACGATGAAGGTGTCGAACGTGTTGTTCGGGCTGAGGAAGCACTCGTTCCGGGAGGGCAGGGGACCGCGCGGCCGCTCCTCGAAGACCGGAGGCTCGGCCCGGACCTGGAAGGCCAGCGCCACCGGATGCCCCGCCGTGGCCTCGAGCGAGCTCTCGATCAGGCCCCGGTAATGGTGGTCCAGCCAGTCCACGTAGAACTGACTCGGGACCTCGAGCATCAAGGAGGCGCCGTCGTATTCCTGCGGCCCCAGCGAGAGAAACCACGTCTCGAACGTCTGACTGGAAATGTTCGTCTGGATCTTCTCGAGAGCTCCCTGCCACAGATCGCCCGCCACCGTCGTCTCCATCGTCGTTGTCATCTCATCCCCCACCACACACAGGGTGTCCACAGCTTATCCACACAATTATCCACAAAAGAAACGGCGCGTAACGGGTATCGATCGAGACCGTTACACCCCGAAATCGGGATATCGACTTGGAGTATCCTCACAGCACGTGGTTTCCGGGTGAAGAGGGCGCGTGGGTCTCACGCGCGGGGGGACTAAGGCTTGCGAGGACCGAAAGCGCGGCATGAAGAGGGTTCGCGCTCTCGGCCTTCGCGACGAGGCGCAATGTAGCACCCGCGGTCCGAACCCGCGCAACCGAAAATTTTCGAAATCGGACTCGCGGGCGTCATATTCCGGTAACGTCAAGACTACGCGGGGCGTCCGCCTTTCGGATTGACCCCGCCTGCTGGGATTCGGTACACTCCGGCGCTCACATTCGACACGTTCCTTTTCTCATTTCGAGGTCAGATCCGTGAAGCGCACGTTCCAACCCCACAACAAGCGGAGAAAAAAGGTGCACGGCTTCCGCGAGCGCATGAGCACGCGGGGCGGCCGCGCCGTCCTGAAGCGCCGCCGTGCGCAAGGCCGCAAACGCCTCACGGTATAGCGTCGCATCGAGGCCCCAGGCCATCATGCCCGGCGCGATTCGACCGAACGATCGCCGACTGCACGAGGGCTGGCAATTCCGCGAAGTGTACCAATCCGGGAACTCCTTTCACGGCAGCCTGATGACCCTCGTGAGCTTGTCCCGCTGTCCGGATCATGGTCGCGTGGGCTACGTGGCGAGCCG
>WNFK01055520.1_pt1 | contig 11348 bp, 12 predicted proteins | sample 5400281 | NCBI WGS metagenome assembly WNFK01 (sample SAMN13153350, study PRJNA577476) | soil metagenome | isolation source: 20 cm soil on Douglas fir-dominated hillslope | place: USA:California | collected 2013-09-17
ATCCACGCTGCCGCCATTTCACCGCCGACGGTCGCCGTTGCCGTCTTGCTGTTCTGGATACCCGGACCAATCTCTGTTTCCGTCCCTCCGCCCTGATCTCCGCCGTCTCCCAGCCGCCACACAACGACTCCGAAGACCTCTCCGCCGACCTCCTCCCTGAGCTCTCCGAGTTCTCCGCCGGCACGGACATCCGGCAATTCCTCGCCCACCTCCTCACTCTCGTAACCAGAGGCCGCGTCTCCCCGCGTCACGCCTCTGTCCTTGCCTACATCACCAACCAGCTCCTCCACTCCCACCGCGCCATCTTCCTCGAAACCGATGCCCCGACGAAGAGCCCATCCGAATCATCAACGATATGCCTCGCCCCCAGCGCGACTGGCCCGACCCCGTCCCTCCAAGTCACCCCGACACGTCATGGCTTCACCCAACCCTTGAGGTCCCAAAATCCAAGGAGCCCTCATGAACACAACCACCTGCTCGGCAAAAGTGCATCCTAATTCCACGGTATAATTGAGGGATGGCTGTGCGACTCATTGCGCTGGATATTGACGGCACGCTGCTGGACAGCCGGTGGCAGCTTCCCGAGGCCAACCGCGCGGCAATCGCCGAGGCGACGCGCCGGGGTATCGAGGTGGCGCTGGTCACCGGGCGGCGGTATGATTTTGCCATGCCGGTGGCGCGCCAGCTGGATTCGCCCCTGACTATGATCGTGAACAACGGCGCGCTGATCCGCTCGAAAGAAGGCCGGACGCATCTGCGGCATCTCCTGCCGCGGAGCACGGCGGAACAAGTTCTCGAACTGACCCGGCCGTGGCGCCAAGGCGCGGCGGTGATTTTCGACCGGCAGCTCGAGAATCAGCTTATGCTGGAAGTGCTGGACCCGGACGATTCGATGCGCTACGCCTACTACTCACGAAACTTGGAGTTCATCGGGCTGGCGAAGCCTCTGGAAATCTGCCTGACGGAAGATCCGATTCAAGTGATGCTCTCGGGCAAAGTCGACCCGATGCGCAAGTCGGAGGCTGCGCTGCGCGGCGCGCCGTTCGCGGAAAGCTTTGCGCTGGCGGTGACGTGCTACGAAAGCAAAGACTTCGCGATGATTGATGTGATCAATCCAGTGTGCTCGAAAGGATCGTCCCTGGCGGAATGGGCTGGACTGCGCGGATTCGCGCGCGAAGAAGTAATGGCCATCGGGGACAACCACAACGACCTGGAAATGCTCTCGTTCGCAGGCATTCCGGTGGTGATGGGAAACGGCGTGCCGGCGCTGAAAGCCTACGGCTGGCATGAAACCGGCACGAACGACGAGAACGGTGTGGCTTTGGCGATCGAACAATTTGCATTGCGGGAGGCTGCGCCTTGCGTTTGAAACGAGCCGCGCTTCTGCTCTCGTTTGCCGTGTTGGCGGCGCCGTCGCTGCGCGCCGAATACGTCGTGCTTCGCAGCGGCCAGCGCCTGAGGGTAACCGGCTACCAGCTTCTAGGAGACAAGTACCGCTTGCAGATAGCTGGAGGCTCGGTGGAGGTGGCCGCCGAAGACGTTGTGGCGATCGAGCCGGAAGACGTCTTTACGCCTGTGCCTGCCAAGCCGATCATAAAGCCGCCGTTTCGTGAATTGGTCGAAGCAGCGGCGGCGCGCTATAGCGTGGATGCCGACCTCATCACCAGCGTCATTGCGGTGGAGTCCAACTTCGATCCAAAAGCCTTGTCGCGCAAGAATGCGCGCGGGCTGATGCAATTGTTGCCGGAAACGGCGGCACGGCTGGGAGTGCAAAATATCTACGACCCGCAGGAGAACATCGACGCGGGGACGCGCTACCTGCGCGAACTGCTGCAAAAGTACAACAACGACCTGGTGCTGACGCTAGCCGCCTACAATGCGGGGCCCGAGCGTGTGCAGCAATACGGCCGCGTGCCGCCCTTTCCGGAGACGCTCTCGTACGTGCGCCGCGTCAGGCGCAGCTATGAGAAGAGCAAATCCAAAACTTCCGCGAAAAAGCCTGCTCCGCCTGGAGCAATGGCAGCGACTTCCCAGCGTCGGACCGGTCAGTCTCCATAAAAACTACTGCTGGGGTGGCGGACTCTGCTGCGGGGTAATTGGATTCTGTCCGGGTTGCATGCCAGGACTACCGTTCATCTGGCCTCCCAATCCTGTTCCCGTTTGCATGCCCGGCTGTCCCACTCCGAAAGTGTCCTTCGAGGGATCCCAGATGAATTCGAAAAGATGATAGTTCCTGGCTTTATCGTAGACGATAATAGAAGACTTGTTGACCTTGCTGCCGACGCCGATGATGTTGCCCCCGATAATCGTGGGAGCATCGCCGGTAGGGATAGACTGCGGATTGGATCCCGCGTCGCTCTGGTCGGTCCCTACGGGCGTTCCCGGGGCAGCCGGTGGATTCGTTCCACCGGGCTTTGTCCCACCCGGTGCTTCGCCGCCCTGGAAAAGCTGAACATTTTGCTGGGGTTTGAGGCTTCCAATCAACTGACCCGCGGGCCCTACATAGATAAACCTCCAGGAACCGTCTTCTTTGTTCATGGGGTCTTTGTAGGCTTGGCGCATGAAGCGGAGTGAACCTATCTTCGGCTTGGTGAGGTCGTCGAGGGAAGTTGGAAACCGCCCCAACTTGCGGTAGTAGAGCTTCACACCGCGGGTGTATTGCTTCCCGCGCCAGATCATCTCTTTTTCTTTTTCGCGCCGGCCCTCGGTCAGGATGTTCGGAGCGACCACCATCGTGGAAATAAGCAAGACGGAAACGAGAAAGATGACCACGAGCAAAGCATATCCACGCTCGCTGTGCTTTCCTGCCGTTTGTGTGCGTGCGGCGCTCATGCGGATGGCGGTGCCCCCTGCTCCTCAAGGTTTGCCGTACCCCGCAGCCCGGAGGAAACCTCTTCGTATTCGAGATTCGCGTTGCCAATCTTGAGAATGCGAAAACGGTTCAGCAAGATCTCGCCTTCCGCCACGACGTAAACGTTCTCGCCATCGGTCAAGAAGGCCCGGCGTGACGTGCCGTTAGGAACGGTTCCGAAGCCGAAAAACTTCACGGGCAGCGGCGACACCGTCGGAGTGACGACAACCGGTGGCTGCGGAACGATCGGCACTGTAGGACCTGGATCAGGATGTATGGGCGGCGGAGGGGGAAGCTCTCGACTGAAGATGTTGCGCCTCCCGCTCTTGTATTCGGTGTTGCGGGCCTTGTCAACCGCATAGGTATGGAGCTGCGGGTTTTCGACGGAAAGCAACTGCGTGCTCTGTGCGGCGGCCCCGGCAGAGGCCGTCGCAATGGGCTTGTCAAAATCAAAATACAAAAACCATATAACGCCGGCGATCAGCAAGAGTGCGACGAGCACGGCGAGTTGTTTCTTTTGCTTCATGCTGCCGTCCTGAAGAAAGTCTTGAGGTGCAGCGCGACCCTGATAACATTTGCGGATCCTTGATTGGAGTTCTCAGAAGCGAGCGTTAAAGAGTCCACTTCATACAGATTGGCGGAGCGCTGCAAGCCGTTCAGAAACCCAATCACGTTCTTATAGTCACCATTAACTGTTATATTTATGGATACTTCAGTCATACCACGGTTCGCAATTTTCGTCTCCTTGAAAGTGAGAGCATCGAGCTGAATTCCGCTCTTTCCGGCAATGCCGCCGAGTTCAGACCTGACGGCGGAATAGCCGGAGCTTGCCGGAAAGAGCGATTGCTCGAAGTGATCGCAATCCTTCTGGATGGCGGGAATGCTATCGCGGATGGCCTGGGCGCGCTTGATATCGGCCTTCAAAAGTTCATGCTGCTTTAATTCCACGGCAAGCTGCTGCTGGGGCGCGTGCGGGGCAGAGGAAAGCTGCCAACTGTAAGCAGCCAGGGCGACGTCCGCGAGCACGAGAAGAATCACGCCGGCGAGAATTATCCGTTTCCGAAATGTGAAATCGCGCCGCATCAAGTCCTCGAATAGACCGTCGTCAACTGGATGACCTTCTGATCGCCGCCCTGGTTACCGGCCGCACTGGCCAAAGTAACAGACTGTATTTGAACTTCCGCAAATTCGTTCGATTCTTCGAGGGCATGCTCGAATTTCAGTTCTGCTTCGTCGCTGTTGGCGCCCACGGTCAATTTCACTTCGACGTGTCCGGCAACCTGCCTGGGCTCGATGCTGATGACGCGCACGCCGCCCGGAAGGATGCGCTCCAAATCCATGAACATCAACGTCCAGTTGAAGCTGCGCGCGTCGAGGATGGTATTGATGAAGGCGGCGCGATCGTGCAAATTGGCGATATCTTTCTGGCTGAAATAACGTTCCAGGTCCTTGCGCTGCGTTTCGAGCTTGGCCATCTCCTGGCGCGTTCTTTCCGTACGGGCACGCAGCTCAGCATCGACTTTGCGGGCAGAATACACGTGCCATCCCAGCCCAAGAAAAGCGAAGCCAGCAAAGACAGCGGTGAGACCAGCACCCACCAGGAACCGCCGGTGGGTTTCCAGTGCTTTGGTCGCTAAGTTAAGCCGAACTTTCATACCCTCTTTTGCTTCAATACAGAATATCCAATTCTAGCCGCGTTGCAGGTTCCAACCGATCAAACCTTCCAATTCGCGATCCGCCAGCGGACGGGCATCTTCTTTGATGCGTCCATCAGAAACCACAGAGTGCAGCAACGAACGTACGTCGCAATGGAATTCATTCTCGAGAGGCCGCGCAAATTCGGGGAGGCGCGTGCCAAGCCCGGCGACTCGTACGGATTGAATGGTCTCCTGCCAGGTGTCTTGATAATAAGCCGCCACAGGAAAAATCTCTTCGAGAAGCATCTGCGGGGTGAGGTTTGCGCCCTGTGCCGGGAGTTCCGTGCAACGATAGCCGCATAAGACGCCGCGGCGCACGATCGCGGTGGTCAGGGCGGAACCCGAGACGCGCGCAAAAAGCGTCGGCTTCTCATCTTCAAGGAGGGAAATGGCGGCAAGCGACGAGCTCATGACAACGCCCGGGCGCAGCCCGATACCCTCCACAAGAGATTCGTATTCCCGAATGATGCGAAGACGGGCAAGCGCGGTGACAACATCGATGCCTGATTCGCGAGGCGCCTGACGCATATAAGAGATGAGCGTTTCATCGGCTTCGAAGGGCACGCTTTTCTTCAGCTTCCATCGCAACATCGGCTCGGCTTCGGCTGCCGAGCGCGGAAACTCTTCAAAGTGCTGCACGAAGACGCGAATCACAGTGTCGGGAAGAATCATGGCAACGTCTTCATCCCGGGAACGCAATCGTTCGCAGACGCTGGCGAGCGCGGCTTTGACGGCGGCGCTGTTCGCGATGTTGGCTTCGACGGCCGAGGGAACAAGGGATCCAACGGGCAGCGATTCGACAGCATACCCATCTAGCGAACCAGTGCGGCCCCAGCGGGATGCAGCCACGCGGTCCGGAGCGACTTCGATGGCCAAGGCGACATTGGGCATGGCATCGAGCCAGCGCGCAATCCGGCGCACCCACTCGAACTGGTAAATTCCCTGCCGGAATGCAGTGGCGCTACTCAACGAAAGTCACCTTGTTAATTTCTTTCACGGTCGTGAGGCCCGCGCGAATCTTGGCCAGCCCGCTTTCGCGAAGAGTGATCATGCCCTCCTCGCACGCGACGCGCTTGATCTCCGAAGTCGGCCGGCGATCCACAATCATTTCCCGGATGCGGTCGGTCAAGTCCAGCAATTCGCAAATCGCCGTCCGGCCATGATAACCGGTTCCCGAGCATTCCAGGCACCCGGCGCCCTCGGCAAACGTGACGTTCCCCCACACGGTAGGATCGAGGCCTGCTTCCTTCAATTCCTCGGGAGAATATCTCTTGGGCTTCTTGCAGTTTGTACAGATCACGCGAACGAGGCGCTGCGCCATGATGCAGTTTAGGGCGGAGACAAAGTTGTAAGGCTCGACACCCATATTGATGAAGCGGCCGATGACGTCAGTCACGTTGTTGGCATGGACAGTGGTGAAGACCAGGTGGCCAGTAAGGGCCGACTGAATGGCGATTTGGGCGGTCTCCTGGTCGCGGATTTCGCCCACCATGATCTTATCGGGGTCGTGCCGCAGGATGGAGCGCAATCCGCGCGCGAAGGTGAGGCCCTTCTTCTCGTTCACCGGAATCTGCGTGATGCCGCGGAGCTGATACTCCACCGGATCTTCGATGGTGACGATTTTGTCCTCGTCGGTCTTGATCTCGTTGATGGCTGCATAGAGCGTGGTGGTCTTGCCGGAACCCGTGGGACCGGTCACCAGGACCATGCCATAGGGCTCTCGAATGTAGCGCCGGAAGCGGCGGGTTTCATCCGCGGAGAAACCGACAACGTCCAGAGTCAGGCTCTGGAATTTTTCCGAAAGGGTTTCTTTGTCCAGGACGCGGAGAACCGCGTCTTCACCATGACTGGCGGGCATGATGGAAACGCGCAAATCAATAAAGCGCCCCTTGTATTTCACGCGGAAGCGCCCGTCCTGGGGAACGCGGCGCTCGGCAATGTCCAGCTCGCTCAACACTTTGATGCGCGAGAGCACCGTGGAATGCCACTCCTTGGCGATGGGCTGCATGGCATGTTGCAACACGCCATCGATACGGTATTTGACGGCGACTTCGGAGTCGCGCGCTTCGATGTGGACGTCGCTGGCGCGGCGCTCGAGTGCGGTGAAGATAATGGTCTCCACGAGGCGCACGACCGGGCTGGCGGTGCTATCGCGAGTCAAACGGTCGCCGGAAATCGTCTCGTCGCCCTCATCATCCTGTTTCGAAGTTTGGAGAGTGAAAGCTTCAGTCGCTTGCTCGAGCACACGCTGCGACTGCTCGGTGCGTTTCAGAAGGTCGCCGATCTGGCGGGCGGTAGCGACGCGAATCAAAAGTTTCTTGCCGAGCAGGAGCGGCAGTTCATCGCTCATCTGCACCTGGCCGGGGTCCGCTGCCGCGATGGCCAAGACATTGTTCTGGAGTTCGAGCGGCACGAAGTTGTAGCGAAACATCAAATCTGCGGGGATGGTACGAAACAATTCCGCATCGATCCGCTGTTCCCGGAGATCGATGAAAGCGTAGCGGTATCTGTCCGCAAGTTTGCGCGCAAACTCGCGTTCGTGCTGTTCGTCACCGTCACCCGGCAGCCCGGGCGCAGGAGGAAGTTGTTCTATGGTGGCCATAATCCCTTACTTTACCGCCCCCGTCATGGAGAAAGAAAAGATGGGCAGATACAGTGAAATCAGAATAAACGCAACTAACAAGCCCATGAAGATTAATAGAATTGGCTCGATGAGGGAAACGAGCGCGGACAGGCGCAAGCTGACCTCTTCCTCATAAAACTCTGCCACGCTGTTCAGCATGGGAGAAAGGGCACCGCTCGATTCGCCCACCTCAATCATATCCAGCGCCAGTTCCGGCATGACACCCTTGGAGGCCAGGGCCGCGTGCAGGGATTCCCCTTCGCGTACCATCTGGGTAGCCTGGCCGACCGTGGAGCGCAGCAATTTGCTGGTGATGGCATCGCTTGCGGTCTGGAGTCCAGCCACCAGCGGCGTGCCGCCCGTCAGTAGTGTCGAAAGCGTGCGGGAGAACTGCGCGACTTGAAATTTGAGGAGCGTGTCGCCAATCACCGGCAAACGGAACTTGAACCGATCGAAAGCCGTTCCGCCTTCTTCAGAACGGGACCAAAGAAAAATGGCGGCTGCCGCCACCGCCATCAGCGCGACGACTCCTAGAAAAACAAAGCGATAGTCGACCGTCAGGGCAATCAACAATCGAGTGGGCGCGGGGAGCTCCACGTTTAGGTCGTGGTAGAGCAGAGCAAACTTTGGAATCACCGCGGTGACCAGGTAGGTCACGATAACGGTCGCTACGCTGATCAATAAAACGGGGTAGACCAGCGTGGCCAGAATCTTTTTGCGGACGCCCGTGCTCACACGTTGATAGGCAATGTAGTAGTCCAGGACACCCGGCAAATTCCCGCTCTTCTCTCCCGCAAGGATGGCCGTCGAATAGACCTTGGAAAACACTCCGGCTTCCGCGACCGCCTCCGAAAGCGACTTTCCTTCCCGGACGCGGTCCCGTATCTGAGAGATCACCGGGCGAAGTTTGGGCGCGGAGGCACGGGTGGCGAGAAGATCCAGGGATTTCAAAATCGGCAAACCGGCTTTGATGAGGGTGTTGAATTGCTGGTTAAGAATGAGGAATTCCGAACCGCCAATCTGGCGTCCGCTTTTTTGGCGAACCAGCCCGGCGAGGCGGCCGCCGCGGGATTCCACCGAATAGACGTACAATCCCCGGTCAACGAGCTTCTGGCGCGCTTCTTCCAGTGAACTCGCGGGTTCGACGTGCGAAAAGACACGACCATCGGCATCCGCCACGCGGCAGTGAAATTGATCCATAGCCTCTTTAGTTTACCTCATCTAGTTGATATGCGGGGAAGGCCCTGGAGGTTGGCTGTTCCTTTATGGAAATGGGGACTCAATGCGTGTCGGCTAAGGATTTACCCCACCATGTCCTGCCGGTAATTCCCCGTTCACAATGGCTACGCCCGCCGGAACATGGAAGTGGAAGAATGAGTCGTCAACAGGTGGGTCGGCCAGCCAATCGGTAAAGTGAAATTCAATACCGATCCCACCCGGATCCCGGACTGTTATTTTCACGAGTTCACCGGTCTTTTCAACGATTTCAATTAACACGGCTTCGCCAACTTCTTCTGCGGGCTTTTTGACTTCAGCGTGGGTTGTATCCTGCGATTGTTTCCCGGCGCCACGAAGTACGCATCGCAAAACCACGTCGCCCGGATTTTCGGACTTTTCATCGTTGGCAGTTTGCACCCTGGCGCAGACGCGCGATACTTTCATCTCCCCCGCGAGAAGAGCCAGCGGAGTCCTCCAATCCGCACTCTCCTTCGCCGGCACACGAGTGACCGTGTGATCAGCGGGAACATAAAACCAGGCGGTTTTGCCGTCGACGAGGAAGAGATTCTCTTCCGGGGACTGGTATTCCCAACGCATTTTGCCGGGGCGGCGAAAATAAGCGATCCCGGCTTCCGCGCGAACAACCCTGCCATTTTCGGTGTAACGCTCAAGAAAAACGGCTTGGAGTGTGTGTGCGGCGCGATAGCGTGATTCGAACCTCCTCACGATGTCTTTGCCGTCGGGAGCGCTTGAGACAGTCAGAGAAAAAAGGACGAGCGAATGGAGACAAAGGAGCATGCGGACAGTTTAGCAAGGCTGAGGCTGTAATGCTCAACTGCCAAAGCGGGCATAGACCTGCCCCTGATGTAGGAGGATACAGGTTGGCGAATGTTTAGATGGTGGGGTCGGACATGCTTGCCGGGCCCGAATCATTCCAGCGGATCACGCCGGGATAATTGGTGAAGAAACTCCGCCTGCCGCTCGAACCACGAACAATTGGGTCCGCGCTGATGTTGTAGCTAAGAGAGGGCGTGAGGCCATCGCTCAGCCACGTAATGGTATATCCGCTCTTGAAACCGCTAGCTAGAATCGAGTCGATTAGGCACGCTTGTGTCGAAGAGGCAGAGCATGCGCTGTTGCTGGAACCGCTGAGGTCCGCCAGCGTGGCTGAAAAACCTACGGCCGGGTAGGTAACCGCGTAGGCCGTTTCCGCCGACTGGATCGTGCGCAGGCTTTGCACAGCAGAAGCCTCGTTAGCCGACATCCGTGCGGCCAAGAGATTCGGCAGGGCGATCGCCGCAATGATTAGGATGATCGCCACGACGATCAGAAGTTCTATGAGAGAGAATCCAGATTGGTTTGTGTTCCTCATAGGAGATCCTCTAGCCATAGCTCCCTTCCCTGGGCCGGGAGATTGAGGCGGCCTCGGCTAGACTATGGTGCAGGTCATTGGCCAATCTTAACAATAAGCCAACGGAAATAATCCGCTGATTCTACGCCACTTATAAGACTCAACCCCTGCCTCTGAATTGCCTCATTCCGGATTCATAACAAAAAAGGTCAACGTACAGGAACCGTCGGCACTAAACGGTAACCCTTGAACGGTCTCTGTTTTCCGAGTGTTCTCGCCACCAGACACCCGATTGGACTTAAGGAAAAATCGGGATAGGGGGGACGGTTGCCCGTCCTCCCCTCCCACACCACCGTACATCTCTAACAATGTCGGCCCTGTCAAACTCTTTTTGAACACACTTCTTTCTTTTCACCTAAAAGAGTTTTTCTCTTTCGTTCTTTTTCGCTTTCTGTTTTTCTCTGCATCGACGACCACGGCTCGTTCGCAATCTAGCGGTCGGCTTCAGTCCGACCTAAACATCTCTTCGATCAAAACTTCGACCATGATTACTAGTTCAGACTCCCTTTTCAGGGAGCGGGATGCCCAATCATGTGCACGGCGTTCTACTTCACACCATGTACGGTTCCGAGCTGTCCCGCGTACGAACCGAACTGGGCCGCCTCCACCAGCAAGAAGCGCAGTAAGGAATTGCCTTGTTTGCTGATGTGCCCCAGTCGTTGCTTGCCGGCGCTGGATTCTTCACTCGGAATCATTCCCACGTAGTTGCTGATCTGCTTGCCACGAGGAAACCGAGTCGGAGTTCCGATGATCAACACATAGGCGAGTGCCGTAAGCGGACCAACACCGGGATGGGTCATCAGTCGCAGAACCTCGGGTCGCTTTCTGGCTTCCCGCTCGACGGCGGCCGTCAGCTCTTCGATCGTCGGATTCATACGGTCCAGCAACTCCAACAACTCTTGCCGACGTCGACTGGCCCAAGGAGCCAAGGGGAGCTTCTCTAACTGTGCGCGCCCCTGTTCGCTGAACAGTTTTTTCTTCCAGCGATAGCCCTCGTTCATGGCCAACGCCTGCAACTGATTCATGATCCGCCTGCGCATCTGCACCAATCGATGCCGGTGCCACAACAATTGTCGCAAATCTCGATTCTCCGGTCTCGGTACCCAGATTTGCGGGAAGTTATTTTCCAGCATCAGTCTGCGTAGGAGTCGCGCATCATTGTGGTCGTTCTTTTGCTTTTTCACTCGCTTGGCCTTGATCTCCGCGGGATCGCCGATCCACAGCTCGAAACCTAATTCAGCGAGTAGCCGCTCGAACCAGCGTGAATATCCGGTAGCCTCCATTCCTACCCGCACGCTGATTCCTCGCTGCTTCAGGTCGCGATAGAATTTCTCTGCTTGTCCATCACTGTGGTTCAGTTCCTGTTCACCACACTCACCAGTCTCTTCCATTAAAAATGCAATCGTCTGAAAGCTCGGGTGGTAATCTACGCCTATAATCATCATGTTCGGCTCCTTTCTCCCGAGCCTGCGGTCGTCGAACAACCACAGTCTACTCGGGTCGAGGAGCCGACATTGTTATGCAATCATGCGGGTCCGCATACGGCGG
>WNFK01174317.1_pt1 | contig 11348 bp, 13 predicted proteins | sample 5400281 | NCBI WGS metagenome assembly WNFK01 (sample SAMN13153350, study PRJNA577476) | soil metagenome | isolation source: 20 cm soil on Douglas fir-dominated hillslope | place: USA:California | collected 2013-09-17
GCCGCGAGGAGGCGATCTGTTCCGCGGGCACGGACATCACCTCTTCCACGGATCGCCAAGGAATCCGCGATCGCACCTCCACGACGCCGCCGAGCGCCGCAGCGGCCACATCGGCGCCGCTGCCGGATCCCCCTTGTTCGGCCCAGTGCGCAGCGAGGGCCAGGGCGAGAATCTCCTCCTCGCCGACCCGGGTCCCGGACGCCAGGCACACGCCCCGCACGGCCAGCACGCAGGCTGCGGCGCTTCCTCCCAGCCCCAGCTTTTGGCCGCCCAGCGCCAGGTCGTCCTCGAAGGTGATCCGGAGATCCGCAGATCCCTTGCAGAACCGGACCGCGAGCTGCGCCGCGCGCGCCGCGAAGCGAAGCCCGGCGGGAGCCGGCCCCCCCTCCCATGAGACCCCGGACGGCGCATGGACGATGCGCAGCCCGCGACCCCCGCGATCGACGCTCGCGTGCAGCTTCCGGTCGATGCCGGCCACAAGCGCCGGCCGGCCCGGCTCCAGGACCGCGTACTCCCCGGCCAGGAACACCTTGGCGAACGCTTCCAGCCGCTCGCTCATGGCAAGAGGTGGGCACCGCCGGCCGGCGCGCAGACCAGCACTTCCTCGACCCCGGAGACGGAGCGCAGGCGGCCAGCGACGGCCTTGGCGTCCTCTACTGCACAGATGGCGACGACGTGCGGCCCCGCGTCGATGGTCGGCCAGGCAGGGACTCCCGAGACGCGCAGCTCGCGGAGCGCGTGCAGGCAGGCGACGGTCGCCGGCTCCCAGTACACGAGGGGAGGGTCGGCGGCCAGCGCGTCCGCGTGCATCCGCAGCGCGTTCCGCTCCGCGAGCGCGCCCAGCCCCGCGAGGTCGCGCGCGGCGAGCAGGCGCAGTGCCGCCGGGAGATCGCGCCGGCACTGCTCGATGAACGCCGCGTGGTAGGGCGAGGTCTCGCGCGAGAGGCGCATCCCGTCGCGCGAGCCCACCTGTTTCGGCCCGCTCGCGCAGACGGCCACGCAGAAGCGCAGGTCCCAGTGGGACGGCGGGAACACCTGCCGGGCCGTTTCGTTCTCCCAGACCGCCCAGCCTCCGGGGACGCTCCGCGCGGCGGATCCGCTGCCCAGGCGCGCCAGAGCGGACAGCTCCTCGGCCGACTTGCGCAAGCCCGCCGCGGCGCAAGCGGCGACGGCGAGCGCGGCGAAGCCGCTGGCGCTGGAGGCGAGTCCCGCGGCGGTCGGGAACTCGTTGCGCGACTCGATGCGCGCGCGTCCGCGGATCCCGGCCGCGTCGAGCAGGGCGCGGGCGCGGGACGGATTCTCGGCCCGGGAGTCGAGCATGAACACATCGGCGGGGAAGTCGCCCAGCTCGACGGTAGTGGTGGTACGAAGCCGGTCGAGCGCGACCGAGAGCGAAGCCGCCTCCGGCAGGAGGCGCTCGTCGTCGCGCTTGCCCCAGTACTTGACCAGGGCGATGTTCGCGTGCGCCGCCGCGGTCGCCTTCATGGCGGAACCTTCACCGCGAACCCCCCGGTACGCGCGACGATCTCGCGCGCGTGCGATTGGGAGCGCGCGAGCCCGATCGCCGCACCGCCTCCGCCCGCGCCGGTCAGCTTCGCTCCCAGCGCGCCCGCCTTGCGCAGGGCGACGACCGTCTCCTCCAGCTCGCCGCAGGAAACTCCCAGCTCGCGCAGGAGGCCATGCGCGGCGTCGAAACACCTACCGAGCCGCTCCAGATCCCCGCTCTCGAACAGCTCGCGCCCTTCGCGCGCCAGCGCCCCCAACCGGCCGAGCAGCGGGTCGACGCCGGGATCGCTCTTGCGCCGCTCGGCCAGCGGCAGCACGGTGCTGTGCGTTCCCCGGGCGATGCCGCTGAGCGCGACCACCAGGAACGCCTCGCCGCGCACCGGTTCCACCCGCGGCGGCTCGCCCCGGGTGAAGAAGATCACGCCTTCGCGGGCGCAGGCCGCGGGGTCGACTCCCGAGGGCGATCCGTGCAGCACGCGCTCCACGTGCATGGCAAGCGCGGCCGCCTCCTCCGCCGCGCACCCGGGCTTCAACGCCCGCGCGAGGGCGACCCCCAGCGCCGCGGAGCTGCCCAGGCCGCTCCCGAGCGGAATCTCGCTTTCGACGCGCGCGCGGAACATGCCCGGGAATCCGGCGTCGCGCGCGATGGCCACCGCCGCCTCCAGCAGCGGAAACGGTGTCTGGATTCCGCCGGGCAGCTCCAGCCGCGCCTCGGCCGAGGGCGAAAGCTCCACGGTCACGTACCTGGGGATGGAAGCGGCGAGAGCGGGATGGCCGTAGACCACGCTGTGCTCGCCGAGAAGGAGCACCTTGCCCGGCGCACGGCCGCGGGTCATTCGGAGAGGCTCCCGACGAATGTGCGGAGCGGCTCGAGGATCACCGGCCGGGTCGCGCGGAGCGCCGGGGCGTTGCGCGCTCCGCAGAGCAGGAAGGCCGCGCGCAGCGCGGCGAGAACGCCGGCGAGCGCGGCCCGCGCGCCCTCGATTCCGTCCTTCTGGTGAGCGCGCACGAACGGCAGCGCGAAGCCGGCGACGTCGGCGCCCAGAGCGAGCGCGCGGGTCGCGTCGAGGCCCGAGCGGAGCCCGCCGGACGCGACGATCTGCATCTGCGGCGCCACCCGGCGCGCCGCGGCCACGCAGGCGGCAGTGGGAATCCCCCAGTCGCTGAGCAGCGCTCCGAGCTCCCGGGCGGGGCCGTGCTTCGCGCGAAGCTGCTCGACGCGCGGCCAGCTGGTTCCACCGGCGCCGCTCACGTCCACCGTCCGTACCCCCCGGGCCGCGAGCTCGCGGACCACGGCGGGTCCGATCCCGCAACCCGTCTCCTTCACCAGCACCCGATCGGCGCCAACCTTCCGGACCAGGCCGCCGATGGCGTCGAGGCACCCGCGGAAGTCGCGGTCGCCCTCCGCCTGCACCAGCTCCTGCGCCGCGTTCAGGTGGATGGCGATGCCGTCGGCGTCCAGCATCTCGATCAGCCGCAGGGCTCCTCCGGTCCCGCGCTGGACCAGCTGCTGCGCGCCCAGGTTCGCGAGCAGCAGCGGAGGACGCGCCGGCTTCACCGCGAACGTCGGCAGCAGGCCGGGCTGGTCGAGCAGGATGCGCATGGAGCCGACGCCGAACCCGACGCCCATCTCCTCGGCGACGGCGGCGAGATCGCGGTTGATCCGCCCGGCGCGCTCGGTCCCGCCGGTCATGCCCACCACCATCAAGGGGGCGCGCAACCGCTTGCCGCACAGCTCGGCGCCGAGATCGATTTCGTCCAGCGCGAGCTCCGGCGTGGCGTGATGCACGAGTCGCACGCAGGAGAGCAGCGTATCCACGCCCTCCGGCTCCACCTCGCGGCGTTGAACCAGGTCGAGATGCTCCGACTTGCGCTGCTCGAGATCGTCGTGCACGCCGGGGGTGTATCAAAAAACCCAGGAAGGTCCATAAGAGCAGGCGAAGATTGACGCCAGCCGCGCGCGGCGTTACCCCGGGCCCATGAAGGTCGCGCTCGCCCAGATCGACACCACCGTCGGCGCGTTCGAGTCGAACGCGGCCCGGATGCTGGAGCGCACGAAGGAAGCCGCGGACAAAGGCGCGCAGCTCATCCTCTTTCCCGAGTTGGCCCTCTGCGGGTATCCGCCCAAGGACTTGCTCGAGCTGGGCGAATTCGTGGACCGCTGCCGGGCCGCGCTCGAGGAGCTGTCTACCAGCCGCGTGTTCGACCGCGTACCCGCCCTGGTGGGCTTCCCGGAGCGGCACCGAGGCGCCGGCGCGGGCCTGTACAACTCGGTGGCCCTGCTCCGGGGCGGCCGGGTGGAGGCCATCGTCCGCAAGTCGTTGCTCCCCACCTACGACGTCTTCGACGAGGCGCGGTATTTCGACCCGGCCCCGGAGTCAGGTCCGCTGATCGAGGTGGAAGGAGCGCGCCTCGGGGTGTCGATCTGCGAGGATCTCTGGAACGACAAGCAGTTCTGGAAGCAGCCCCGCTATCAGCGCGATCCGATCGAGGAGCTGGTGGCGAAGGGCGCGCAGGCGATCCTCAACGTCTCCGCCTCTCCGTACGCCGTCGGCAAGCCCGAGGTCCGCCGCCAGATGCTCTCGGCCGCCGCCCGCCGCCACGGCCTGCCGATCGCGATGTGCAACCTGGTGGGCGGGAACGACTCGCTGGTATTCGACGGGCGCTCCGTGCTGGTGCGCGCCGGGGGCGAGCCGCAAAGGGAGGCGGCCGCGTTCCAGGAGGACCTGCTGGTCGACGAGCTGACGCCGCGCGCGCGGCGTTCATCGAGCGTCCCGCCGCGCACGGCCGGAGCGCCGGTCGTCCCGGATCAGATCGCGGAGACCGCCGCCGGCGCGCTCGCCGTGGTCGCGGCCTACGAAGCGGACTTCTCCGACGAGGCTTGCGGGGACCTGGCCGACGCCTTGACCCTCGGCATCCGCGACTACACGCTCAAGACCGGCTTCAAGAGCGCGGTCCTCGGCCTCTCCGGCGGCATCGATTCGGCGCTCACCACGGTGCTGGCAGCGCGCGCGCTCGGGCCCCACAACGTGACCACCTTCGCAATGCCGTCGCGGTACACGGCCTCGATCAGCAACGAGGACGCCGAGGCGCTCGCCCGGCGCCTGGGAGTGAGCTTCCAGACCATCGCGATCGAGCCGATCTTCCGGGCGTACCTCTCGGCCCTGGCGCCGATCTTCGTCGGGCGGAAGCCCGACGTCACCGAGGAGAACCTGCAGGCCCGGATCCGCGGGACGCTCTTGATGGCGTTCTCGAACAAGACCGGCGCGCTCCTGCTCTCCACCGGCAACAAGAGCGAGCTGGCCACCGGCTTCTGCACGCTCTACGGAGACATGGCGGGCGGTCTCGCGGCGATCGGAGATCTCTCCAAGACGGCGGTACACGCGCTCGCGCGCTGGTTCAACCGGCAGAGCGGGACCGAGCTGATCCCGGAACGCATCCTCACCCGTCCTCCCACCGCGGAGCTGCGCGAGAACCAGACCGATCAGGACACGCTGCCGCCCTACGACGAGCTGGACAAGGTGCTGCGCGGCCACGTCGAAGAGCACCTCGGCGCTCGCCGGCTCATCGAGCGCGGGTTCGACGAGGATCTCGTCCGCCGGGTGCTGAAGCTGGTCGTCCAGAGCGAGTACAAGCGGCGGCAGGCAGCCCCCGTGCTGCGGGTGACGGCCCGGGCATTTGGCGAGGGTTGGCGCTTTCCGATCGCGCACGGGTACCGGCATTAGCCCGGGCCGCCGCAGGCGGCTCAGGGGCTGACCGCTCTCCGTGCCGGTCGCTCTCCGTGCAAGCGAGCGATCGACGATGCGGAAGCTCGTGACTGCTTTACACTGCTGTGGGTCCTTGAATGGTCGGACTGAACGCGCGTCCAAACCTTCGGAGGAGCTACCGAACCATGCGCCGCATCCCGACCCTCGTGACCCTCGCCGCTGCTGCGGCGGCCGCTGGCTGCATCAGCGAGCGCGGGGCGGTCCGCGACGAGCCCCGCGTCGAGGCCCCGCCTCCGGGGCCTGCGTACGATTCGCCGCCGCCCGATCCGAGCTACCCCGACAGCTACCAGGCCGAGGCTCCGCCTCCGCCGGCCGGCACCGAGGTGACGAGCGATGGGGTGTTCTACGATCGCCTGGCCCCCTACGGGTACTGGACGGCGGTGGCGCCGTACGGTCGTGTCTGGGTTCCCGCCGTCGGGTACGGCTGGCGGCCGTACTACTATGGCCAGTGGGTCCTGACCGACTGGGGCTGGACCTTCGTTTCCGACGATCCCTGGGGTTGGGCCGCCTATCACTACGGGCGCTGGAGCTTCGCCGTCGGCGTCGGCTGGTACTGGATCCCCGGATACGCCTGGGCACCGGCCTGGGTGAGCTGGCGCTATGGCGCAGGCTACGTGACCTGGTGCCCGCTGGGTCCTCCCGGAGTGGTGTTCGGCTACCGGCACCCGGCTTGGATCGCGGTCTCCGAGCAGCACTTCACGCGTCCGATCTCGGGGGTGGCCGTGCCTCCGCAACGGACCTACGGCATCGTGACGCAAGCGCAGCCGCTGACCGGCGCACACCTGACCGTGGGCCGCGGCGGCAGCTTCGGGCCTCCGGTCGCCAGCGTCTCGCGCGCCGTCGGAAAGCCGATCCAGCCCGCGGCCGCGACGCAGGTGGTCCGTCCGCGATCCGCCGCGCCCCCCTCGGTAGGCATGCGCTCACCGGTGCAGCCTCGCGCCCGCGTCGACGGCTACCGTCCGACGCCGATCCTGCGGCCTGGCAACGTTCCCCATGCCGTGCCGGTCTTGCCTGCCCCGCGGATCGAGCCGGCCCCATCCCACGGCAGCACCCCGCACGTAGCCCCGCCCCCGGCGAGCTCGGCGCCGCGGGCATCCTCGCCTCCGGCATCCGGAGGAGGACCCGGGGCCCAGCCTCACGCGACGGCCCCAAAGGCGCAGTAAGCGCCGCCAGCTGGCCGATGGCCAAAAAAAGCTTCGGGCGATAGCTGGAGCTGCATGACCGATCGCGCGCTCCTGCTGGCCCACGCGGTGCTCGGCTTCACGGCGCTGTTCGCCGGAACCCACCACGCGGCCTATTCCGTCTCGTCTGCCCTCTCCCGTCCGCGGCCGCGGGCCCTCCGGCGCTTCATGTGGATCGCGCCGGCGGCCACGCTCGCGCAAGCCGCTTGCGGGCTGGCCATCTATCCTGCCTACCGCCTCCAGGTGCGCGCGGCCGACTTCGACCTGCGCGCGCCGGCGCTCGCGCGTCTCTTCGAGCTCAAGGAGCACCTCGCCGCCCTCGCTCTCGCGCTCGTGATCGGCGCCTCGCTCGCGGGCGGCCTCGACCGGCGCCCGGAGGCGCGCTGGCCGATCGCCACGCTCTCGTGCGCGGGCGCGGCGTTCCTCTGGGCCGCCGCCCTGATCGGGCTCTACGTGACCGCGAGGCATCCGCTGTGACGCGAACGGCCCTGGTGGGAATCTCGGCGTTCGCCCTCGCCTACCTTCTGGCGGGGACGCTGCAGCTTCCGGTGCTGGTCTACGACCCGGTGGCGCGGGCGACGACGGCGGCGCGAACCCTGAGCGGGATGCAGATGCGCTACTACGGCGATCTCCTCCTCGCCACGGTCGCCGGCCTGTGCGCGGCGGCCCTCGCGCACGGCCTGCGGCCGCGCCTGCCCCTCGCGCTGTCTGCCGGGACGGCCCTGTCCTTGATCGCCGCCGATCTGGTCTATTACTTCTGGTGCCTGCTCGCGGCCTCTTGAGCGACAGGCGCGCGGGTGCAGACGCCAACCGAGCGTGCTAGACGATCCGGCCGTGTCCGTGTACATGAGCGTCGCGCCGCCCGACGGCTTCACCCGCTGGAGCAACGCGGACTGGGAACGCTGGCTGCGGGACCATCCCTGGGAGACGGCCACGCGCCTCTGCACCCGCGGCGACTGGACCATCTTCCTCTACCAGGTCCGCGCGCTCTGCCCGCGCGCGCGGAACGCCTTCGAGCCGCTGGTCGAGCCGCTGGTCAACGAGCGTCCGCTGACGTCGCAGCAGACGCGGGACCTGAGCGCCGCGCTCGACGTCGTGCGCGGGGAATTGGCCGCCCAGCCCGCGGCTGCGATGAAGCAGGGCAACCAGCAGATCGCCAGCGTCGAGGATCTCGACGCGATCATCGCCGCCGCCCGCGCACGCCTGGGCGGCGATCCCACCGTCGCCGACGTGTGGGCGCACTTGCTCGCGGAAATGACCAAGCTCGTCGACCGCGCCGTGGAGCAGAAGCGCGGCATCTACTTCGGAAACGTGTGATGGCCATCGACGTGCAGCGCATCCTGGTGGTCGGCGCGGGGACCATGGGCACCGGCATCGCCCAGGTGGCCGCGCGCGCCGGCTACCAGACCGAGATCTACGACGTGGTGAGCGGGGCCGCGCAGCGCTCCCTGGAGCGGGTGGGCGAGTCGCTCTTCCGGGCCGTGGAGAAGGGGCGATGCACCGCCCAGGAGCGGGAGCAGGCGCTCCAGAGGCTCGCGGTCGCGGGCGACCTGGATGCCGCCGCCGCGGCCGCCGATCTGATCGTGGAGGCGGCGCCGGAGGATCTGGAGCTGAAGAAACAGCTCTTCGCGCGCATCTCCAAGTCTGCCCGGCCCGAGGCCATCCTGGCGAGCAACACGTCGTCGCTGCCCATCACCGCCATCGCGTCGGCCGTCAAAGCGCCCGAGCGCGTGGTGGGGCTGCACTTCTTCAACCCGGTGCCCGCCATGAAGCTGCTCGAGATCGTCCAGGGCGAGCGCACGCACCCGATGGTGGTGACCGCCGCGCGGGCGGTGGGGGCCCGGCTGGGCAAGGAGGTCGTGGTCGTCCGGGACGCTCCGGGTTTCGCCACCAGCAGACTCGGCATCGCGCTGGCGATGGAAGCCATCCGGATGGTGGAGGAAGGCGTCGCGTCCGCGGAAGAGATCGACCGGGCCATCGAGCTCGGCTACGGCCACCCGATGGGCCCGCTCAAGCTCACCGACCAGGTGGGTCTCGACGTGCGCCTGGCCATCGCCGAGCACCTCACTGGCGAGCTGGGCGAGCGGTTTCGCCCGCCGCAGCTCTTGCGCAGGCTGGTGCGGGCGGGAAAGCTGGGCAAGAAATCCGGGGAAGGGTTCTACAAGTACTGAGCGCTGAACCGGGTGCGCGGTGCCGGCGATCACCAACAAAGTCAGATGAATGACGCAATGTTGGGGCCGTTGAAGCGGGCGCGCTCGATGCGGGGGCTTTCGGCCAGGTCGCACCGGTGCTACCAATACCTACATGCAGCCTGTGGGCACGGTGGTGGCGCTGGGCACCGCCGCCACGTTTCGCGCCGGACAGCTCGATGGGACGGCGCTGGTCTGCGACATTCTCCCTTTCGGCGATGACCTGTTCCCCCGCATCAAGCAGGCGGAGGCTGGATCGTTGCTGCTCCTGCTGGCGGAGACCGCCCAGGATGCCTCCCTCGCGACGGCGGCCAAGGCCCGCCACATCCTGCAGCAGCGGGGAGGCGGCGAATCCGTCGTTGTCCTGCCGCCGATCCCGGCCCTGCCGGGGCCTCAGGCCCGCGACAAGCTCGAGCGCGCTGCCCGGCTGACGGGATGCTGCGTCGTTCAACCGATCGGCGCCGCCTCCTGGGACGACGCGGTGCGCTGTTTCATCGAGCCGCTGGCGATCTTCGGCCTGATCGGGATCGACCCGCGCGAGATCCATGGCCTGCTGCGGCCCCGGATCGCGCTCCTGCATCTGTGGAAGGACGTCTCGCTGGACCTGTCCATGCGGCCGGCGCGGGACGTGTTGGTGAGCTGTCGCCTCCGGCCCAACGCGACGCTGCGCGAGGTGGACTCCGCGGCGACCCGCGTGAGGGCCGCGACCAACGCGCGCCTGGTCCTGGCGGGCCCCGAGGTGGATGACGGCCCTCGCGCGCTAGCGGCCGTCTTCCTCTAGATCCCCTCGAGCAGCTCCGGCAGCCGCTGCGCGAACTCACCCTTGCTCATCACCTGGTCGCACCCGGCTGCCCGCGCCGCTGCGATGACGTCCTCGCGGGTGTGGTCCACATAGCCGATCACGGTCACGTTGCCGCCCCGCTTGATCTCGCGGATGGCGTTCACCGCGTCGAGCTGCGGCGCGGCGAGATCGATCAGCAGCACGTCGGGCTTCTCGCGCGCCACCTCGTCGACCACCTTGGTGCCCCGCTTGAGCCAGGTGATGGGCCGGCCCTGTGCGGCCGCGTTCACTTTCGAGGAGAACATCAGGTCATGGATCGCCGCTAGGATCTTCATGTGCACACTCCCGCGCCCGGCAACGAGCCGTACGGCAGCCCGAGAACGCGCGCCGCGCGGCCGTCCTCGAGCGGGACTTCGGAGCCCGGAACGATCAGCTCCTTGTGGACATAACCGAGCAAGAGCGCGCTCCCGCCCACCTGCATGGCGGACGTCACGCGTCCCTTGCCCCCGGCGCCGAGCTTCGTCCCGCTTCGCGGCGCTTGCCCTTCGACCTCCAGACGGACCAGGTTCCAGGCCACGCGGCCCCGGTACGTGGCCATCGCCACCACCTCCTGGCCGACGTAGCAACCCTTGCTGAAGGAGAGGAGCGGATCGAGCCCGCCTTCGATGGGCGTGGTGTCTTCGTCCAGGTCGATTCCCCAGCGGGGAACCCCGACGGCGATGCGGAAGGCCTCTGCCAGGTCCGGGCGGGGGCGTTCGCGCAGCGTCTCCAAGAGGGACTGCGCCTCGGCCTCGGGCAAGAGGAGCTCGAAGCCGAGCGGCTGCGTGCTTCCGAGGATGTGCTCTGGAACGGCCCGCGGAGGCGAATCGGAAGGCCAGTACCGCAGCCGCCGCAGGCCGGACGCCTCCTGCAATTCGCAGTCCTCCATGATCAGCAGCTTGTCGAGGTGCTGGCGCAGGTCCAGAAGGCGCTCGGGATCGGTGGTGACGATGACCTCGTCCCGCCGCCGCCAGAGCAGGCCCAGCGCCACCAGCCTTCCCTTCCCGGCCAGGAATGCTGCGGCGATGGCGCCCCCGAATGGCGCGGCGGCGAGATCGTTGCTCTGCATGCCCTGGAGCCACTTTTCCCGATCCGGCCCGACCACGCGCAATGCGCCAGCCGGTCCGAGGTCCTCGAGGCCCAGCGGCGGCCGGGGAAGCGACGACGGGGCGTTCCCATGGCTGGGGGTGTAGGGCGCACGCACCGCGTCACACAGCCTCGGCGCGGGCGGTACCGGACGCCCCGCGGAGTCCACCTCGGCTCCGGGCGCCCGATCCTCGTTGCTCTTGAACGTGATCTGCGGACTCATCCTGTTAAACTCCCTGCGGTCCTTGGAGGATAGAATGGCGGAAAAGGTGCTCACCGACGCGGCCCCCCCCGCCAACGACGACCCGCTGCTCAGCCCCGAACGCACCGCCCGGCTCGCATCCTACATCGACGACCCCTGCGACGAGGGCGGGTTCGACGCCTTCTGTCGCGACCGGCACGGCAGGCTCTGCCGCTTCCACGATCAGTTCTGCCATGCCCCGGATTATCCCTGCATCGATCTGTTGCGGCACTATCTTGCGGTCGCCTTTCTCGAAGAGATCGCGCAGCGGCGCGCGCGCGGCGGCGGGCTATAGAAGTCCGGATAGGACGTCGTCCGCGAACAGGGGCGCCACGCCCCCACCCCCAACGATGTTCACCACCCGCCCAGGAGCGGCCCGGCAGACACTGCCTCCGTCGGGGACCCCGGGAATGAGCGACGAATACGTGCTGATGTCGAGGTGAAGCGAAAGCCGGCGCGCCCCACCCTCGGCGCAGAGGAAGCGCTCGATCGCCGGCGCGTCCACGAGCTCCTGCGCCACCCAGCTCCCCGGCTCGTCGGCCCGCGCCCGCGCGAGCG
>WNFK01235583.1_pt1 | contig 11347 bp, 8 predicted proteins | sample 5400281 | NCBI WGS metagenome assembly WNFK01 (sample SAMN13153350, study PRJNA577476) | soil metagenome | isolation source: 20 cm soil on Douglas fir-dominated hillslope | place: USA:California | collected 2013-09-17
GCTTTCACCACGAGCTTGAACTCGTCAGGCTTTAGGAGCGGATCGTCACGGAACTCGAGCGAGAAGTTCGCAGCTTTCTGAAGCTTCGCGGCCAGGTCGCGTTCCTGCTCGAGAACGTACATCGCGACATCCGGGTGAAGCTTCACCAACAGATTGTCGCGCCGGCCTTCGACCGCCATCCGCTTCACCGACCGCTCCATCCGCCTGACGATTGTCTCGGGCGTCAAGACGCGCCCGGTTCCATTGCAGGTTGGGCACGCCTCGGTCGACGACTGATAGTGACTCTGTCGAACGCGCTGGCGCGTCATCTCGATCAGGCCCAGGTCGCTCACGGCGAAGGCCTTGGTGCGGGCACGATCTCGTGACAGGTGCTGCCTCAGCTCCTGGAGCACGCGATCGCGGTTCCCTTTGGTCTCCATGTCGATGAAGTCGCAGACGATGATGCCGCCGACGTCGCGAAGACGGAGCTGCCGAGCCACTTCCTGCGCCGCTTCCATGTTGGTCCGGAGAACGGTCTTCTCGGGATCCTTCTTGCCGGTGTATCGCCCGGAATTGACGTCGACCGACACCAGGGCCTCAGTCGGCTCGATGATCAGGTAGCCGCCCGAAGGCAAATCGCAGCGACGCTTGAAGATGTCCCGGATCTCGGACTCGATTTCGGCAGTATCGAACAGCGGAGTCTGTGACTCGTGTAGCTTCACCCGCGAAATGAGGTCAGGAGCGATGTCTTTCAGGTAGCCCACGATCTCGTTGTGGACCTGCCGCGAATCGACCGCGAGGCTGTCGACCTTGTCACTGAACAGGTCTCTGACCAGGCCGCGTGTGAGACCGCTCTCCCGATTGACCAGCGAGGGCGCTTTCTGGAAATGCGTCTTCCGCTTGATCTTCTTCCACTGCGCCATCAGGCTGTTGAGCTCGCGCTGGAGCATCTCGAGCGTCACGTCCTCGCTGACGGTTCGGACGATCACGCCGCCCGATTTGTCGGGCAGGATGCTCTGAACCTGTTCCTTGAGTCGTGATCTCTCGGCGGATGCGCCGATTTTGCGGCTGACACCCACCTTCGAAGAGTCGGGGATGTAGACGAGAAAGCGTCCGGCGAGCGAGATCTGAGCGGTGACCCGGGGACCCTTGGTCGAGATCGGCTCCTTCGATATCTGGACCAGGATCTCCTGACCGCGCTTCAGCGCATCCTGAATCGGCGGAGCCTTGGCGCGTCGCCCGTTGCTGCCGTTGCCGTTCTTCTTTTCGACGGGCTCGTCGGCCTCGTCGTCGTCTTCGTCGTCCTCGTCCTCCGCTTCATCGGCGGTCTGCCGGACGAGGTCGGAGGCGTGCAGGAAGGCACTTTTCTCGGTGCCTATGTCGACAAAGGCGGCCTGAATCCCGGGGAGTACTGCGTCCACCCGGCCCAGGTAAATGTCACCGACCATGCGTCGGTTGTCTGGACGATCAACGAGAAGCTCTACGAGCTTCCCATCCTCCAGAATCGCGATCCGCGTTTCGCGCGGAGCCGCGTTGATGAGGATTTCTCTTTTCAATTGTTGCCCGTCTCGCTACTCCGCCAGGCGACTCGGCAAGCGAAGTTGAGGACGGTCCAATAAAGTCCGCGCGGTCGTGCTACAGGGCCGCGTCTATGATCTTCTGGGAACTTCACCTTCGGCGCTCCCCATCCATGTGTTCGGGACCCGCGAGTCGCGCGAGTGCCCCATGGATGCGGAGCCACAGTCAGTGGGGACAATCTATCGCCGAACAGCTTGTTTCCGCAACGGCGACAACGACTTACGCACAGTAATTGACGTCCCGAATCAATCAGCCCTGTCGGGCAAATATGTGACGCCCTGCCTCACCCACTGGTCACCGACGCCAGAGCTTCGATATGGCGTCAATGATGGGCCGGTGCCAGATGAGCCACACCATGACGAGGGCGTAGGTCAGGCCGGCCTTCCATTCCCCGTGCTTCATGTAGAGGTCTAAGCTGAATCCCCCATCCTCGTCGGCGTCGGGATGGGTCGCCTTCCACGGGGTCGGTCTGGGCACGAACGCAGGTACATTCGCCGCATACGTCTCGTAGGCCTGTGGGAACCGCTCCGCGATGTTCGCCTTCTCGCGCTGCATCGTCGGCGCGTAGATGAAAACGAAGAACGCCACGACCAGCAGCAAAAGCGCCCAATGCGCTGCGATCGCGAACCCCGCAGCAATCAGGAAGCTGCCGAAATACAGCGGGTTGCGGGTATGCGCGTACGGACCGGTAGTGGCCAGCCGCTCATTCTTCGAGATATGGCCGGATGCCCAGCCTCGAACGATCACGCCGATGAGCGCAATCGTGCCGCCAACGGCGAGCGTGAGCGGCGTCGGACGAGCGAAAATGAGGTAACTGATGCCGAGTATGAAGCCGAGTGGGAGTCTGAGACTCTTTGCAACCTCGGAGTACGTCAATCGGCGAGCTCCTTGAGGAGGTGGCGCGCAATGACCAGCCGCTGGATTTCGGATGTGCCTTCACCAATCTCGCAGATTTTGGCGTCGCGGAACATCCGCTCCACCGGATACTCCTTGGTGTATCCGTAGCCGCCATGGATCTGGATCGCCTTGATGGTCGTGCGCATCGCCAGCTCCGAGCAATACAGCTTCGCGATCGCGGCCTGTTTGCTGAACGGCTGCTTGTTCTGCGCAAGCCAGGCGGCGTGAAACATCAAGTGCTTTGCAGCCTCGATCTCGGTCGCAATGTCGGCGAGCTGAAACTGTATTCCCTGAAAGTTCGCGATCGGCTGTCCGAACTGCTTGCGCAGCGTCGAGTATCGTAGCGACTGCTCGAACGCCCCTTCGGCGATTCCGAGTGAGAGAGCCGCGATTCCCACGCGACCCGAGTCGAGCGTCCGCATGAAATTGTTGAACCCTTCTCCTTCTTCGCCGAGCATGTTCTCGGCGGGCACTTCGACGTCCTCGAAGATCAGCGACCTCGTGTCCGAGGCCCTCCAGCCCAGCTTGTCTTCCTTCTTGCCCGAACGGAATCCAGGCATTCCACGGATCGAGTCGTCGTGGCCGATTCCGAGCTTCTCGACTTTATCGAGATCACTCGTCTCCTTGGTGACTATGAAGGAGCTGATTCCCTTCGTTCCGACGCCCGGCTCGGTCACCGCCGTGACGACGAAAATCTCACCCACCCCGCCGTGGGTTATGAAGATCTTGCTGCCGTTCAGGACATAGTGAGCGCCTTTGCGAACCGCGGTCGAGCGCGTGGCGGCGGCGTCGCTCCCGGCGCTCGGCTCAGTCAGTCCGAATCCGCCCAGCACTTTCCCACCGGCGAGAAGCGGAACGTATCGCTTCCTCTGCGCGGCGGTCCCGAAATTCACAATTGGCGAAGTGCCGAGCGTCGTGTGGGCAGAGATGGTGATCGCGTGGGAGGCGTCCACCTTCGCCATCTCGTTGATCACGATCATGTAGCTGAGGAGATCCAGTCCCGCACCTCCAAGCTCCTCCGGCCACGGAATGCCGAGCAGGCCCAGCTCGCCCATCTTCTTGACGTTCTCCCACGGGAACTCGGCCTTGGCGTCCAGTTCGGCCGCGACGGGTGCAACTTCGCTGCGCGCGAACTCGCGGACCATGTTGCGGACCGCGAGGTGTTGCTCGGAGAAGTAGAGCGAGTCGTCCATTTCGTGCGCTATTCCTTGTTCTCGGCGGCCGGATAGTTCTCGGGGTAGAGCGATACGCGCACGTAGTTGTCACTGCGGAGATACAGGTTCGCGGCGCGTTGCAGGTCCTGCGCTGTGAGCGAGGTGATCAGCGGTTCGCCATTTGGAATCTCAGCGAGGGACCAGCCGCTCTGGTCGAAGGTAGAGATCTGTGAGAGCCAGTACCCGTTCTGCTTGAGCGCAGTCTCTCGTGAGCGGAGCGCCGCTTCCTTGACCTTGTTGAGGTACTCGGGCGTGGTTCCGAACTTCTTGACGCTGTCGATCTGCGCCAACGCTGCAGCGGTCAGCGACTCGAGACGTTCCGGCGCCGAGCCAAAGCCGATGGTGAATCGGTACGAGGGCTCAGGCTCGCGTGAGCTACCTGGCGCAACGCTCACGCCGTAAGTACCTCCGAGGTTCTCTCTCAGCGCTTCGCGCAACTTGATGTTGAGGAGCTCAGCGAGGGCGCTCAGGTAGTAGCGATTCTGCCGGGTGTATTCGAAGGGACCCGTAAAAATCAGCGCGGTCCGTGCCTTTGGCTCGGCCCCCTTTTTGACGACGCGCTGGACCACGCCCTTGGGCGGACGAATGCCGGTGTCACGCCAGGTTTCCTTTTTCCCGGTCGATGGCAGGCCGCCCAACCACTTTTCGACCAGCGGCTTCATCGAGTCGAGCTTGAAGTTGCCGACGAACACGAACGTGAATCCGCTCGCGTCGGAGAATCTGTCCTTGTAGAAATCGTACGACTTGAACGGATCGATTCGATCGAGTGTTGCGGCGGTAAGAGGCAGCTCCCGCACCGAGTGCTGCGACATGGTAACCTGCAGCGTGTCGCTGAAAGCCGCCTCGGGGCTGGCGCTCCTGTTGACGAGAACTCCCCTGTAGCGGCCGAGGAACGTGTTCACCAGCGCGGTATCCAGACGCGGCTGCGTGAAGTACAGGTAAATGAGCTGAAGCATTGTATCAACGTCGCGTTGCGAGGCGCTACCGAAGAAGCCCTCGCTCAGATCGTCGATCATTGGTGAAACGCTCACCTGCTTGCCGGCAAGGAACTTCTGCAGGTCGACGACGTTGAACTTCCCCACCCCACTAGTGAGCGGTATCAGGTCGGCGGCACTTGCAGCGGCGTAGGCGGCGTCCGACAGCAGCGAAGCGCCACCGGGACTGTACGCGTTGAACGAGATCTGGTCGGCGTTGAAGTCAGTCGGCTTGAGCAGAACGCGAACCCCGTTGGAGAGCTTCCACTCCGTGACATCGATCTCCTTGATCTTCCTTTCCGAGACGACGCGTCCGCCCGCTGGATCCTTTTCGACAAGCTGCAGCGAAGGCGCGTTCTCCGAGTACGCAGCGATATCGGCACGCTTCACCGCATCGAACGCAAGACGCAGCTCAGACGGCGACGGGTCCACGATTCCAGGCTTGTCGGGAGAGGTCGTAACCAACACGCGATTGGTGTCGGTCATCCACTTGCCCGCAAGGGCATTCACTTCAGCGAGACTGATAGTCGGCAGGAACCTGGTGATCGCCGCCAAGTCGTACTCGACACTCGTGGCAGGCTCTGATTGCAGGAACGCAGATACGTAAGACTCGGCGTAGACGCCGGAGTTTGTCTTCTCCCGCTCAGCATATGCCTGCTCGATGCCGCGCTGCATGTCTTTCTTGGCGCGATCCAGCTCCGCTTGAAGGAAGCCAAACTTTTTCACGCGCTCACCCTCGCTGAGGAGCGAATTGAGCCCGCGCTGGATTCCGTTGTCGGCAACTACCGCGGTCAGGGAGAATGACTCGGCCGAGCGGACGAGACCGCCCTGAGCCGCATACGCGTTGATGAACGGCGGGTTCGGTTTTTGGGTGATCTCGGAGAAGCGATCATTGAACATCGCGCCGAACAGCTGCTCGACCAAGCGCTCCCTGTAGGTAGCGCTTGTGGTGTTCAACCTCTTGGGCTCTTTGTACAGCAGTCTGATGACCGATCGAGTCGCTTCCTTGTCACGGTTGATGGAAACGAGAGTACTGTCGTGCCGCGGGACGGGAAACAGCGTTCGCGCGCGCGGGTTGCTGCTGCGCGGGATCGCGCCGAGATAACGCTTGATCAGGCCCTCGATCTGCTGCTTGTTGAAATCCCCGACCGCGACAACGGACATGAGATCGGGACGATACCAGGTATCGTAGAAGCGCTTGAGCGTTGCGGGCTTGTAGGTCTCCAGAATCGTCTTGTCACCGATTGGAAGGCGCACGCCGTAACGCGAGTCCGTGAACAGCACGGGAAACCACTTGTTCTGCATTCGGTTTTCGGCGCCCTGTCCGAGGCGCCACTCTTCGATGACGACCGGCCGTTCCTTCTCGATCTGCGACGGCTCGAAGGCAACGTTGTGCGCCCATTCCGACAGGATCTGGAATCCCTTGTCCACGATCGAGGCCGTGTCAGTGGGGACCGTGATCATGTATACCGTTTCGTCGAAGCTCGTGAACGCGTTGATGTCCGGTCCGAAACGCATCCCCACCGACTCGAGGTAGCTCGAGATCTCGTTCTTCGCGAAGCGCTTCGTTCCCCGAAACGCCATGTGCTCGACCATGTGGGCGAGACCACGCTGATCCTGGTCCTCGAGAACGGAGCCGGCGTTTACCACCAGTCTCAGCTCGGCGCGCTTCTCGGGCTTGTGATTCTCCCGAATGAAGTAGCGCATCCCGTTCGGAAGGACACCTCGTGTTACGGCGGGGTCGAACGGCAGCGGTCCGTCGGCAGGCTGTCCCGCACTTTTGACGGCGGTTTGGGCAGCCGCAGGTTGGTACGCAATGGCGCAAGTGAGCGCGGCTGCGACGAGGCGCAAGGAAAAAACAGAAAGACGGCTTGATTGTGATGTCATGACTTCATCTGTCGAGTTGGCGGTCTGTGCGACCATTACGCAGCTTCGGTCTCGTCCGCCCGGGAAATCGCGTCGAGAAAGCGCCGGCCGTATTTCTCCAGCTTCATCGGTCCCACTCCCCGCACGTTCTGCAGGGCATTGAGCGATCGGGGACGACGTACAGCAAGCTCGGCAAGCGTACGATCAGAGAATACAATATACGCGGGCACCTGTTCCTCGCGCGCGATAGTGGTGCGAACGGTCTTGAGCGCAGCCAGCAGCCGTTCCTCTGCCGCGCCCATCACAAGGTCGTCGCTGCTTTCAGCAGTGCGGGACTTCGCGTCAGCTGATCTCCTGCGACCACGCCGCGCGCGTGGCGCATCTTCATCCTCGTCGCTGATCGCCACGGCGGTGACGCCGAGGCAGTTGTCGCAACCCGAACAACGCGCCCGAGCCGCGGGATCGCCGAAGTATTTCAACACGAAGCCACGCCTGCAATCTTTGGTGTAGGCGTATTTCTGGACGGCCTGGAGCTTTGATAGCTCGGCAGCACGACGACGGTCGGTGAGTGCCCAATCGATGTTGAACTTCGAGAGGGGCGCGCCCTTGTCTGCCAGATAGAGTCCGGTCCCAAGCCGCTCCCACGCAAGGAACTGCCTGTCCTGAAGAGCATCGAGTAGCGGCGCGCACGCGGAGCTCCCACCTAGCCCGGGTGGCAATCCGTCGAGATCGACGACTGCCCCTGTCCGTAACGCTGGCCCGACACCACGCCACAGCGCACGTAGCAATCCCAGCTCGGGGTTCGCGTCACCCGTGAGCTCTCGCTTGACTCGCTCGGGCGTAGCAAGCAGACGCACGTGTATTCGAGTCTGATCGCCATTGCTGAGAGTCAACGCTCCACCCTTCTCCAGGATTCTTATCGCGCCTTCGATCTCACGCGTGCTCGCCTTCGACTTGATCGCGCGCAGCAGATCCTCCGGTTGCGCGCTTGCGAATCCCTGTTTGTCCGACACCGTCTTCAACGCGGCGTAGGTCTGCTCGACTACGCTCCGCTCGGGGTACGATCCCTTGATGAAGAATTCATGGGTGAAGCGGTCCGGGAACGCGTGGAGTAGAAACACGTCCGAGTGCTGTCCATCGCGCCCCGCGCGTCCCGCTTCCTGGTAGTATGCCTCGAGCGTGCCGGGCATCGCGTAGTGGATCACCAGGCGGACGTTCGGCTTGTCGATGCCCATGCCGAACGCGTTCGTGGCGACAATCGCCCGGATCTTCTCGGACATGAACGCTTCCTGGACCTGTCGGCGACGAGAGTCGTCGAGTCCGGCGTGGTAGCCGGCACCAGGAATTCGCGCTCTCTCGAGCACGGTGGTGAGGGGATCGACCGCTTTCCGCGTAGAGGCATAGATGACCGCCAGTCCGTCGTACTTGCGAAGGATTTCGGCGAGCCGGCGTTCCTTCTCCGCGTCGTTCTTAACGGGCACGACGAAGTAGGTGAGATTCGGCCGGTCAAAGCCGGTGATGATCGTTTCCGGATTGCTGAGTGCGAGCTCGCGTATGATGTCCCGGCGAACTTCGGGCGTGGCTGTCGCCGTGAGCGCTATCGTGGTTGGTGAACCGAGTTCTTCGTGGACTTTCTTTACCCGGAGATAGCTCGGCCGGAAATCGTGACCCCATTGACTGATGCAGTGGGCCTCATCGATCGCCAGCAGTGATACGCCGGTGCTGCGCAGCCTCTCAGCGGTCCTGCCGAAGTCGAATCGCTCTGGAGCAACGTAGAGCAGCTTGATTTCGCCTTTGGTTACCCGAGCGAGCCGATCGGAAACCTGAGCGGAGGTGAGTGTGCTGTTGATGAACGCCGCCGGTAATCCCCTCGCGGTCAACGCATCCACCTGGTCCTTCATCAGCGAAATCAGCGGCGATACGACCACGGTGAGGCCGGGCATCAGCAGAGCGGGAACCTGGAAGCAGAGTGATTTCCCACCGCCGGTTGGCAGGACGACGACCGTGTCGCGGCCGGAGAGTATCGCCGAGACCGCTGCTTCCTGCCCCGGCCGGAACTTCTCGTAGCCGAATGCGCTCTTGAGAAGATCGCGGGCATCCTGAAGGGTCGGTTTTGCCATTCCTCGAAAGCTAGCGAGGACGGATCGCGAGGTGTTGACCGCGTATCTCGCGCGTCATTGTTGTGCTGCGCGAATCTCGAGGCTGGATATCAGATCCCTTCGATCAGCCTGGCATAAAGCGCCGGATCTGCGTTCCCACCGCTGATGATGCAGCAGACCCGCTTCCCCTTGAACCGCGCGGGTTCGGCCAGAACAGCGCCAATAGAAAGGGCTCCCGTCGGCTCCGCCTTCAGATTCGCGAGCGCAAAAAGAAGTCGCACGCCCTCGATGATCTGTTCCTCGGAGACCTCGATCACACCGGAGAGTCCGTGACTCAGAATCTCCCAGTTCTGGTCGCCCATGCGCAGCAAGCGGGCACCGTCGGCGATAGTGGCCGACTCGTCCGGCCCGGAGACGAGGTGGCCAGCGCGAAACGACTCGGCCGCGTCGTTGGCCAGAATCGGCTCTGCCGCCAGAACCTCCGTCTTTTTGCCACTGCGCTGTACGGCCTTCACGAGGCCAGCAGTGAGGCCGCCGCCGCCTATTGGAGCGATGATGAAATCCAGCTCGAGTCCGAGGGCGAACAACTCGGTGGCAAGTCCGCTGTTGCCTTCGATGACAAGCGCATCATCGTATGGACTGGCCACGTAGGCTTCCGGGAACTGCTTGGCCAGCTCGCCAAGCCTTTCGAGTCGTCCCTTCTTCTTCACATCGACAAGATCTACTTCTGCGCCGAACTCGCGGACCGCATCAACTTTGATTTTGGGCGCGCCTGCGGGCATCACCACTGTGCACCGCTTCTTGAACAGCGAGCAAGCGTAGGCGATAGCTGCGCCGAAATTTCCGGATGAGGCGGTGATGACGTGCGACTGCTTTACGTTCGATGCGACGTTGTACGCAGCGCGGAACTTGAAGCTGCCGGTGTACTGCAGCGTCTCGCTCGCGAGCACCAGATCGACGCCGAGCTTTTTCGACAGGCGCGGCGCATCGACGATGGTCGTCGGGCGCGGTCGCGTCACGGAGCGCGGCGTGGCTTGCGAGGCTTGAAGAATCGCAGGATCAATGCGATGAAGAGGAAAAGGATGCCCGCCCACCGCAGCGCATTATCGTCGGTTCGAATGCCCCAGGCGAGGAGAATACCCGCGATGAGCATCAGTGCCAGCTTGGCAATAGTGAATGGACTCATTCTCCCCTCTTGGTGAACCGTTTGACACCTTCCCGAAATGCGGGGGTCACTCGGGCATCCGCGTTGGCAACGATACCCGCTGAGATGCCATCCAGGAACCCGAGCGTATCGAGCTTATAGAAGAGCGTTTTCGTCGCGGCCATCGCGGATGGAGGAAACTGCGCCAGCTGATTCACAACTGAGTCGCAGAGCGGATGGAATTCTGTCGCGGCAAAGACGCGTGAGACCAGGCCGATCTCAAGTGCCTCGTTCGCCTTGATTATGCGGCCGGTGCTGACAAGCTCGAAAGCCCGCTTCTCGCCTACTGAGCGCCTCAGCATCGTCATCACCATCGCGGGCACGAAGCCAATGGTAACTTCCGGGTACCCGAATCGCGCTTCTTCGTGGGCGAGCACGATGTCACATGCCGACGCGAGTCCGGCACCGCCTGCATACGCTCTCCCCTTCACCAGCGCGACGACCGGCTTCTCCATTCGCCGTATCGTGTGAAACACGTGCCCGAGCGCCTTTGCATCATCGATGTGCTGCTGGCGCGGCGCGTCGAGCATTTCTTCGAGCGCCGCGAGATCTGCACCGCTGCAGAAATCGGGGCCTTCGCCGTCGAGCGTGACCACATTCACTGGCGACTCACTCATCGCGAAGAGCGCCTCCGCCAACTCGTCGGCCATTGCCCGGTCGAGCGCGTTCCTCTTCTCCGGGCGCGCGAGGGTGATTCTCCCGATCGGTCCTTCGGCGCTCATCCGGACGCTGTTCATGCGGCCGCCGGCAGGCCAAGGCGCTCCGCCTCGGCATCGGGTACTTCAATCACCATGCGGAGAAGAGCAGTCGAAAAAACCTTGCCTTGCGCATCGGTCTTGAGCGAAAGCGTTCCACCACCGTCGAGAGCTCCGTGGAGCAGGAAGTTGAGCGCATTCAGATTTGGCAGCTCGTATCGCTCGACGTCGCCCTCGATCATGCCGCGAAAATGATCTGCGACCCGGTTTCGCGTGACGAACTTGTCCAGCACTTCGTACCACCGCGGCTCGAGCGCAATCACGCCGACGTTGGCGGTGTCGCCCTTGTCGCCGGAGCGGGCGTGCGCGATGTCGAGAAGGCGGACTTTCATTCGATGACGTCTACTCTGGTTTTCACGACAGACTTGTCGATCAATGCCGGCCAGTAGGCCACGATCTCTTCGACCTTCGGTCGCCCGCCTGCAAACCCGGTGACGCTCGGCGGGCCATTGAGGACAAGTGGTGCGATCTCCCGCGTGAATCGTTCCACGACGGCGCGATCGGGACCGCGAACCCCGAAGCGCAGCAGTACCTCGGGCGCATTGCGCTGGTCTCCGGCAAGAGTCCCATGGGTGGCAGTCGCGCCGACGAACTCGGAGAGGATGCGCTCGAACTTCAGTCCGAGACGATCGAGTCGCTCTCGCAGAACCCGATCGGCCAGCTGAGCCTTCTCGAGCGCGTCCGGCCAGGCGTACACGAGAGTGCCGACGGCCTTGAAGCCGGCACGATACGCAACCGAGACCTTGAGCTTGTCCGTAGGCGGCTTGCCTTTGATCGCTGA
>WNFK01009108.1_pt1 | contig 11345 bp, 9 predicted proteins | sample 5400281 | NCBI WGS metagenome assembly WNFK01 (sample SAMN13153350, study PRJNA577476) | soil metagenome | isolation source: 20 cm soil on Douglas fir-dominated hillslope | place: USA:California | collected 2013-09-17
GGCTATCTGTGGCTTGCGGACCGCGGGGTGCCCGAGGCCGCGCTGCCGGCCCTGGGCTGGGAAGGGTTCGAGCTCGCGGGCAGCTTCTCGCATCTGTTCCAGTGCCCGCTGCGCGTCGCGCTCGACAATTTCTCCGAGGACGAGCACTTCCCCACGGTTCATTCGATGCTGGGCTGGGATGCCGCGGGCCTGTCGAAAGTCGAGTTCTCCGCCGAGAACTACGAAGACCGTACCGAAGTGCAGTACGTGGGTCCGCAGCGCCGGCACCCGGTCCTGCCGGTTTTCGGCGTGAAGGCCGGCGATCGCTACCTGAACGATTGGGTGACCCGCTTCGACCCGCTCCATGCGGTGTTCAAGTTCCACTGGGAGTCGCCCGACGGGCGGCCGCGGCCCCTGGCGGTGCGCACCGCCGTCTTCGTGGTGCCGGAGACCGAGGCCACGACCCGCTTCCACCTCTTCATCTTCGCCAGCGTCGCGCGGGGATCCTTCCTCCGGCCGCTGCTGCCGATCGTGCGGCGCGCCGCGCTGTTCGTCGGCCGCCGCGAGGTCGCGGCCGATGCCGCGATCGTGCGCCATGTGCGCCCGCTCGACTCGCTGGAGGGCCTGCGCCTGACCCGGTTCGACAAGCCGCTGATCCACAACCGCAAGCTGCTCGACGCCATCTACTTCGGCTCCTCGCGGGCACGGCCCGCGGTCGCCCCGGCCGAGCCGGAGTTTCCGGCCGGGGGAGCACCTCGGCGGACGCCGACCGGCTCCTGATCTCGAGCTCAGAGGGCTTCGGACGCCGCCTTCTCGACCTGCACGAACCCCTTCTGCTTCGCCTCCGCGGCGATCGCGCGCAGCCGGGTCTGCATCTCCTGCGTCTTGCCGGCCGCTCCGAGCGCCTTGACCAGGAGCAGCTCGGCCTCGAAGCGCTCGGGCACCTCCGGCAGGCGCGCGGCGAGCGCCGTGTGGATGCGCGCGATGGCCAGCCCCAGGTGCTTCTCGGAGAGCTCCACGTCGGCGACCGCGATCTGCCCCTCGAGCTCGCCGGGGGCGCGGGCCGCCGCGGCGGCGGCGACCGTCTTGGCCTCGGCGACCTTGCCCTTCGCGACCAGCACCCGCGCGAGCGCCGCTCCCGCCTCGGCGGAATCGACCTGCGCGCGCTCGTGCTGCTCGACGGCGGCGCGCGCCATCGTCTCCGCCTCCCCCAGCCGCCCCTCATCGAGGTAGAGCCGCGCCAGCCGCAGCTTGCCGTGGCCGCTGCGCGCGGTCTCGCCCATCGCGTCAAGCCGGTCGATTCCCTCCTTGAAGGCCTGCTCCGCCTCCTCCATGCGGCCGAGCGCGTGCAGCGCCTCCCCTTGCTTGCGCCGGGTCTGCGCCACGGTGGTGGCGTCGTGGATCTCCTCGGCAATCGCGGTGGCCTTCCTCCACGTCTCGAGCGCCCGGGCGGGCTCCCCGCGATCGAGGTACAGCCCGCCCAGGCTCTCGTTGACGATGGCCTCCGCGTGGCGCTCCCCGAGCTTCTGGGTGAGCTCGAGCGAGAGCCGGTACTCCTTCTCCGCGCCGTCGAGATCGCGGGCGCGCACCAGCTGCTGGCCGATGTTGGTGTGCATCGCCTCGACGCCGAAGAGGTTTCCGGCGCGCTCGTACATCGGCAGCGCCTGCCGGTAGATGGGCAGTGCCGAGGCGGAGTGCCCCATGTCGCTCTCGATGTTGGCGAACCCGTGCATCGCGCGCGCCAGGTCGTTCTCGGCGCCGAGCTTCTTGAACACCTCCTGCGCCTCGAGGAACAGGGCCCGCGCGCCGGGAAGGTTTCCCGTCCGCCAGGACGCGTGCGCGCGGCGGAGCAGCGCATGCCCGACGGAGTACGGGTTCCCGATCTGACGGAAGAGCTGGTAGGCCTCGACCGCCCGCTGCAGCGCGCGCGGCCGATCGCCCAGCAACGCGGCGGCGGAGCTCTCTTGCAACAAGGCGTCCCCTTCGAGCTCTTTCGCGCCCAGGGTGCGCGCCTTTCCCACCGCGCGCTTCGCCGCCTCGTCCTGACGCTGGAACTGCGCGATCGTGCCGGCGGCCCGCGCCTCGGCGATGTCCACCCGCGGATCGCGCGCGGCGCTCTCCGCCGACCTGCGCACCCGGTCGACGGTCGCCAGCGCGTCCTTGGCCCGGCCGGCCAGCGTCTCCACGTTCGCCAGCCTCAAGCCGTAGTCGATGGTCGACGGGTAGAAGTCGTAGAGGGATCGATACAGCTCGACAGCCGGGGCCCACTCCAGCCGCGCGACGCGCCAGTTGGCCTCGACCAGGATCTGCTGCTCGCGCGGGAGCGCGGCGGCGTGCTCGTTGGCCAGCCGCGCCTCCCGCTCCTCCTCGTCATGGCGCCCCAGGCGGCGGAAGACGTCGGAGAGCGCGAGGTGCGCCAGCGGGAAGTTGGGGTCCAGCCGGGTGGCCTGCTCGAGCAGGGGCCGCGCGCCCAGCGCGTCGAGCAGGCGCAGCCGTGCCAGGCCCTCCGCGTAGGGTCGCGCCGCCGCCGGATTCGCCGGCAGCATGGTGCGCGCTTGCGCCTCGTCGGCCGGATCGAGCGCGCGCACCCCGAGGCGCGATCGAAGCTGCGAGCCCGCCTGCGACACCATCTCGAACAGCATCGCCTGGTCCCCGGTCTCGCTCGCCGCCGCGACGGTCTCCCCGGTCCGCGTATCCTGGAGCTGGACCTCCAGGCGCAACTTGCCCTCCGGCCCGCCGAGCGCGAGATAGGAGCCGCAGAGCACGTAGTCGGCGTGAATGGTGTCGCGAACCTTGGAAAGCACCTCCGCGCCGAGCTGCGTGCCCTCGGGCAGGTCGATCTCGCGGCGGAGGCGCGTGACCGTCTCGGGCGGGACGCGGCGCAGATCGCTGCCGCCCGACACCTCGCTCGCGAGCAGCTCGGAGAGCGCGGTCCCGAGCCAGGCCAGGTCGGGCTTCTCGGACAGGTTGCGCAGGCCGAGCACCGCCACCGCGGTTCGCGCCGGGGCCGCCGGGACCCTCGCGGCCGGAGGCGGCGTTGCCGGCGCGGCTCGGCGGCCGGACCACCAGATCGCGCCCGTGACGCCGAGCACCAGGGACGCCGCCACGCCCGCCACCAGCCAGGGCAAGCTCACGCCCGCGCGCGGCGCCGGGTCGCGCAGGGCCGACGCGACCTGGCCAGGGACCGCGAAGCGCCTCTGCGGCTCGCGCTCGAGGCAGCGCAGGATCGCGCGCTCCCAGCGCGGATCCAGGTCCGGCACCAACCGGCGCGGCGGCTGCGGCCGCATGGTCAAGCGGCGAAGCGCCACCTCCATGGCGCTGCCACCGTCGAAGGGCAGCACGCCCGTCACCATCTCGTACATCACCACGCCGAGCGCGTAGATGTCGGCCGCCGGACCCACCTCGCCGCCCGAGACCTGCTCGGGCGCCATGTACGCGGGGGTCCCCTTCAAGCCGCCGGTGCTGGTGGTGAGGCCCGAGGGCTTTCCCGATCGCGCGAGCCCGAAGTCGGTGACGACCACGCGCGGGGGCCCGTCGTCCGGGGACGGGACCAGCATCACGTTGTCGCTCTTGAAATCCCGGTGCACGACGCCGTATCCGTGCGCCGCGGAGAGGCCGTCGACCATCTGCTCGACGATCGGAAGCGCCTCGGCCGTCTGGAAGGCGCCTCCGCGTTCGATGCGGTGCCGCAGCGACTCGCCGGCGAGAAGCTCCATGGTGAGGAAGGTGACCCGGCCGCGCGGTGAAGGATGGAACCCGAGGTCGAAGACGCGGCAGATGTTGCGGTGCGTGACCTTGCGGGACAGGTTGATCTCGCGGCGGAACCGCGCGAGCAAGAGGTCGTCGTCCGCCAGCTCGGGGCGGAGCGTCTTGAGGGCGACCCGCGCGCGCAGCTCGAAGTCCTCCACCTCGTAGACCTCGCCGGTGCCGCCGCGGGCGATGAACCGGATCACGCGGTACCGTCCCGCTACCAACTCGTCGGGTTGGAAGGTGCGCTGCCCCTGGCCCGCGAGCTCGGCTGCCACCCTTACTCCTTCGGCCGGCGGAGGGCGTCGACGTCGATCCCGAAGCGCGCGATCCATCTCTGGATCTGCGTGCGGCCCTTGCCCATCTGGCGGGCCACGTCGGAGACGTTGCCCTTCGCGCGCCGCAGATGATCGACCACGCTGTCGCGCAGCTCGCGCTCGGCGTCGCTGAGCTCTGCCTTCGGCTCCCGGGCGTGGCCGCCCGACGCCTGCTCTCCGGCGGGAGCCACGCCTTCCCGCAGCTCGCGGACGGCCTGCGGCAGGTGGTGCGAGCCGATCCGCACGGCCTTGCCCTCCTCGGTGGCCGCCAGGTCCACCGCCGCCAGCAGGGCGCGCCGCAGCTCGCGTACGTTGAGCGGCCAGGAGTAGCGCAGGACCAGGCGGAGGGCTTCGAGATCGAACGCGACCTGGTCGAGCGCCCTGGCGCCGGCGCGCAGGACGGCGCGGACGAGCAGCCCGAGGTCCTCCCGCCGCTCGCGCAGCGGGGGGACGCGCAGGGCGAGCAAGCCCAGGCGCGCGAGCAGATCCTGCCGGAACTTTCCTTGCGCGACCAGGCCCTCGAGGCTCCGGTTGCTGGCCGCGATCACCCGGAGGTCGACCGGGATCTCCCGCTCGCTGCCCAGGGGCCTTACTTGATGGTCCTCGAGGACCCGCAGGAGCTTCACTTGCAGGCCGAGCGGCATCTCGCCCACCTCGTCGAGGAAGAGCGTACCGCCGTCCGCCGCGCGGATGAGGCCTTGCCGCTCTCCCTGGGCGCCTGAGAACGCGCCGCGGACATGACCGAACAGCTCGTCCTCGAAGAGGCTCTCGGGCAGCGCGGCGCAGTTGACGCTCACCAGCGGACCGGTCCGCCGCGACCGGTCATGGAGGAACCGCGCCAGGACCTCCTTGCCGGCGCCGGTCTCGCCCTCGATCAGGATCTCGTGGGCGGTCCGGGAGAGCCGCGCCGCCTTCGCCAGCTCGAGATCCCACTCAGGGCGCAAGGTGGAAGGGTCGTTTTCCCCAGGCTCGGGCTCCAGGGTGGATTCGGAGATGCCGCGCGCCCCGCCGCGGAAGAGGAAGAACGTGTGGCCGATCTCGATCAAGTCGCCGTCGCGAAGAGGAATCTGCTCGCCCGCCTCCGCCCGCTGGTCGTTGACCAGGGTCCCGTTCTTGGATCCCTCGTCCCGCACGCGCCAGCCCCCGTCGCCGCGCTCGAGATGCGCGTGGCGCGAGGAGGCGAAGCCGTCGCGCACGTCGATGCGCAAGCTCTCCCCGGGGAGACTCGCGCCGGACGGCCCCGCGCCGGAAGACGCTCGGCCGATGTCCACCTCGCCGAAGGAAGCGAGAGAGTAGCGGGCCGGCGGTTGGGAGAGATCGTCGGCGCAGAGAAGCCGGAAGAGGAACGATCCCAGGGCGCGCGGAGCGCCGTGGCCGCCACCCGCCTGGCCGTGCTCGAGCGTGGTCGTTGCGTCCCTGGGGTCCGAGCCCACGGGTCCATGCTAGCCCACCCTGGTGACGGAAGGTGCCCGGGTTGACCGTGGCGACCTGTGTCACAAAGGCTGTGTCATGCGCTGATTCGGGGACCTGGCGCTGGAGATCGGGGTCGGAGCTGGCACGCCGGATGCTCATGTGCCTGGGCGGAGGTTGGCCATGAGCGGATTTGCAAAGAAGGCTTCGCTGATCGTGATCGGCCTTGGAGTCACGTTGCTGTTCGCGTCGATGCGGTTCGCGGTGGAGCGCTCAGTGGGAACGGCGGTGCCGCAGGCGCAGGTGGTTGCTCCTTCTGGGGAGAAGAACGGGGAGCCGGTCTCGAACGAGATCAGAGATTTTCCGCAGCTCGACTAGGTTTGTTCCCGCCACGTTCACGTCGCCGTCGCCGTCGCCGTCAACGTTCACGTCAACGACCGCGTTCAGGTCCAGGTTCAGGCGCGGAGGCGCAAGGCCCCGCAAACGTGATATTCGCAAAGGCCCGTGGGAGACTCGCTGTCCATTGCGGAGCAGGCGCTTCGGGGCCTGCGGGTCGTCGAGCTGGGGACGTTGATCGCTGGGCCGTTCGCCGCCCGGATCCTGGCGGAGTTCGGGGCCGACGTGGTCAAGGTCGAGCCGCCCGGCGCGGGCGACCCGCTGCGCAACTGGCGCATGCTGAGCCGCGGAACCTCGCTCTGGTGGGCGGCGCAGGCGCGGAACAAGCGCTGCATCGCCGTGGATCTGAAGCAGGAGGACGGGCAGCGGATCGTCCATGCGCTGGCGCGGGGCGCGGACGTCCTGGTCGAGAACTTCCGCCCCGGGACGCTGGAGAAGTGGGGCCTCGGCTACGAGCAGCTCTCGCGCGACAACCCGGGCCTCGTCCTGGTCCGCCTCTCGGGGTTCGGGCAGACCGGGCCGTACCGCGACCGCCCCGGCTTCGGCGCGATCGGCGAGGCGATGGGCGGGCTCCGCTACATGACGGGGCACCCGGACCGGCCGCCGGCGCGCGTGGGCGTCAGCCTGGGGGACTCTCTCGCGGCCCTGTACGGGGTGATCGGCGCGCTGATCGCGCTCCAGCATCGCCAGGCCAATGGCGGCCGGGGCCAGGTGGTCGACGTCGCCTTGTACGAAGCGGTCTTCAGCATGCTGGAGAGCACGCTGCCCGAGTTCGGGATGACGGGCTTGGTGCGCGAGCGGAGCGGCGGCGCGCTTCCCGGCATCACCCCTTCGAACACGTATCGCTGCCGGGACGGAGCGTACGTGGTGATCGGCGCCAACGGCGACAGCATCTTCAAGCGCCTGATGCGGGCGATGGATCGGCCCGACCTCGCCGGGGATCCGGGCCTGGCCGACAACGGCGGCCGCACCGCCCGGGCCCAGGAGCTGGACGACGCGATCGGCTCCTGGACCCTGCGGCATGACCTGGACCGGGTGCTCGCCCTGCTGCACGCGGCCGAGGTGCCCGCCACGCGCATCTACAGCATCGCGGACATCGTCCGCGACGCGCACTACCAGGCACGGGGCATGATCGAGCGGAGCCGTCTCGGGGATGGGGAGGAGGTCCTGCTCCCTGGCGTCGTCCCCAGGCTCTCCGACACACCCGGGTGTACGCGCTGGATCGGCCCGAGGCTCGGCGAGCATACTGCCGAGGTGCTGCGCGAGCTCGGCTACGACGATGATCGCCAGGGCGATCTGCGCGCGCGGGGAGTGATCGCGTGATCCGCGCCGCCGATCCGGAGGTCCGATGAAGAAGCGCCTCGTGGTCGCCGCCGCCCTCGGCCTCGCCGTCTCCGCTTCGGCCGCCGGACCGGCGCTCGAGAAGAAGGACGTCAAGATCGCCGTGGGCGGGAAGACCCTCTTCTATTACCTGCCCCTCACGCTCGCCGAACGGCTCGGCTATTTCAAGGACGAGGGGCTGGAGGTCGAGATCGTCGACTTCGCCGGAGGGGCGAAGGCGCTGCAGGCGCTGGTGGGAGGAAGCGCCGACTTCGTCTCCGGCGCGTTCGAGCACACCATCAACATGCAAGCCCGTGGGATCCCGGCGGTGGGCATCGCCCTGCAGACGCGGTACGCAGCGATCGCGCTGGGCCTCCCCAAGGCGCGCGCCGCCGCGTACAAGTCGCCCAGGGACCTCAAGGGCCTGAAGATCGGCGTGACCGCTCCGGGATCGAGCACCAACTTCTTCGTCAACGCGCTCCTGGCCCGCGATGGCCTCAAGCCCGACGAGGTGGTGATCATCGGGGTGGGCGCATCCTCCAGCGCGATCGCGGCGATGAAGAAGGGCGAGATCGACGCCATCTCGAACCTCGATCCGGTGATGACGCGCCTGGAGCACGACGGGGACGTCGTCGTGGTGGCCGACACCCGGACCGCGGAAGGGATGAAGAAGTATTACGGAGGGGACTACGCGGCGAGCTGCATCTACTCGACCCAGACGTTCGTGGACAAGAACCCCAACACGGCGCGAGCGGTCGCCCGTGCCATCGTGCGCGCGCTCTACTTCGCCAAGAAGTCCTCGGTCGACGAGGTCCTGGCGGCGATCCCCGCCGAGTACTACGCGGGCGACAAGGAGATCTACAAGGCCGCGCTGGCGAAGAGCATCGAAGGCTATTCGCCCGACGGGAAGTTCTCGCTCGAGGGAGCGGAGAACGTCTACAAGGTCCTCAAGCTCTTCGAGCCTTCGGTGATGTCGGCCAGCGTGGACGTCTCGAAGACGTTCGACAACCGCTTCGTGGAAGCCGCGGCGAAGCAGTGACCGCGGCGGCCGCGCGCGCTCCGGCCCTCGCGCTCGAGCGCATCACCTGCACGTTCTCGGGGGCGCGCCGCGGGGCGCCCCCGTACACCGCGGTGCGGGAGACGTCCCTGCAGGTCGCGCCGGGAGAGTTCGTCTCGGTGGTCGGGCCCACGGGCTGCGGCAAGTCGACGCTCATGAACGTGGCGGCGGGCCTGATCGCCCCGACCTCCGGGACGGTGCGCGTCGAGGGGGAGCCGCTGCGCGGCCTGAACCATCGCGCCGGCTATCTGTTCCAGGCGGAGGCGCTGATGCCCTGGCGGAACGCCCGCGACAACGTGTCCGCGGGGCTCCAGTTCCGCGGCGCGCCGCGGAAGGAGGCCTTGCGCAGGGCGGAGGACTGGCTGGCCCGGGTGGGGCTCGCGGACTTCGGCGACCGGTACCCGCACCAGCTCTCGGGCGGGATGCGCAAGCGCGTCTCGCTGGCCCAGACGCTGATCCTCGATCCGGCCATCGTGCTGATGGACGAGCCCTTCAGCGCGCTCGACGTCCAGACCCGGCAGCTGATGGAGAACCAGCTGCTCGATCTGTGGTCGGCCGATCGCAAGTCGGTGGCGTTCATCACCCACGATCTCGAGGAAGCGATCTCGCTGTCGGACCGCGTGGTGGTGCTGTCCGCCGGCCCGGCCACGCGGCCGATCGGCGACTTCCCCATCGATCTCCCGCGGCCGCGCGACGTGGCCGAGGTCAAGCTCACCGGGCGGTTCGCAGAGCTCCACCGGCAGATCTGGGAGCTGCTCAAGGCGGAGGTGCTGAAGGGCCATGCCTGGCAAGAGCGGCGATAAGCAGGGTCTGCGGCTGCTCGCCGCCCGGATCCTGCTGCTTCTGGGAATCTTGCTGGTCTGGCACCTGCTCACCGCCACCGGGCTGCTCCCACGCTTCTTCTTCGGCTCGCCGCTGACCGTGCTCGGCAACGCCGCGCGCTGGTTCGTCTCCGGCAAGATCTACCGGCATCTGGCCGTCACGCTGATCGAGACGGTGCTCGCCTTCGGCGTCGGGACGGTCCTCGGTCTCGCCGTCGGTCTCTGGCTGGCGCTCAGCCCGACCGCCTCCAGCCTGCTGGAGCCGTACATCAAGGCCGCGAACGCGATGCCCCGGGTGATCCTCGCGCCCATCTTCGCGGTCTGGTTCGGGCTTGGAATCCTCTCCAAGGTCGCGCTCGGGGTGACGCTGGTCTTCTTCATCGTCTTCTTCAACGTGTACCAGGGCGTGAAGGAGGTGAGCCCGGTGGTGCTCGCGAACGCCCGCATGCTCGGCGCCTCCCGGAGGCAGCTCCTGCGGCACGTGTACCTGCCGTCCGCGACCAGCTGGGTCTTCTCCAGCCTCCACACCTCGGTGGGCATGGCCTTCGTCGGGGCGGTGGTCGGTGAATACCTGGGCTCCTCCTCCGGCGTCGGCTACCTGATCCTGCAGGCCGAGGGCGCCTTCGACATCGACACCGTCTTCGCCGGCATCCTGGTCCTGACCGCTTTCGCGCTGCTCCTCGACGTCATCGTCACCGCTCTCGAGCGGCGTCTCTTGAGATGGCGCCCGGTGGAGTTTCGGTGACACCCTACGCAACTCCCCATGCCAACTGTCTCGAAGTGGCGCGCTGACCCGGTCCCAAAATGGGACCTGCGCGGCTCAACCGGTTGAATGCACGAGAACCGTCCTGAGCTCGGCCAGGTTGGCACGGTGGATTGCGTAGGGTGTCACCGAAACCCCGGCTCCTGGCTCGCGTCGAGCAAGGGGACGCCGCCGCGCGGGAGGCGCTCCTCCCCATCGTCTACGAGGAGCTGCGCCGCGTCGCCCGCCGTCTCCTCAGCGGGGAGCTGGGGGGGAACGTCTCGCTGCGGACCAACGATCTGGTCCACGAGGCCTACGAGCAGCTCTTGCCGGACACCAACAATAGCAAGTGGTCCGGCCTCAAGGAGAGCACCATGACGGCCACGCCGGCCCCGATCGCGGACAGCCAGCTGGTGGTCAACTACTACGCGACCGAGCTCCCGCGGGTGGGCTCGACGGAGCTCTGGGAGATCGCCAACACGACCGAGGACGCGCACCCCATCCACCTGCACCTGATCCAGTTCCAGATCGTCAACCGCCAGCCGCTCGACGCCGAGAGGTACACGGCCGACTACGAGGCAGCGTTCGGCGCCGGATTCAGCCCCGGCGACGGCCCGCCATTCCCGTACAACACGCGGAACTCCGATGGCGCCGTCGGCGGCAACCTGGCGTTCTCCTCGTACCTGACGGACGTGCCGATCCCGCCGGCCGACAACGAGGACGGCTGGAAGGACACCATGCTGATGCCCCCGGGCTTCGTCAGCCGCATCCTGGTCCGATTCGCGCCGCAAGCAGTGCCGCGCAACGGTGTGGCGGCCGGCCAGAACATGTACCCGTTCGACCCCACGGCGGTGGTCGGAGGCCCCCGCGACTTCGCCGGCAACCCTGGCGGCGGCGGATACACGACCCACTGCCACATCCTCGATCACGAGGACAACGAGATGATGCGACCTTTCGCGGTCATGAAGTGATCGAGAGAGTGGTGGACTAGGGCGTGTCTGCAAACGCGAGCAACGGCGACGTTGTGAAATAGCGAAGCGAGATCGATCACTTGGCAACGCGCGATCGACGTCGCGATGCGATTGTGATCTACGGTTGTGATGCGACGTCACGAACTGAGCGATGGCGAGTGGTCGCGGATCGAGGCGCTCCTGCCGGCCGAGAGCGATCGGCCTGGACGTCCGACGGAACTGCCCAACCGGGTTTTCATGAACGCGGTGATCTACATCGCCAAGACCGGCATGCCCTGGCGAGACCTGCCGGAGCGATTCGGCCCTTGGAAGACGGTGCACAGCCGCTTCTCGCGCTGGAACAGGCAGGGCGTCTTCGAGCGAGTGCTGAAGGCATTCGCCGAGGAAGCGGACAACGAATCGAGTATCGCGGACGCCACTTGCGTCCGAGCTCACCAGCACGCCGCTGGCGGAAAAGGGGGGCCCAAAGTCAATGCATTGGACGCTCTCGCGGCGGCGCTACAACCAAGATCCACGCTCTCGTGGACGGCCTCGGGAATCCGACCCATCTCCACCTGAGTCCGGGCAACGTCCACGACGTGGTCG
>WNFK01173489.1_pt1 | contig 11345 bp, 11 predicted proteins | sample 5400281 | NCBI WGS metagenome assembly WNFK01 (sample SAMN13153350, study PRJNA577476) | soil metagenome | isolation source: 20 cm soil on Douglas fir-dominated hillslope | place: USA:California | collected 2013-09-17
GGCAGCCTGCTCGTCGTGGCCCTGAGCCCGCCCGTCGAGGCGCAGCGAGGCCTCGGCAAGGGACGGGGTCGCCAACCCGCTCCCGCGCCCACGGAGCAGCCTACGGGCAAGGAACAGACGAAGGACCCGACCACCAAGAGCCAGGAGACGCCAAAGGAAGAGCTGGGCCCGGGAGAATACCCGTTCGAGGGCTTCCTCGTCCTCGAGGCGGTGAATCGCGGCGAGGGCCCGCAGGCGCTCGCCTGTTACGAGAAGACGGCGCGGGAGGCTGAGCAGCAGGGCAACGACCTTCGCGCGGCGCGCGCGCTGGGAGCGGCGGCCACCGTCGCTCAGCGTCTCGGCCGCTATCAGAAGGCGATACAGTACGGCACCCGCGCCCTCGATCTCTACAAGAGCGCGAAGGAGCCGGGCCCATCCGATCTCATGGCGTGGGCGTCGGTGCACGCCCAGCTCGGCTCGTCCTACCGCGCGGTGGGCGATCAGACACGGGCGCGTCAGGTGCTCGAGGAGGGGCTTCAGTTCGCGAACACGCGACTGAGCGGCCGCCGGGAGGGGCAGGTCGAAGGCTACCTGCTCAATGGGCTGGCCATGGTCGCCTTCAACCAGCGCGACTACCAGACGGCGCTCGCCCGGAGCACCCAGGCCGCCCAGTACTTCGAGGACCTGGAAGCTCCTCTCCCGAAGCGTGCGCCGGACCGGCTCCGCGCGAGCGTCCGTCGTTGGTATGCCATGTCTCTCTACGGGATCGGGCGCGCCCAGCTTGCCCTCAAGCATCCCGACGAGGCGGACGCGGCGTTCGACAAGAGCCTCAAGTACGCGCGGTCGACGGGACTTCACGAGATCGAGATCGACATCCTCGGAGGCCAGGCCAACCTGGCCGTGGCGCGACTGGACTGGGCGACGGCGGCGGGCCTCTACCAGCAGAGCATCGGGCTCTCCACGCAGATCAAACTCGTGGGGCCGCTCCCGAATTTCTACAACGGACTCGCCCGCTCCTACGCCGAGCTCGGCCGCACCGATGACGCGCTGGCCGCGTCGCGGGAGGCGGTGCGCCGCATCGAGGACGTGCGGGCGGAGCTCGGCGACTCCGAGCTGCGGAGCGGATACTTCGAGGGCAAGCAGGGGATCTACGAGCGGGCGGTGAGCCTCGCCCTGAAGGCGCAGCATCCCGATGAAGCTTTCGACCTTGCCGAGCGCGGCCGCTCGCGCACCTTTCTCGATCGCCTCGGCAGCCAGACCACCCTGTCCAAGGGCCGCACCCGTGCCCTCGTCGACGAGGAGGTGCGCCTTCGCGGCCGGCTCGCCGAGGCCCAGGCGCAGGCCCAGGACTCGGGGGAGGAGTCGGATCGGGCCCGCGCTCAGATCGAGGCCTTCGATCGCGACTACCGCGCCTTTCTTGTGCGCGTCCGCAAGGAGAGCCTCGAGCAGGCCTCGCTCATGGCCGTGGAGCCGGTGACGCTGACGGAGATCCAGGGGATCCTTCCCGCCGGCACCACCCTCCTCGAATATCTCGTGGGCGACAGTGGCGTCGTGCTCTGGGTGGTGGACCGTGAGCGCGCCACGGTGGTGCACCTGCCCGGCGATCGCCAGGCGCTCATCAGCCAGGTGCGCCGCTTTCGGGTCGCCATCACCAAGCAGGCGCCCCTCGCCGACGTGCAGAGCCAGGCGCGCGCGCTCTACCGCCGCCTGCTCGAGCCGGCCCGCAAGGAGATCCGGGGCGAGCGGATCGTCATCGTGCCCCACGGCGTGCTCCACTACCTGCCGTTCGTCGCGCTGCGCTCCTCTAGCACGCGGTGGATGGTCGAGGACCTGGCCGTGAGCACCCTGCCCAGCGCGAGCGTGCTGCGCTATCTCGCCGACAAGGGAACGGGGGCGTCCGCCCGGGCCCTCGTGGTGGGCAATCCCGATCTGGGCGCCGAGCTCGCCCTGCCGTGGGCCGAGCGCGAGGCGCGCATGGTGGGCCAGCGTGAAAAGGATGCCACCGTGCTCGTGCGGGCCGACGCCACCGAGTCCGAGGTCAAGAAGCTGCTCTCCACGGCGGGCGTGGTGCACCTCGCCACCCACGGTGAGCTGAGCGAGGACGATCCGCTCTCGTCCGCCATGCTGCTCGTGCCGGGGGGAGGCGAGGACGGCCGCCTCGAAGTGCGCGAGGTCTTCGGGCTAGACATGCACGCGCGTCTCGTCGTGCTCTCCGCCTGCGAGACCGGCCTCGGCAAGCTCTCGCGTGGTGACGAGCTGGTCGGCCTCCAGCGGGCCTTCCTCTACGCGGGAACGCCGGCCGTGGTCACCACGCTGTGGAAGGTGGACGACAAGGCGACCTTCGAGCTCGTGCGCTCGTTCTACACGCGCCTCGACAGCACAGGGCCGGTGGAAGCGCTGCGCCAGGCGCAGGTCGAGACCATGCGTGCCTTTCCCCATCCGTACGCCTGGGCGGCTTTCGGTCTCAGCGGTCTTCCCCGGTGACCTCTCCCGGCCTCACGCGGCGTGAGCTCATGCGCGGGGCGCTTGGCTCGGCGGGCGCCGCGCTCCTCCTCAACTCGTGCTCGGGAGTCGGCGGCAAGCGGGCGGAGACGCTGGATCCTCGCGTGCCCGTCCTCCTCGAGCGCGCCATCTCCGTGGACATGCACACGCACGCGGCGGGGGCGGGATACGCGCGGGCGCCTCGCTATGACTTGGCCGCCCGTATGCGCGAAGGCCACATGACGGCTGTCTGCCTGTGCCACTCGGCCGACGGGCCGGTCATCGGCCGCACCGGCCCCAACGGACTCTTGCGCCAGCAACGCGATCCTCGTCCGGGGGAGCTCTACGCCCATACCGTTCGCCGCCTCGACTTCATGGACGCCCTCGTGGCCAGCGCCAACGGCCTCACGCGCGTGCTCACGCCGGCGGATCTCCTCGCCGCCAAGGCGGCGGGCCAGCCCGCGCTCATCGGCACCATCGAGGGCTGCCAGTTCATGGATGGAAAGCTCGAGCGGATCGAGGAGGTCTACGGCCGAGGGATTCGCCAGCTCCAGATCGTGCACTACATGCCGAGTGACCTCGGCGATCAGCAGACGGAGCCGGTGCAGTGGAAGGGGCTGAGCCCCCTCGGGGCCGAGGTGATCCGGGAGTGCAATCGGCTGGGCATGGTGGTCGACGTGGCCCACGGGACCTATCAACTCGTGGAGCAGGCGGCCCAGGTGAGCACGGTGCCGTTCATCCTCTCGCATACCTCGCTGTCGCGCGGACCGCTCCGGCCGTACACGCGGCTCATCTCGGTGGAGCACGCCCGGCTGATGGCTCAGGCGGGTGGAGTGATCGGGATCTGGCCGAATGGCAACCTCTTCGTGAACGTCCAGGCCTGGGTGGTGGACATCGCCCGCACCGTGGATGCCGCCGGGGTGGATCACGTGGGCATCGGCACGGACATGGAAGGTGGAGTCAACGAGGTCTGGGCCGACTACGCCGAGCTTCCTGCCGTGGTCAATCTCCTTCTCGAGCGAGGTTTTAGCCCTGAAGAGACCTCAAAGCTCATGGGCGGCAACTATGTACGGATATTGAACAAAGCCTATGAGAACAGGAAGACAGGATGAGCGTGACCCCCGAGCTGCTTGAGGCCGTCGGCGGGTTGCTCCAGCCGCTGCTCCAGACGCTGGAGCGGGTGATATGGGTGCAGCGGCATCTCTACCCTCCCATGGCGCAGCGCCTCGCCGGGGAGCTGGCGCCGTGTCGCGAGGCCGTAACCGGACCGCTCCAGGAGCTCGAGGCTCAGAGCTGGCCGGAGGAGCTCCGCTTCATGCGCGAGCGACTGGCCGGGGCGGCGCGGCAGACCCTCGAGCTCGTGGAGGCCTTCGTGGAGGCGTCGCAATCCCCGGAAGGCCCGATCGGCCTCTACCGCGCCCTTCGCCGCTTCTCAGGCGTGCAGGAGACCCTCTATCCCCTCGCGCCCGTCTTCGAGCCGGTGAGCCGCTGGTTCCTCGAGCCCGGCCGGCGCGACGACGATGCCCTGGTGGCGCGCCTGCGGGCGGCCGCGCTGCGCGATGACGAGACGAAGGTGGGTGTGCTGCACGCGTCAAACGAGCGTGCCGACCGCGGCGGCTTCTCCCTGTACGTCCCCGAGGCCTTGGAGGACGGGTCGGGCGGATCCCTCACGCCCCTCATCGTGGCGCTCCACGGAGGCCACGGCCACGGGCGCGACTTCCTGTGGACGTGGCTCCGGGAGGCGCGCTCGCGCGGGATGCTGCTGCTCTCACCCACCTCGCTCGATGGCACGTGGTCCATGATGGGTCCCGACGTGGACGCGGAGCCGCTGCGCGAGATGGTCGAGTCCGTGGCCGCCCGCTATGCGGTGGACCGCGAGCGTGTGCTCCTCACCGGCATGTCGGACGGCGCCACCTACGCGCTCTACTGCGGGCTCCGTGAGGGCATGCCGTTCACCCACCTCGCCCCTGCCTGCGGTGTGCTCCATCCGGCGCTCTTCGCCATCGGCGATCTCCAGCGGGCGGCCGAGCGGCCGATCTACCTGATCCACGGGACCCTCGACTGGATGTTCCCCGTCGCCGCCGCCCAGTTGACGCGCCAGACCCTGCTCGCCGCAGGAGCCCGGCTCGTCTACCGGGAGATCGAGGATCTCTCCCACACCTATCCGCGGGACGAGAACCCGAAGATCCTCGACTGGCTGACGGGCGCCCCTACGGCTTGAGGATCACCCGGGTGGCCGCGGTGCCGCTACCCTTGCCTTGCCATTCCGCGAACTCGAAGGCCTTGTTGACCTCGGCGAGCGGGAAGCTGTGCGAGACCACTTTCGATAGCGGGTACTTGTCCTTGGTGCGCACGAGGAAATCGAGCGCGGCGGGCATGATCCACGGGTTGTAGTGCATCAGCCCCGTCCAGTGGATCTGCTGGGTGATGACCTTGGTGGCGGGGAAGCTCACGTGCTGCGGCACGATGTTGCCGATGTCGACGAACTTGCCGTTGAAGCGGACCATGTCGAGCCCTTCCACGGTGGCCGCGGCGATACCGACCACTTCCACCACCATGTCGGCGCCCCGCCCGTCCGTGAGGTCCTTCACGCGCTGCACGCGGGCCTCCGGCGTCGTGAGCTCGTTCATATCGATCACGTCGGTGGCCCCGCACTGCTTCGCCATCTGGAGGCGCCCGGGCTGCTTGTCGATGGAGATGACCCTGGACGCACCCTTCTCCGCAGCCACCGCCGCCGCGTAGATGCCGAGGCCGCCGGCGCCCTGGATGACCACCACGTCGCCGAACTTCATCTCCGCGTACTCGATGCCGTGGAGGACCTGGCACAGGGCGCAGTTCACGGGCGGGATGGCGTCGTCGGGAAGCACGTCGGGCACTTTGAACACGTAGTGCCCGGGGGGCAGGTAGTAGTAGTCGGCGTAGCCGCCGTCGCAGTACGGATACTGGTCGAGGTTGAACTGCATGCTCCGGCGCGAGCGATGCGGACAGGCGTGATGCTCGCCGCGGATACACCAGTAGCAGCGGTTGCACGGATTGAAGAACGGGAAGGCGACGCGGTCGCCCTCCTTGAGGGGCCGCCGGAGCGAGTCGGTCTCCACCCCCCGTCCGAGGCTGTGCACGACGCCGGTGAACTCGTGGCCGGGCACGCGACGGAGATCGGGGCCCTGGTAGTCGCCGTCGTTCCGCCAGTAGTGGAGGTCGGAGCCGCAGATGGCCGCGGCGGTGTTCCGGATGAGAATGCCCCCCGGATCGACCTCCGGAGTGGGCAGGCTCTCGAGCTCGAGCGGCTTTCCGGGCTGGTTCAGCACGACGGTCAGTCCTTTGGGCACGGAAGTCTCCTTTGTGGGCTATCGGTGAGCGACGGCCGCTATTTTACCTTGAGAAGGTCTCGCAGTCCGTCTCCGACGAGATTGACAGCGAGGACGGTGGCGGCGAGGAAGGCCCCGGGGAAGAGGATGATCCAGAACGCGCGCTGCACGTAGGCGCGACCCTCCGCCATGATATTGCCCCAGGACGGGATATTGGGCGGTGTGCCCGCGCCGAGAAACGACAGATATGCCTCGAACAGCATGGCCGAGGCGCAGATATAGGTGCCCTGGACGATGAGGGGCGCGACGAGCGCGGGCAGGATATAGACGCGCAGGATGCGGGGCGTCTCGGCACCGAGGGCTCGCGCGGCCTCCACCATGGTCTGCTCCCGGAGGCTCAGCACGGAGGCGCGCACCACGCGGACCACGCGCGGAATCTCGGGGATCACGAGGGCGATGATGACATTGCGCACGCTCGCCTTGAGGAGCGCCATGAGGGCCAGAGCGAGGAGGATGGCGGGGATGGCCATGAGACCGTCCATGATCCGCATGACGATGCGGTCCAGGCGACGGTAGTAGCCGGTGACGAGGCCGATGAGGACGCCGAAGGCCAGGCTTGTCGTGCCGACGACCACCCCCACGAGGAGGGAGATGCGTCCCCCGTAGAGCACGCGTGAGTAGATGTCACGGCCGTACTGATCGGCGCCGAACCAGAATTCTCTACCCGGCTCGCGGAGGCGGTCAACGGGGCGCAGGCTCGAGGGATCGACCGTGCCGAGAAACGGCGCGGCGAGGGCGATGACCAGGATGAGTGCGAGACAGGCGAGGCCCGCGACCATCAGTGTCGCCGCGGTCGACGAGCCCGCATTGAGCGCCGCACTGTCAGTAGCGGATGCGGGGGTCGAGGACGACATAGAGGACGTCGATGCACAGGTTGAGGAGCACATAGACGCCCGAGATGCAAAGGATCACGCCCTGGATCACCGGGTAGTCGCGCCGGACGATGGCGTCCACGGTGAGCCGGCCGATGCCGGGGAGGGCGAAAACGCTCTCCGTCACCACCGCGCCGCCGATGAGGAGAGCGAAGCCTACCCCGATGATCGTCACCACGGGCAGCGAGGCAGCTTTGAGGGCATGGCCAAGGAGCACGCTGCGCGGCGAGAGGCCCTTGGCGAAGGCGGTGCGCACGAAATCTTCTCCGAGCACACCGAGCATGCTCGCTCGTGTCATGCGGGCGATGAGCGCCATGTAGATCAGCGACAGCGTGGCCGCGGGGAGAATGAGGTGACGCAGGAACTGCCACGGGCCGTCGGCGAGGGGCTGATATCCCTGGACGGGAAGGACGCCCAGGCGAATGGAGAAGACCCACACGAGGAGGAAGCCGAGCCAGAACACGGGCATGGAGAAGCCGGACACCGAGAAGACCATGATCGAGCGGTCGATCCAGGAGCCCTGACGCCAGGCCGCGAGCACGCCCAGGGGCACGGCGAGGAGCACGGAAATCAGCATGGCGAGAACGGTCAGTGCGGCCGTGGGACCCGCCCGCTGACCGATCAGGGTGGTGACGGGGAGACCCGAGTAGATCGACGTGCCCAGGTCACCGCGCAGCACATTGCCGAGCCAGATGCCCGCCTGGGTGAGGAGCGGCTTGTCGAGCCCTAGCCCCGCCCGGATCTTGGCAATGTCCTGCGGGGTGGCGTAGTCGCCGGCAATGATCTCGGCGGGATCACCGGGCGTGAGGTGGAGAAGCGCGAAGACGGTCAAGGCCACCACTCCCATGACGGGAATGGTGGCCACGATCCGCTGCAGGATCAGCGGGAGCACGTCCAGGCCGCTGAAAAAGACCCATCTGCTTCGTTTAGCAAAAGCATTGGGGCGCCCTCGGCCGCACGCTCAACGTACGTGGATGTTCGAGCTGAGGGGCAGAGCCACGAGGCGAGGGCTGAGATAGGTTACGCCTCGCGTGCGGGATCAACCCAGCCCTCGTCTCGCGACGGAACAGGCCGTCGCTCAACTCGAACTGCGTGGCGTCGCCTCGCATCTGGGCCTTTTTGAGCGGCCTGCGGGCTTTTCAGCACGCGGTTACACCTGGATATTCCAGAGGATGGTGGCGCCGAACTCGAGCACGCCCTTCACGTTCTTGCGGAAGGCGCTGGGGGCAATGAACTGGCCCCAGGAAACATGCGGCACCTCGTCGTAGGCGAGGAGCTGGATCTGCTCGGCCAGCTTCTTCTGCTTGGCCTGATCGGGCTCGCGCACCCAGTCCGTGCGGAGCTTCTCCATCGCCTCGCTGGTGGGCCAGCCGAACCAGGCCTTTTCCCCTGAGCTGTTGATGAAGGCGTTGACGGCGGGGTTGACAATGTCGAAGGCCGTGGTCCAGGTGTGGAAGATGTTCCAGCCGCCCTGGGCGGGGGGCTCCTTCTTGGCCCGGCGCGCGACCATGGTCGACCAGTCCATGGCCTGGATGTCAACGTTGGCTCCAATCTTCTTGAGACTCTCCGCGGTGACGAGGGCCGGCGCGTGGGCGAAGGGCGAGTCGGTGGGATCGAGAATCACGATGGGCCGTCCGTCGTACCCGCTTTCCTTGAGGAGCTGCTTGGCCTTTTCCAGGTCCTGCTTGGGTGCCCCCGCCGCCGTTTCGAACGGGCCGCCGCAGATGTAGATGCTCGGGCAGGTCTTGGCGTACTTCGCATTGCCGATCACGGCCTGGAGGTAGTCCGGCTGGTTCATCATGTAGAGAAGGGCCTGGCGGGCCTTCTTGTTGNTTCTGGGAGAATCCCCCCGGCGTTCTTCTCGAGGCGCGGCACGAAGTCGACGGGGGGATTCTCCCAGAAGTCCACTTCGCCTGCTTCGAGCGCGGCGGCCGCGGTGGCCTGGTCTGGGATATAGCGCCACTCCACGCGGTCGACATAGACGAGCTTGGCTCCCGCCCCCCCGCTGGGAGTCTCCTTGCGCGGCACGTAGTCCTTGTTGGCGAGGTACACCACCTTGTTGCCGGGCTGCCACTCGTCCTTGATGAACTTGAAGGGCCCGGAGCCGGTGAAGTCCTTGATCTGTTCGTTGGGGTCGGTGGCGGCCACCCGTGCCGGCATCATGACGCAAGGGCTCGCCGAGGCCTTCCCGAGCGACTCGAGGACGAGACCGAAGGGCGTCTCCAGCTCGAGGACGAAGGTCTTCTTGTCCACGGGAGCGAGCTTGCCGAGCGACTTCGCCATGAGCTGCCCCACCGCGTCGCGGGCCGCGAAGCGCTTGATGGAGAGCACGCAGTCCTCGGCGGTCACGAGCTGGCCGTCGTGCCACTTGAGCCCATCGCGCAGGGTGAAGGACCACTTCCGCTTGTCCGCGCTCGCCGTGTACTTGTCGACCATCTGCGGCTGCATGCGTATGCTCGCGTCGGGCGCGAAGAGCATGTCGTAGATCATGTAGCCGTGGTTGCGCGTGATGTAGGCGGTGGTCCACACGGGGGCCAGGATTTTCAGGTCGGCGTGGGGCACGAACTTGAGCGTGCCGCCTTTCTTCTGCGCGTGGACGGGCGGGCTCGGTCTGGTGAGTCGGTGGGCACGCCGCATTGCGGCCGGGGACAGCGCCCGGATCGTAGCAACAGGATCGGATCCGGGCAAGGGGAGACGCCGCCGCGGTTTCTTGACGGAATGCGGCCGGCGGCCCCACTATCGGGCGTCATGACGCCCGCGCCGCCCACGAGAGCACGCGCGCCGGAGATCCGCGCGCTCACCGGCGCCCGCGGTATCCCCATCCTCCTCATCGTGCTCTTCCACATCCACGAGTGGTACGGCTACTCCGGGGTGTCCTGGTACGACACCGTCGCCTCCAAGGGCTACCTCTGGGTCGAGTTCTTCTTCGCCCTCAGCGGCTTCATTCTTTTCTACGCGTATGGAACACGGTTCGGGGCTGGGCTGCGCGCCGAGGCCATCGGGCCGTTTCTGGTCGCGCGCCTGCCACGCATCTATCCCCTGCAGCTGGTCACACTCCTGGCCGTGATGGTCCTGGAGGCCGACCGGCGAATCGTCGGATCGCGCCGGCTCGGCGTCTCGTTCTTCGACGTCCCGATCTTCGTGGGGCGGAGCACGGACACGTTTCTGACCAATGTCTTCATGGTCCAGGCGTGGGGGTTCCACGAGACCGTGTCCTGGAATAGCCCGGCCTGGTTCGTGAGCGTGGAGTATTTCCTCTACCTCGTTTGCCCCGTGCTCATGTTGTTCGTGGGGGGCGATTCGGTTGGCCCGCGGCGACCCTCGGGGCGGCGAGCTTCGTGTTCCTCGTCGCGCTCGCGGAAAATTCCGGGGTAGGTCTCGACATGACCTCGCGGTACGGCCTGTGGCGCGGCCTGGCGGACTTCGGCATCGGCCTGGCTCTTGGTGCCCTTTTCCTTGCCTGCCAGAATAAAGAAGTGGGCGAGCGGCGCCTGCCGGCGAGCGCCCACACCCTGGCCCAGATCGGAATCCTGGTGACCGTGGCGGCGGGATTGTGCTTGAGCGGTCCGGCCCGTACTCCGCTCGACCTCGTGATTGCGGTGCCGATTTTCGCGTCGATCTTCTTGCTCGCCTTCGACAAGGGACTGATCGCGCGCGCACTGCACGCACCCGGGCTCATGAAGCTCGGGGAGTGGTCGTTCGCGATCTATATGGTCCACTACATCGCGATGTACTTTCTGCCTTCCTTCGGCCTGCCGGAGAGGCCATGGCAAGCCTTCATCGGTGGCCTCGCCGCCTCCATCGCGACGGGCGCCCTCGCCTGGTGGTTCGTGGAGCGGCCTCTGGGCGAGGCTATGAGGAGACGGCTTCTGAGGGCATGGGGCCGCCTACGTGACCGCTAAGACATGAGCATCACGATGGCGATGCCGCAGATGGTGAGGAGGGTATTGCCCACGGCGTAGGGCACGGTGTAGCCGAGAGCCGGCACCTTGCTGTGGATGATGTCCTGGACCGCCCCGAGGGCGGGCGCGGTCGCACGCGCTCCCGCCACGCAGCCCAGCGCGATGCCCGGGTGAAATCGGAAGACGTACCGGGCGAGCAGGAGACCGACGACCAGTGGAATGGCCGTCACGAGAACCCCCGCCACCACGAGGCTGAGGCCGGTCTGGCCGAGCCCGGCCATGAACCCGGGACCGGCATTGATACCCACCACCGCGATGAACACGTTCAGCCCCACGGAGTTCATGGTGGCCATGGCGGGATCAGGCGCGCCCTCGAAGAAGCGGTAGCTCGAGCGGAGCCAGCCGAAGACGAGGCCGCTCACCAGGGCGCCCCCGCTCGTGGTGAGGCTGAGGGGGACTTCGCCGATCTTGATGGCGAGGGCGCCCACCAGCCCACCGAGGGTGATTCCGGAGGCGAGGAAGATCACCGCGTTCACCGTGACGTCGCGAGGCGCGGTCGCGGTCCGTGCGCTCGTCTTCAGGTGGCGGCGAGGCATCACGAGGACGTCGGTGAAGCGGGCCGCGCCCGCGAAGACCGGCGAAGGCAGAAGCGCCGGCTCGAGCTCCTCCAGGGTCCTTTCGGACGCACGGTTGCTCGTGAGCTCACGCGCGCGTTGCGCCACCCGTCGGTGGGCGGCGGCGAG
>WNFK01143013.1_pt1 | contig 11330 bp, 11 predicted proteins | sample 5400281 | NCBI WGS metagenome assembly WNFK01 (sample SAMN13153350, study PRJNA577476) | soil metagenome | isolation source: 20 cm soil on Douglas fir-dominated hillslope | place: USA:California | collected 2013-09-17
GCACCCCGCGCTCAAGGACGCCGGCGGCGCCATCGTCGCGGTGGCCTCCATGTCGGGAAGCAACGCGCACGCCAACCTGGGCGCCTATGGGCCGAGCAAGGCGGCCGTCATCATGCTGTGCCAGGTGCTCGCGCAGGAGTTCGGCCGCGACGGCATCCGCGCCAATACCGTGTCGCCGGGCATGGTCCGCACCGGCATGACCGCCCAGGTCTACGCCGACCGCGAGGTCGCCGCGGCGCGCGACGCACTGGTGCCGCTGGGGCGGGTGGCCACGCCGGAAGACATGGCCGACGTCATCGCCTTTCTCCTGGGTCCCGACGCCCGCTACGTCAACGGCCACGACCTCGTGGTGGACGGCGGCGTCACCGGCAATTTCCTGGGCCGCATCCCCGGGCTCGGCAAGATCACGCGGAGCTGATCCCATGACCGTGAAGCTCGGGATGTTCACCATGCCGTTCCATCATCCGGACCGGAACTACGCCGAGCTGCTCGCCGAGGACCAGGAGGCGGTGGTGCTGGCCGACCAGCTGGGTTTCTCCGAGGCCTATGTGGGCGAGCACTTCAGCTCCTGGAGCGAGCGCATCACCTCGCCGCTCATCTTCCTCGCCACCGTCATCGCCCGCACCCGGCAGATACGGCTCGGCACCGGTGTGCTCAACCTGCCCCAGACCCATCCCGCCACCGTGGCCGCGCACGCGGCCATGTTCGATCAGCTCTCCGGCGGCCGCTTCATCATGGGCATCGGGCCCGGCGGGCTCGTGAGCGACCTCGAGATGTTCGAGGTAGGCCAGGCCGAGCTGCGGCCCCAGATGGTGCAGGAGTCCATCGACATCGTGCTCAAGCTCTGGGCGCAAGACCCGCCCTACGAGATCGACGGGCGCTTCTGGAAGTTCGCGCTCAAGAACGGCGTATGGCCGGAGTTCAAGGTGGGCTATATCCCCCGGCCGCTGCAGCAGCCGCACCCGCCCATCGCACTGTCCATCATCACGCCCAACTCATCGAGCGCCAAGGTGGCGGCGGGGCGCGGCTGGATCCCCATCTCCGGCAACTTCTTCCACCGCCGCTATCTCCGCGGCCACTGGGAGAAGTACCTCGAGGGCTGCGAGGCGGTGGGCCGCCGGCCCGACCCCGACGTGTGGCGGGTATCGCGCAGCATCCTCGTCACCGAGACCGACGCGGAGGCCGAGGAGTACCTGGCCGACCCGGACAGCGGGCTCTCCTTCTACTACAAGTTCTTCATCCACAGCTTCGCGCAGGGGCGGAAGGCGCTCTTCATGATCAAGCCGGACGTGGACCTGCCCGACGAGCGCGTGACGGTGGACGCGGTGAAGCGGGGCATGATCATCGCGGGCAGCCCCCGCCGCGTGCTGGATCAGCTGGTGGCGCTGCGGGAGGAGATCGGCCACTTCGGCACCCTGCTCATGGCCGGGCACGACTGGGATCGCCCCGCGCTGTGGCGGCGGTCCATGGAGCTGCTCGCGCGCGACGTCATGCCGCGCTTCGGCGCGCACGCGGCGGCGACGCCCGCGCGCTGAGCGCGGGGGCCGCCGCCGGGCCGCCGAAGCCGGCTAGGGGGCGATCCAGGTCTTCATGAAGGTATTGTTGTCGTAGACGGTGACGCCGGGCTTGAAGCCGCGGAGCTTTCTGTCCTTGAAGAACCAGCCCTCCACCCAGCCCACCGCGATGGACGCGTGGTCTCCGCGGCTCAGGATATGGCGCTGGAGCTCCCAGTACGGTCGGAGTGGCGCCCGTAGTTGCTCCCCGCCTCACTGGTGTAGACGATGTGGAAGATACCGGAGGGCTCGTTGATGTCCATGGCCCGGTCCTGGGTGGCGATGATGGTGAAGTCGCCCTTGCCGAAGGCGGCGTAGCCGGCCGCGCTCTCGTGCGTCTTGAGCGTGCCGCGGATGCCGATCTTCCGGAGCTGGGCGATCACCACCTGGGCGCGGTCCACGTAGTTCCCGACCGCGCGCGTGGCGATCTCGATGTCCAGCCCGCCCGGATGGTGCTTCTCCACCAGCCGCTTGGCCTCGGCGATGTCCTGCTCCTTGGGCTGACGGCAGCCCGGCGCCTTCGCCACCTCGTCGAGCGGCAGGGCGAAGTCGCCGACGAGCTTGGGATCGAGGATGGCGCATGGCACCCCCGCTCCTTCCAGCGCCTTGGCCACCAGCTCCTGCCGATCGATGGCGAGGTTCACCGCCCGGCGGAGATCCGCGTTGTTGAAGGGCGGCTTGGCCGCGTTCAGGAAGATGACGAACATGGTGTTGATGGGCGCCTGATAGATGTCCACGTCGTCGCGCGCCCGCTGGAGCTCGTCGGCCTGGGTCTTGCGCATGGGTGGCCACGCGTCCCACATCATGACCTTGCTCGCTTTCGCGGCGGCGAGCTGGGTGGGGCCGGCGACCAGGATGAACTGCTTCACCCCGTCGAGATAGGGCAGGCCCTTGACGAAGTAGTCCGGGTTCCGCTCCCACTCGATGATGCTGCCCCGCTCGTACTTCTTGAACTTGAACGGCCCGGTGCCGATCTGGGCCTCGGCGCCGTTGAGGTCGCCGTATTTCGCCAGGATGTGCTTGGCGGCGACACGGCACCACGCCGAGGCCACCGAGGGCAGGAAGGGCGCGGCGGGGAACTTGAGCTGGAAGGTGACGGTGCTGGCGTCCACCGCCTCCACGCTCGCCACCATCGGCTTCAGCGAGGCACCGCACTTCGGGCTCTTGAAGCCGGGATTGAGAATGCGGTCGAAGGTGGCCTTCACGTCCGCCGAGGTGAAGGGTTGGCCGTCGTGCCACTTGACCCCCTTGCGGAGGTGGAACGTATAGGTCTTTCCGTCCGAAGAGACGGTCCACTTCTCCGCGAGGTCTCCCACCACCTTGGTGGGCTCGTCCGGGTCATAGTGCAGCAGCCCGCTGTAGATGCCCGCGGTGGCCTGCTGGACCACCAGCGGCGACTCCGCGTGCACGTCGAGACGGCCGGGGTCGCCGTAGTCGAACCAGTTGAGGATGCCGCCCTGCCGTGGCTTGTCCTGCGCGGAGGCGCCGGTGCCGATCAGCAGAGCGACGAGAACGAGACTCACGATCCGAGTGATTCTCATATCGCCCTCCGTTGGAATGCCCTTCTGGGCCACCGCTACCCGAGCCCCCCGCGCAACCGCGGGTCGGTGAGGTCGCGGATCGAGTCGCCGAGCAGATTGAGCGCGAACACCGCCAGGCTAATGGCCAGGCCAGGAAAGAATACCATCCACGGCGCCGTCTCCAGCGCCTGCACCCCCGCCGTCAGCATGCCGCCCCAGGACGGCTCGTCGGGAGGCGCCCCCGCTCCGATGAAGGAGAGCGAGGCCTCCACCACGATGGCGTAGGAGACATTGGTGGTGAAGAGCACGATGTAGGAGGCGAGGCAGTTCGGGATGAGGTGACGGGCGATGATGCGGGCGTGCGAGCAGCCGGCGGCGCGCGCCGCCTCCACGTAGGGCGCCGCCACCACGCCGAGGGCCACGGAGCGGACCGTGCGCGCGGCGGTGGGGATGAGGAGGATGGTCAACGCCAGGATGACATTGGTGATGGACTGCCCCAGCGCGGCCATGAGGGAGAGCGCGAGGATGATGGGCGGGAGCGCCATCAGGCTGTCGACGATGCGCTGGCTCCCCGAGTCGAGGGCTCCGCCGAAGTAAGCGGTGATGGCACCCCAGAGCGAGCCCAGCGTGATGCCGAACACCACCGAGAAGAGCCCGATCTGGAGGGAGAGCCGCGCGCCCCAGATCACCCGGCTCAGGACGTCGCGGCCGATCTGATCGGTGCCCATAGGAAACTCCGCGCCGGGCGCCAGGTAGGGCGCGAAGCCGGTTTCCTTGGGGCCGTGGGGCGCCAGCGCGGGCGCGAACAGGGCGACCAGGATCATCGCGAGCACGATCACCGCCCCCGCCGCGCCCAGCGGCTGGCGGATGACGAAGCGGCCGAGCGCACGCGCCATCAAGGGTACCGGATGCGCGGGTCGAGCCACGCGTAGAGGAGATCCACCGCCAGGTTGACCAGGAGGAACACCACCGCCATCACGAAGATGAACGCCTGGACGGTGGGATAGTCGCGTTGCGAGACGGCCTGCACCAGCGAGGTCCCCATGCCGGGCACGACGAAGATGATCTCCATGATCACGAGCCCACCCAGCAGGCGGCCGCCCCACCAGCCCACGAAGGTGACCACGGGGAGGAGCGCGTTCTTGAGCGCGTGGCGGTAGATCACCGCGCGCTCGGCGAGGCCTTTGGCGCGCGCGGTCCGGACATAGTCGTGGCGAATCACCTCCAGCATCTGCGAGCGCGTGAGCCGGGTGATGGGCGCGCTGATGTAGTAGGCCTGGCAGAGCGCGGGCCAGATGAGCTGCTTGAGGTTCTCGAGGGGATTCTCGGTGAAGGGCACGAACTCGAGCGGCGGGATCCACCGGAAGAAGCGCACCAGCAGCCAGAGGATGAGGGCGCCGGTCACGAAGAGCGGCAACGAGAGGCCCGAGAGACTCACGATGCGCGCCAGATAGTCCACCCAGCTGTTCTGGCGCACCGCCGAGACCACCCCCAGCGGTACCGCCCAGATCACGGCCAGGAACAGGGTGAGGGCGGCCAGCTCCATGGAGCGCGGGAAGCGCTCGGCGAGGATGGCGCTCACCGGTCGCCGCTGCGAGTAGGACTGGCCGAAGTCGCCGCGCAGCGCGTCCCACATCCAGTGGCCGTATTGCACCAGCACCGGCCGGTCCAGACCCAGCTCGGCGCGGATCTGCTGGATCTGCTTCTTCTGGACCGTGCTGGACTCCGACCCGGTCTGGTAGACGAGGATCTCGGCGATGTCGCCGGGGACCAGCCGGAGCAGAATGAAGACGAGCAGCGAGGCCCCGAAGAGGGTGGGGACGAAGAGGAGCAAGCGGCGCAGGACATACCGTCGCATGCGAGGCGCGGGTATGCTACGGGCGCGGCCTGCGCCCGTCAAGCGCGGCCGGGAGGGGGGGAGGGCCATGGCGCGCGAGGTCCACGTCATCGAGCACCCGGTGGTCCAGCACAAGCTGGCCCTGCTGCGGCGGAAGAGCACGAGCACCTCGGAGTTTCGCAGCCTGGTCGCGGAGGTGAGCATGCTCCTCGCCTACGAGGTGACCCGCGACATGCCCACCCAGCCGGTGCCTGTCGAGACCCCCCTGGCCCGGACCACCGCCCCGATGCTGGACGGGAAGAAGATCGTGCTGGTCTCCATCCTGCGCGCCGGCGCCGGCATCCTCGACGGGATGCTCCGGATTCTCCCCAGCGCCCGGGTGGGGCATATCGGGCTGTACCGCGACCCGCAGACGCTCGCCGCGGTGGAGTACTACTTCAAGGTCCCCAAGGTCATGCGGGACCGCGACGCCATCGTGCTGGACCCCATGCTCGCTACCGGCAACTCCGCGGTGGCCGCGGTGGACCGCCTGAAGGCCACCGGCCCGCGCTCGATCAAGTTCGTCTGTCTGCTCACCTGCCCCGAAGGGCTACGCCACTTCCACGCGGAGCATCCCGACGTGCCCGTCTATACCGCGGCGGTGGACAGCCACCTCGACGGGCATGGGTATATCGTGCCGGGCCTCGGCGACGCGGGGGACCGCCTCTTCGGCACCAAGTGAGCGCGATGACTGCCTCTCCTCTAGCACTCTCTTTACCGACTGCGGCAATGCGAAAGGCACGGGTCCTCCTAACTCAGCGAGACCAAGATTGAATTGAGCAAGTAGGTGAGCGAGAATGCTCTCCGTCCTCCAGAAGGTCGATGCCGTGCTCGCCTTCTGAGACCGTGACTCGGCGGCCGACGGGCAGGGGCCGTGATCCGGCGGCCCAATGCGGGAGGAAGGAACATGGCTGAGCTGCCGTTCGACGAGCGCGTGGCCAACGAGCTCCTACGCTACGCCCGCCTGGTGGTCGCGCGCGGTTACATCCACAACTCCCTCGGCAACATCGCCGTCCGCGTGCCTCATCCGGGCTTCCCGCACGGGGTTGCCTACACGAAGCACGCCGAGGTGTCGCTAGAGGAGATGACCATCGATAACGTCGTAGTCACCGACATCCCGACGCCGGCGCTGCTCCACGGGACCGTGCCGACGAGCGTCGGGCACAACCTGAACCGCGAGATCCTCCGCCTCCGCCCCGACATCAACGCCGTGATCCACGCCCATCACGACGAGACCATCGCCTTCTTCGCCGCCGGCGCCAAGGAGCTTCGCATTCTCTCGCTCGAGTTCCCGTACGTCATGGCGATGCCGCCGCACATCGTGCCGTCCCATCTTGACGTGGAGAACGACGTGGGCCCAATTGCGGAGTTCATCGACCACACGAACTCGCTCGTCATGGAAAATCACGGATTGACCACCCTCGGGCGCTCGCTATCAGAGGCGTACCATCGCCTCAACACGCTCACCTCGGAGATACGCCGCCACGTCCTCGCGGAACGACTCGCCGCCATCCGGGGCGTCGACGTCCACTTCCTGGCCCCGGACGCGGTGGACTGGATGTACCGCCACGCGGAGAGCGTCATCTACCCGTCGCGGGACTCGAGCCGCCGGCCGGAGGGCGGCGCCCGCCGGGCCTGAGCGCGAGTCGCGAGCGGCTGAGAGGTCTAGATCGGGCAGACGAGATGACCGAGCCGCTCGGTCAGCCGCGCGTTCTCGCCATAGTCCACGGGGACGTCGACGATGGACGGCCCCGGGTGCGCGAGGGCCGCGGCCAGCGCCGGGCGCAGCTCGCGCGAGGACCCCACGCTGAAGCCCCGCGCCCCGAACGCCTTGGCCAGCGCGACGAAGTCCGGATTGCCGAAGCGCACGCCGGACGCCCGGCCCATCTGCTTCTCCTGCTTCCACTCGATGAGGTTGTAGCCGCCGTCGCGGAAGATCACGCAGACCACCGCCACGCCGAGCCGGTGGGCCGTCTCCAGCTCCTGGACGTTCATGAGGAAGCCGCCGTCGCCGCACACCGCGACGACATGGCGCTCGGGGTGCACGAGCTTGGCCGCGATGGCCGCGGGCAGCGCGAAGCCCATGGCGGCGTAGCCGTTCGAGATCAAGACCGTATTGGGCTCGTAGGCCGGGAAGGTGCGCGCCACCCAGAGCTTGTGGGTGCCCACATCCGAGATGAGGACGTCCTCCCGCCCCATCAATCCGCGCAGCTCGCGCAGGATGCGCTGCGGCTTGATGGGGAAGGTGTCGTCGGTGGAGCCTTCTTCGATCTGCTCGAGGATGAAGCGCCGGAGGACGGCGAAGGGGGCGGGATCCTTTTGCCCCTTGACGAGGCCGCCCAGGAGCTCGAGCGTCTCGCGCACGTCCGCCACCACTTCCACCGCCGGCTGGTAGTAGCTGTCCACCTCGGCGGGGGTGAAGTCGATGTGGACGATGGCCTTCTTCTTCTCCGGGTTCCAGAAGCGCGGCGCGTACTCCACCGGGTCGTAGCCCACCGAGATGATGAGGTCGGCCTTCTCGAAGCCGCAGGAGACGTAGTCGCGCGCCTGGAGCCCCGCGCTGAAGAGGCACAGCGGGTCGTCGTAGGGCAGACACCCCTTGGCCATGAAGGTGTTGACCACGGGGATGCCGTGGCGGCGGGAGAACTCGCGCAGCTCGCCGGAGGCGCCGCCGCGGATCACGCCATTGCCGGCGAAGATCAACGGAAAGGACGCCGCCTCGATGAGCTGGGCGGCGGCGTGAAGCGCGGGGCGATCCGGCGACGGCCGGCGCGTCCGTTCCGTCGACAGCGGCGTCCCCTCGGCGGTCTCCTCGGCCACGTCCTCGGGCACCTCGATGTGGCACGCCCCCGGCTTCTCCGACTCCGCCAGCTTGAACGCCTTGCGGATGACCTCCGGAACCACCGCGGAGACCTCGAGCCGGGTGTTCCACTTGGTCAGCGGCCGCATCGACTCGACGATGTCCACGTACTGGTGCGACTCCTTGTGGATGCGGTCCCGGCCGGCCTGGCCGGTGATGGCGACCAGCGGCGCGCGGTCGAGGTTGGCGTCGGCGACCCCGGTGGCGAGATTGGTCGCGCCGGGGCCGAGCGTGGCCAGACAGACGCCCGCGCGTCCGGTGAGCCGGCCCCAGGCGTCCGCCATGAACGCGGCCCCCTGCTCGTGCCGCGTGGGCACGAACTGGATCCGCGAATCAACGAGGGAGTCGATGATGTCGAGGATCTCCTCGCCGGGGACACCGAAGACGTAGCGTACGCCCTCGTTCTCCAGACACCGCACGATCACGTCGGATGCCTTCATGAGGACCTCCAAAGCCAGCATACGCTAAACTCGGCGCCCCGCGCGGGGAGGGGCCTCAAGCGCGGGAGCCGGATGCGGGGGGCGACGCGGGCTCCGGCGGAGTCCCGTGCTCCGAGGCGGCGAGGAAGCGCCAGACGAGCACCAGCACCGCGAGCATGTCGGCGGCGCCGCCCCCCGCCCACATGACGATGCCCCCCCAGACCTGGTCCTCGAGGGGAGCCAGCGACGAGGCCCCGCGGCCGGCCGCGTACGAGGCGTAGAAGGGCCGCGAGCCCACGCTCAGCAAAAGGGCGAGCAGCGAGCCCTGCACCGCGCCGAGGAGCACGTGGGCGATGCGGACTCCATAGGATGGCGGCCGGGGCGCGCGGGGCGCGGGGGCGATCACCGGCCACCAGAAGAGGACGGCCACCCCGAAGAACCCGAGGTGCTCGAGGTGGTGGACCCATTCGTGCGCCAGCGCCGCGTCATAGGCCCAGGGGAGATGCCAGAGCCAGAACACCCCCGCGAAGGCGAGCCCGGCCACGCTCACCCAGGTCAGCCGCTCCCAGAGCACACGAAGTCGGCTTCCGCCGGCGAGGAGCCGGCCCACCCGCAGGCGCGCGGGCCGGGGCAATGCCCACAGCGCGGCAGGGAGCGGGTTGGCGAGCAGCAGGAGCGGCGCGGCTACCACGATCAGGAGCATGTGCTGGACCATATGAGCGACGAAGTAGTCGTGGGCCAGCCTGGCGAGTGGCGGCAGGAGGGCCGCGCCGAGCGAGAGGATGCCGAACAGGCCCGCGACCGGCCGCCACCATGGCCCGGCGCGTGCGTGGCGCGCGGTCAGGCGCCACCAGCCCACCGCGTAGAGCGCGGTCAGGGCGGCCAGCGGGACGATGACCTCGGGCGCTCCGCTCCAGCCGAGCGCCGCGCCGGCGCCCGGAGCCAATGACGAGGCGGCCTGGGAATGCGCCACCCGCTACTTCCGGAAGACCAGGATGGCGACCCAGACGAATCCCGTCAGAAGAGTGACAGGAGCCCGGACAGCGCGTTGACCGCGATGTCGAGCCCCAGGACCACCAGGTTCAGGAAGGCGAGGAGGAGCACGAGACGCTCGGCGCGCATGGCGGTCAGTGCCCCGCGCCGAGACCCGGGCCGAGGCCGCCCCAGTACTTGAACAGATAGTAGACGCCCCACACCGCGAGCACTGCGTAGACCAAGAGCAGCCACACGTTGACGATCCCGTGATAGGCCTTGATCTCGCCCCCCGCGTATTCCTCGATCTCCCCGTATTTCGGGTGCTGATCGCCGAGCCGCTCATCACTCATCAAGAAGCCCCTCCGCGCGCAGCACCTGGTGCTTCGCCGCTTCGATTCCCGTGAAGACCCCGCTCGCCGACGCCCACACGAAGGCGCTGAGCGCGGCCATGCTCATCAGGAAGGCCACCGCGAACGCGCCAAAGGTCAGGTATTCGAGCATGGGAAGGTCACTCCCGGATTCCCGGGTAGAGCATGCGCGGCTTGCCGGGCGCGGGCTCGGCGACTTGGCTGGGCTGCGCGGGATCGACGGCGAGCCGCGGATGGCCGGCGGGGACCGCGGCGGAGTTGAGCGCGGCGCGCGCTCCCGGCGGCAGGACGAGGCGGTTCCCGGTCAGCGGATCCATCCACGCGGACAGCGACAGCACGTAGTAGGAGATGGCCCAGCGCTCCTCCTCGCTCATCGAGTCGGCAAAGGACGGCATGGGGGCGCCGTCGAGCCCGAGCGACATCGTCCGAAAGATATCGCGGACCTCTGAGCCGCCCTTGAACTGGCCACGGGTGAAGTCGGCGGGCCGGATCGGAAACCCGAAGTCATCCTTGAGGTCCGCGGCCGAGATGCCATCGCCCTTGCCACCCTGGCCGTGGCACTGGAAGCATTTCGCCTTCTGATAGAGCTCCTTGCCGCGGGCGACCAGCTCGGACGTCGCCCGCGGAGGGTCGCCGATCGCGAGGGCCGGCTCCGGCCTCTCTTCCTTCCAGCGCTTCGAGAAAGTCTTGATGAAGCTCACCACGGCGAGGCGCTCCTTGTCGGGGAGCTCGTGCCACGTCGGCATCGCGGTCCACCGGACCCCGCGGGTGACGGTGCGGAAGAGATCGCCGTCGGTGGGCAGCGAGCCCGACGGCGTCGTCCGGAACTTGAACACGCCGAGCGTGAAGTCGCGCGGCCTCGGGGTCAGGAAGGTCGCGGCGGGGCCGTTACCGTCGCCCTTGGCGCCGTGGCAGCCGACGCAGCGGGCCTCGTACACTCGACGCCCGAGCCCGAGCAGGTCGTCGCTCGGTGGGATGGTCATGACCGAGAGCGAGATATTCTGGGGCTCGAACAGCTCCCGCCACGCGCCCCGGTTCGTCCCCAGCTTTTGCACGTAGCGCACCAGGCTCACCATCTCCGGCGTCGGCAGCACCAGCGTCACCGCGGTCAACGCGGGCGGCGTGCCTTTGAATCCGGTGAAGTCGAGCGTCGGCGTGCCCTCGAGTGGCCACTTGCCGTCCGGCGCGGGCGGGACGAAGACGAGCCCGTCGGCGTTCGGGTGCAGGAGAACTCGCCGGTCGCCCGCGGGGACGAACCAGTGGCCGAGCTCCGGGACGCTCTCGAGGATGAGGCCGCTTTCCCCTTTTCGCACCGGGACCCGCACCTGAGCATAGAGCCACTTGAAGCTCGGCATGATCGAGTCCGGCACCACCAGCCGCGGGTCCCAGTGATGCGCATAGTGCCAGTCGTCGCCGTACTTGAGCCCCACCCGGGTGAGGTCCGGCCCGATCCGGCGCGTCGAGAAGAGATGCGGGAGGTCGTGGACGTACTCCCCGGCCTCGGAGACCGGCCCCCAGCGGAGATCTTCCCCCGTCACCGGTCGCACGTACTGGCTGTGGCAATACCAGCAGCCCTCGCGGATATACACCGCGCGGCCGTCCCGCTCCAGCGACGTATAGTCGCTCGCGTCGTAGCGCACCCACTTCACGTCGCCGAGGTCGGTGCGGACCGCCCGGCTCACCTGCGCGGAGCGCGACTCCGGCAGGAGGGCGGGGAGGAAGCCCTGGACGAACATCGCGAGCGTCACCAGCAAGAACC
>WNFK01014737.1_pt1 | contig 11328 bp, 11 predicted proteins | sample 5400281 | NCBI WGS metagenome assembly WNFK01 (sample SAMN13153350, study PRJNA577476) | soil metagenome | isolation source: 20 cm soil on Douglas fir-dominated hillslope | place: USA:California | collected 2013-09-17
CATTTCAGAAGGGACACATTCTCGCGTGAACGCGCTCATCACCGGCGGCGCGGGCTTCATCGGCTCGCACCTCGCGGAACGGCTGCTGGAGCAGGGCCACGGGGTCATCGCCCTCGACAACCTCTCGACCGGGTCCATCGAGAACATCAGGCACCTCAAGGGACGCGAACGCTTCTCGTACGCGATCGACTCGATCACCAACGAGTCGCTGCTCGCCGAGCTGATCGACCGCAGCGACGTCGTGTTCCACCTGGCCGCGGCGGTCGGCGTCAAGCTGATCGTCGAGCAGCCCGTCTACACCATCGAAACCAACGTGCACGGCACGGAGGTCGTCCTCAAGCACGCCAACAAGAAGAAGAAGCTGGTGGTCATCGCGTCGACCTCGGAGGTGTACGGCAAGAGCGCGGACCTGCCGTTCCGCGAGGCCGCGGACCTCGTGCTCGGGCCGTCGGTGAAGCACCGGTGGGCGTACGCGTGCAGCAAGTTGATCGACGAGTTCCTCGCACTCGCCTACTGGAAGGAGAAGAAGCTGCCGGTCGTCATCGTCCGGCTGTTCAACACGGTCGGCCCTCGGCAGACCGGGCAGTACGGCATGGTGCTGCCGACCTTCGTCCGCCAGGCGCTCGCCGGCCAGCCGATTACCGTCTTCGGCGACGGCACCCAGTCGCGCAGCTTCACGTTTGTCGGTGACGTCGTCGACGCGCTCGTCAGGCTCGCGGGTGACAAGCGCGCGATCGGGGAGGTCTTCAACATCGGAAATACGGGTGAGGTGACCATCGCCGACCTGGCCGCCCGGGTGAAGACGATGACCGGCAGCTGCTCGCCGATTCACTACATTCCGTACGACCAGGCCTACGAGGCCGGGTTCGAGGACATGCCCCGCCGGGTGCCCGATATTTCGAAAATCCGTGAATTTGTGGGCTATGAGCCGAAGATGCAGCTCGACGACATCATCCGGACGGTCATCGAACACATGCGGGCGAATTAGCCGCCGACACCGTACAATAAAGGTTCCCATGAAGTTCCGTAACGCCGGGCTCGCCGTTCTCGTCCTCGGATGCGCTGCGCTTGCGCACGCGCAGGCGCCGGCCCCGCTGCGGCTGCAGATCAGCGGCGGCCTCGTCACGCTGCATGCGGACAACGTGCCGGTGCGGACCATCCTCGCGGAATGGTCGCGGCTCGGCGGCGCGCAGATCATCGGCGGCGATCGCGTGACCGGGACGCCCCTGACGCTCGAACTCGAACGCGTGCCCGAGCGCCAGGCGCTCGACATCGTCCTGCGCGGGGTGAGCGGCTACATGCTGGCGGCGCGCGAAGCCGGCGCGGCCGGTGCGTCGATGTACGACCGCATCATGATTCTTCCGACGAGCGCCGCGCCGCGCAATCCGGCGCCCGTCGCGGCGGCGCCGATGTTGCCGGGCGTGCCCGGCGGCATCGTCCGGCCCGTCATCCCGAGACAGGTCGACGACCCGGCCGAGAACGAAGCCGACATCGTCAATCAGAACCCCGACGGCGTTCCGCTTGGCCGTCCCGTCATCGGTCCGGTTACCGTACCGCGTCCCGGCATGCCGGGTGCCATGCCCGTTGCCGCGCCGGTGTTCATGCCGCCCATAACGATCAACCCGAACGACGATCAACCGCAGCTGCCGGCGCAGCCTCCGCCCGGCATGGTCCCGACGCCGGCGAATCCGTTCGGTCTTCCCGCCGGCTCCTCGTCGAGACCCGGCGTGATCAGTCCGGTGCCGCAGGCGCCGCCGGGCGCGCCCCGTACACCACCCGAGAATTAACCCTCGTGTCGGAAATCGATCGCTTCCGGCCGGACGATCGTCGCGGCGTCGATACCCTGTACCGCCGTACGCACGGCGCCGACGCGGCCAACGCGCTGCGTCTTCGCTGGGACTGGCAGCACCGGCGCAATCCGTACAACCAGACCGGCCAGCCCGAGATCTGGGTCGCGCGTGAAGGGCCGACGGTCGTCGGGCACTACACGACGCTGCCGGTGCGCGTGTCGATCAAGGGGATCGAGGTCGAAGGCGCGTGGGGCAGCGACGCGATGGTGGCGCCCGAGCGGCGGCGCCAGGGCATCGGCGAAGCGCTCGTCCGCACGTGGGACCGCAACAGCGGCGCGGTGCTCGCGCTCGGCGGGAGCGCAGACGGCCGCAAGCTGCTCGATCACCTGCACTGGCCCGACGCGCACATCGTTCCGTGTCTCGTGAAGCCGCTGACGCGGCGCGCGGTCCGGATGCCGCAGTTTCCGCTCCCGATCAACAGGCTGCTGTCGGCCGTCTCGTGGCCGATCGTGCACGTCGTCTCGCGGTCGCGGCCGCTGCGCGCGGAATGCGAGCCGATCCGCCGGTTCGATGCCTCGTTCACCGCGCTGTGGGAACGGCTCGCCCCGAAATTCGATCTCGCCGTGCGCCGCGACGCCCCGTACCTGAACTGGCGCTACATCGAGCCGCCGCACGTCCGGTATTTCGTCGTCGCGCTGAAGCGGCTCGGCGAGGTTCACGGCTACGCGGTCTATCGCCACATGCACGAGCCGCTCGGGCGGGTCACGCTGCTCGTCGACTTTCTCGCGGATCCCGACGACATCTCCGGGATGAAGACGCTGCTGCGGTGGGTGGACCGCGCGGCGCGCGCGGAGGACGCGGACAAGGTGCGCGCCTACGCGATGAACGGCGCGTTCCGGCGCGCGTTGCGCCGCAACGGGTACTTCGCGGTGAAGTCGACGCTCGAGGTGAGCGCGAAGGTGAACGCGGTGCAGGTGCCGAAGGGGTTCTACGACGAGACCGCGAAGTGGCACATCACGTACGGCGACTCAGATCAGGATCATTGATGCCGGGTCCGAAAGGACCCGGCCTACTCTTCACGATGGGTAGGGCGGGTCCTTTCGAACCCGCCTGGAACATATGTTATTGCGCGACAAAGTGAACGGCGACATTGCCGCGGCCATGAAGAGCAGGGAGGCCACGCGCCTCTCGGCGCTCCGGATGCTCAAGGCCGCGATCATGAACAAGGGCATCGAGAAGTCGCACGACCTCGATGACGCCGAGGTGCTGCAGGTCGTCTCGTCGCTCGTCAAGCAGCGCCGCGATTCGATCGAGCAGTTCACGAAGGCCGGCCGCACCGATCTCGTGGACAAGGAGACCGCGGAGATCGTCGTCCTCGAGACGTACCTGCCGCCCGCCGCGTCGTCCGCCGACATCGATGCCGCGATCGCCGACGCCATCGTCGAGACCGGCGCGACGTCGGTGAAGGACATGGGCAAGGTGATGAAGGCGGTGATGCCGCGCCTGGCGGGCAAGAATGCGGACGGCCGCGCCGTCAACGAAGCGGTCCGCCGCAAGCTTGGAGCCTGATCTCAGCTCTCCTTCCCAGCAGAACCGCCTCGCGCGCGCCGCCGCGTCGGCCGGAGCGGCCACGATGACGAGCCGCGTCCTCGGCCTGGCGCGCGATCAGCTGCTGGCGTCGCTGTTCGGCGCCGGCGACGCGATGGACGCCTTCAACGTCGCGTTCAGGATTCCCAACCTCGTGCGCGATCTCTTCGCGGAAGGCGCGATGAGCGCGGCGTTCGTGCCGGTGTTCATGCGGCAGCTCGCCCTGGGCGACCGCGAGGCGGCGTGGCGGCTCGCCAACAACGTCATCAACGCGCTGCTCGTGGTGACCGGCGTCCTCGTCGTGCTCGGCATCCTGTTCGCCCGCCCGCTCGTCGGCGCGTTCGCCGCCGACTACGCGGACGTGCCCGGCAAGCTCGAGCTCACCGTGCTGCTGACGCGCATCATGCTGCCGTTCCTCACGCTCGTCGCGGTGGCGGCCGTGTCGATGGGCATGCTGAACTCGCTGCAGCGCTTCTTCGTGCCGGCGCTCGCGCCGGCGATGTTCAACATCGCGACGATCCTCTGCGCGCTCCTGCTGGTTCCCGTGATGCCGCGCCTTGGCCTGCCTCCCATTGCGGCCATCGCGGCGGGCGCGCTGCTCGGAGGCGTGGCCCAGATCGCGCTGCAGTGGCCGCTGCTGCGCCGGGAAGGCTTTTCGTACGCGGCCTTCCTGAACTGGAAGCAGGAAGGACTTCGCCGGATGCTGATGCTGATGGGGCCCGGCACGATTGGCCTCGCGGCCACGCAGGTCAACGTCTTCGTCAACACGGTCCTCGCCACCCGCGAGGGGACCGGCGCGGTCTCGTGGCTCAACTACGCGTTCCGCCTGATGTACCTGCCGACGGGATTGTTCGGCGTGTCGATCGCGACCGCCGTGATCCCGGCCGTGTCGCGCTGCGCGGCGCGCGACGATCACGCGGGGGTGCGCGCAACGCTCGCCGAAGGCCTCTCGCTGATGTTCGTGCTGAACGTGCCGGCGACGATCGGCCTGATCGCGCTGTCGCATCCGATCGTGCGCGTGATCTTCGAGCGCCGGGCATTTTTGCCGTCAGACACCGCGGCGACCGCGGCAGCGCTGCAGTACTACGCGGTCGGGCTGCTCGGGTACTCCATCGTGCGAATCGCGTCGCCGACGTTTTACGCGCTCGGGGACAGCCGAACTCCCGTGCAAATCAGCATGGCGTCGGTCGGCGTCAACGCCGTGCTGAACGTCGTCCTCGCGCGTCTGCTCGGATACGGCGGCCTGGCGCTCGGAACGTCCATCGCGGCGCTCTTCAACGCTGGCAGCCTGCTGTGGCTGCTCCACGGCCGTCTCGATGGGCTGGAAGACCGGCGCGTCGTCAGTTCGCTCGCCAGGATCGTAATTGCTTCACTCGTGATGGGAACGGCGGCGCTGGTCGTCAACGGCGCCCTTGGCACGTGGATGCCGGGCGACACCTTCGCGCGGCAGGCGATCCGGCTGTTCCTTTCGATTGTTGCGGCCCTCCTGGTGCTTGGAATTGCCGCGCATGTGCTCCGTATTCGCGAATTCCGCGAGGCGGTCACGCTTGCGCTGACCCGCCTTCGCGCCGGCGCTTCGGCGGATCCGCCGTAGCCTCGGCGGAGGCGGAAGCGCGGCGGTTCCAGGGCATAGATGTTGCTCGCCGGAGCGTAGTTGGAACAGACTGGATCAATGCGATCCCGGTATCCTTCGTCATCGACGCTCGCATATTCATTCGGTCCCGGACCGTGGACGCCGGCGATCAAAGCGATCATCATCGCGAACGTCGCGATCTTCGTGGTGACGTACTTCGCACCCGCGTTGCAGGTTCCGTTCTGGCTTACTCCTCAGGATGTCGTGCACGGGCAGGTGTGGCGGCTCGTCACGTACATGTTCCTGCACGCCGGCCCGTTCCACGTCCTGTTCAACATGCTCTTCCTCTGGATGTTCGGGGTCGAGCTCGAACGCACGTGGGGAACACGTTTTTTCCTCAAGTACTACTTCGTCACCGGCGTGGCCGCTGCCGTGACGACGATTGTGGTGTCGTTCGTCCCCCTGTTCGGCCTCCATCAGTTGTATTTCACGCAGACGGTCGGCGCGTCAGGCGCGGTCGTGGCCGTGCTGCTCGCGTACGGCTTGTATTTCCCCCACCGCGAGATCTTCGTCTATGGGATCTTCCCGGTTAAAGCGAAATACCTGCTGCTGATCTTTGGCGCGATGTCGCTGTTTTCCGGCGGCAACGTCGCGCACTGGACGCACATCGGCGGGGCGCTCGCGGGTTACGTGTATCTCAAGGGCGGCCGCATCCACCTGCTGTCCGAAGTCAAGTACCGCTACCTGAAGTGGCGCATCAACCGGATGCGGCGCAAGTTCGACGTGTACTCGGGCGGGCGGGCCGATGATGTCGATCGGCGCGTCCATTAGCCCCTCACCTACTTCGAAACGCTGAACGGCAGACGCGCGCCGCTGATCGCGAGCGCCAGCAGGCCGCCGAGCAGCGGCAGCCCGGTGCCATCCCGCAGAAAATCGATCGACCAGAACGCGCTCGTCGCGAAGTGGAAGTTCAGCACCATCAGGAACGCGGCGATGGCGGCCATCCGCGTCCAGAAGCCCAGGATGAGCGCGAGGCCGGCGGTGAGCTCGCCGAGCGGCACCAGGCGGGCGAACAGCGGCGTGCCGGGAATGCAGACCGTTTCGAGATACCAGCGCACGATCGGCGGCGCCTTCGGCAGGAAGATCACCTGGAACTTCTGCAGCAGGATGTTGCTGTCGGTCAGCCACGCGATCTTCGACGAGCACATCCCGAGAAAGAACACGCCGATCATCGCCGCCATGATGCGCAGGCCGAGCGCGCCGGGTGAAGCCATCGCGGCGCCGCGCGCCCGGACCTGCATCGTCGCCATCAGATATTCCCCTCGTCGGTCGCGTACATCCACTCGGCGCGCACCGGGCTGAACACGTCGAGCTCGAGCGTGTCCTCGAGCGCCTCGGCCTGGTGCGGGAGACGCGAGGGAATGTGGAGCACCTCGCCCTCGCGCACGATCACTTCCTCGCCGTCGATGAGAAACCGCAGCGCGCCCTGCAGGACGTAGGTCATCTGCTCGCTCTCGTGCACGTGGATCGGGACGACCGCGCCGCGCTTCAGATAAATCTGCGCCAGCATCTCGCGCTCGCCCGAGACGATCTTGCGCGAGATCATCTCCGTGACCTTTTCGAGCGCAATCTCGTCCCACCGGTGCAGGCTCATTCTGGGCGCCATACGAGGGCCCCACGAGTGTGCCATAATTTTTCGGCCATGAAGGGGTCGACCCTCACCAACGGCGCGGACACGCGCTCGAAGGGGGCGGCACGAGATTTACTGTCCGCCTATCGCCTCATGCTCCTGTCGCGGAAGATCGACGACAAGGAAATACAGCTCAAGAATCAGAGCCAGGCCTTCTTCCAGATCAGCGGTGCGGGCCACGAAGCGGTGCTCGTCGCCGCGGGGCGCCACCTCCGCCCGGGCCACGACTGGTTCCTCACCTACTATCGCGACCGCGCGCTGGCGTTGACGCTCGGCGTCACGCCGCTCGAGATGTTCCTCGGCTCCGTGGGCGCCGCCGACGACCCCGCCTCCGGGGGGCGCCAGATGCCGTCGCACTGGGCGAACAGGCGGCTCAACATCCCGTCCGCCAGCAGCGCCGTGGCGACGCAGTGCCTCCACGGCATCGGCATCGCGGAAGCCGGGCGGCTGTACGAGCGGATAGACGCGATTCCCGATCGCGCGTCGAAGTTCCAGCAGGACGAGGTCACGCTCATCACGATTGGCGAAGGCTCGACGAGCGAAGGCGAGTTCTGGGAGTCGCTCAACACGGCCTGCGTGCGCAGCCTCCCCGTGCTCTACCTCGTCGAGGACAACGGCTACGCGATCTCCACGCCGGTCGAAGTCCAGACGCCGGGCGGCGACCTGTCGCGCGTCGTCGAGTCGTTCCCGGGCCTGAAGGTCTTCCGCTGCGACGGCACCGACTACCTCGCCAGCGACGACACGATGCGCGACGCCGTCGCGCACGTGCGCGCGCGCAAGGGTCCGGCGCTCGTGCACGCCCGGGTCGTGCGGCCCTACTCGCACTCGCTGTCGGACGACGAGAAGCTGTACAAGACGAAGGAGGAGCGCGACGCCGAGGCGCGGCGGGATCCGATCGTGAGGTTGCGCGACCTGATCCTAGCGGAGGCGCTCGCGTCGGGCGAGGAGCTCGCGAGGCTGCTCGGCGATGTGGAGCGCGAGGTCAACGCGGCGGCCGATCAGGCGCTCGCCGCTCCCAAGCCCGAACCCGACACCGCCACCCTCTACGTCTTCTCGCCCACCGTCGATCCCACGTCATCCGCATTCGAGACCGCGCCGGCGCCGACCGGAGCGCCCGACACGATGGTCGCCGCGATCAACGCGACGCTGCGCGACGAGATGGCGCGCAACCCGCGCATGGTCGTGTTCGGCCAGGACGTCGCGGACGCGAGCCGCGAGGGCGCGCTCGCGAAGGTGCCGGGCAAGGGCGGCGTCTTCAAGGTGACGCACGGCCTGCAGAAGCTGTACGGCGGCGACCGCGTGTTCAACTCGCCGCTCGCCGAGGCGAACATCATCGGCCGCGCGGTCGGGATGGCGCTGCGCGGCCTCAAGCCGGTCGTCGAGATCCAGTTCTTCGACTACATCTGGCCGGCCTACATGCAGCTGCGCGACGAGATGGCGATGATGCGCCACCGGTCGAACAACGGCTGGAGCTGCCCGATGGTCATCCGCGTCCCGATCGGCGGGTACCTGCGCGGCGGCGCGCCGTACCACAGCCAGTCGGGCGTCGCGATCTTCGCGCATTGCCCCGGCATCCGCCTCGCGTTCCCCTCGAACGCGCGCGACGCGGCGGGACTGCTGCGCACGGCGATTCGCTGCGACGACCCCGTGATGTTCTTCGAGCACAAGCATCTCTACCGCCAGACGTACAACAAGGCCGAGTACCAGGGCCCGGACTACATGGTTCCGTTCGGCAAGGCCTCGGTCGTGCGCGACGGGACCGACGTCGTGATCTTCACGTGGGGCGCGCTGGTCCAGCGGTCGATCGTCGCCGCGCAGCAGGCCGAGAAGGACGGCATCAGCGCCGCCATCGTCGACCTGCGCACCATCGTCCCGCTCGACTGGGACACCATTGCCGCGTACACGCGGAAGACGAACCGGGTGATCGTCGCGCACGAGGATCAGATGACCGCCGGCTTCGGCGGTCACATCGCCGCGCGGATCGGCCAGGAACTGTTCGACGAGCTCGACGCGCCCGTCACGCGCGTCGCCTCGCTCGATTGCCCCGTCGCGTACGCGCCGGTGCTGGAGGAAGCGATCCTTCCGGGATCGGCGGATGTGCTGAAAGCCATTCGATCAGTTGCCGCGTACTAAGCTCGCGCTGCTCTGCTTTCTGCTCGTCGCCGCCGCACATCAGCGGGCTGTTCGAAGAGCCCGTCGCCTTCCAGCAGGTCGCCAACGGCTACTACTTCGTCTTCGACCGCCGCGCGCACGCCATCTACATGATCGACCCCGAATGGACGGCCGCGCGCAAGGTGGTGGACGTCGGGCAGGAGGACGGACGCATCATCCAGCCGGGCGGGTTCGATACGACGCAGGAGGGGTCCTTCGTCGTCGCCGACGTGCCGCGCGGCCAGGAGCGGCTGCAGATCTTCGGGCCGGGCGCGCTGCGCTCCGGCGGCTTCTTCCTCGCCGGCCGCTCGGTGCCGCAGGTGATTCTCGGCAACTACGCGGTGACCGGGATCTCGTCGCTGCAGTTCTCCGGCGGCTCGATCTTCATCAGCGAGCCGGAGCGCGGCTCGCTCATCACCGAGTATTCGGCGTCGGGCGTCCCGCAGCGGACGATCGGGCGGCTGCGCGACACGGGGTACGAGCAGGAGCGCGACCTGAACCTCGCGTTCAACGCCGGGCTGCCGCTCGTCGATCCGACCGGCGGCTTCTTCTACGTCTTCCTGACCGGGCAGCCGATGTTCCGCAAGTACGACGCGGCGGGCAGGCTCCTGTTCGAACGTCACATCGAAGGACGCGAGATCGACGACCTGGTCGCGTCGCAGCCGACGAAGTGGCCGACGCGACGCCTCGAGGACCGCGAGGTGCCGTACGTCCAGCCGATCGTCCGCACCGCCGGCGTGGACGCGCAGGGACAGCTCTGGATCTCGATGGTCGTGCCGTTCACCTACGTCTACGACGCGCACGGCGACAAGGCGCGCACGGTGCAGTTCAGCACGACGGGGATCATCAGCCCGACCAGCCTCTTCTTCACGCGCGAGGGTCACATCCTCGTGACGCCCGGGTGCTACGAGTTCGATCCGAACCGGCGGTAGGACAAGGACTCTCGATGCCGGCGCTAGTCGCATCGCACTTGACGCGCCGCTTCGACGCGCGCGTCGCCGTAGACGATGTCTCGCTGGAGCTGGCGCCGGGTGAAATCTTCGCGCTCCTCGGCCCGAACGGCGCGGGCAAGACGACGACGCTCCGGATGCTCGCCGGGCTGATCAAGCCCTCGTCCGGCACCGTCGACGTTCGTGGCCGCATCGGCTTTCTCACGGAGGCGCCGGGCCTCTGGGATCGCCTGACGGTCGAACGAAACCTGATGGTCTACGCGCGGCTGCACGGCCTCGAGGATCCCGCGCGGGCCGTCGACGAAGCGCTCGATCTGTTCGACATCGGCGGCCGCAAGCAGGACCGCGCGGCGCAGCTGTCCAAGGGGCTGAAGCAGCGCGTCGCGCTGGCGCGGACGCTCCTGCACCGGCCGGACATCGTGCTGCTCGACGAGCCGACGTCGGGCCTCGACCCGGAGAGCGCGCGCGACGTGCGCGAGCTGATCCTGCGGCTGCGCGGCGAGCGGCGCGCCGTCCTCATCTCGACGCACAACCTGGACGAAGTCGAGCGCGTCGCCGATCGCGTCGCGGTGCTGCGCGCCAGGCTCATCGCGCTCGACACGCCGGCGGCGCTGCGCGCGCGGCTCTTTGGTTCGCGCGTGCTGGTCAGGCTCGCCCGGCCCGCCGCTCCGTTCGCCGACGTCCTGAAGCCCGCCTTTGCCGACGTGCGGACCGAAGACCGGACGCTGTCGATTGCCGTGAGCGACGTCGAACGCGCCACGCCCGGCATCGTGCGCGCGCTGGTCCAGTCGGGCGCGGACGTCGTGTCGGTCGTCGCGGACGAGGCGCCGCTCGAGGAGGTGTACCTGCGGCTGCTCGAGGAGGGGACGCCATGAGCCGGATTGCCGCGCTGCTCGGCAAGGAGCTCGCCGACCTGCGAAACAACCCGGCGGTGTTCATCCCGGCGATCATCACCGGCGTGATCTCGATCGTCATGCCGTTTCTCATCGCGATCGCGGTGCCGTACTTTTCCGGCGAGCGGCTCGCGGACTCGAGCGACTTCAGGATCGCGCTCGAGATCTACCGCGATCAGCCGGCCACGCGCAGCCTCGATCCCGAGGGCGCCATCCAGGCGCTGATCTTCCAGCAGTTCCTCGTCCTGCTCGTGCTCACGCCCGTGGCGGGCGCGATGTCGGTCGCTGCCTACGCGGTCGTCGGCGAGAAGCAGGCGCGGACGCTCGAGCCGCTGCTCGCGACGCCGATCACCACCTTCGAGCTGCTCGCCGCCAAGGTGCTCGGCGCGCTCATCCCCGGCATCGTGCTCGTGACGGTCTGCTTTGCCTTGTACGTGGCGGGCGTGACGCTGCTCGCGCATCCGGGCGTGTACCGCACGCTCTTCTTCCCCCGCGCGCTGCTGACGATCTTCCTGCTCGGCCCGCTCGCGTCGCTGGCGGCGCTGCAGATGGCCGTCTGCGTGTCGTCGCGGGTGAACGACGCGCGCAGCGCCCAGCAGATCGGCGCGCTGATCATCCTGCCGATCAGCATGCTGCTCGTGGCCGAGTTCACGAACAACCTGCAGCTCACCAGCCGCCTCGTCCTGCTGATCTC
>WNFK01188694.1_pt1 | contig 11326 bp, 10 predicted proteins | sample 5400281 | NCBI WGS metagenome assembly WNFK01 (sample SAMN13153350, study PRJNA577476) | soil metagenome | isolation source: 20 cm soil on Douglas fir-dominated hillslope | place: USA:California | collected 2013-09-17
CGAGACGTCGAGCGGGCTCTATGTCGTCGACCGCGACACGTACCCGCTGGTCGACCTGCGCGTCGATCTGCACGCGACGCCGGTCACCGAGCTCCGCCGCCTCGCCGACGCGTACTTTCCCCTGGTCGCGTACTACAACCTGCGCCCGCGCGACCCCAACGTGCCGCCGGCGGCGGAGTGGCTGGCCCAGCAGGGGCGCGGCGGCTCACGCGAGCATGGCTAGCGCCTGCTGAAGGGTGCGAACGCGGGCGTACATCTTCATCGACTTGTCGAGGCTGTAGGCGTGGGCGGCCGCGTCGCCGCCCCAGCAGCACTCGCGCACGACGACGGTGTCGAGGTCCATGCTGAAGGCCTCGCGCACGCTCGTCTCGACGCCTCGATTGGTCGCGCCGCCGCCGATGACGAGCGCGGTGCGGTGTAGGAAGCGCAGGAGCTCGGCCGCGCCGGTGCCGTAGAACGCGCTCGGACGACGCTTGAGATAGACATAGTCCTGAGGTCGCGGCGCGATCTCGTCAGGGAAGTCGGCGTCGGGCGTGCCCTCGACGCAGTTGGTGAGCGACGGCACACCTGTCTCGACGCTCAGATCGGTCGGCAGCAGCACGACGTCGGCGCCGTCGGCACGGCTGACCGGGGTGGTATAGATGACGGGCATGTCCCGGGCTCGACAGGCGCCGATCAGGAGGATCCACGAGTCGAGCACGGGCCGCATCGCCGCGCGGCGCGCGGGGTCGGCCGGGGTCAGGGCGCGGCGGCAGGCGTCGTAGACGATCAGGGCGGCTCGCGAGGTGTCGATACGGTCGGTCTTGGCTGTGGTATTCATGGCCCGGATTCTAATCCGGCGCGACGCGAGGTGATCCGATGACAGAGACGAAGGCAGCCCGCGCGCATCTCATCGCCGGCGGATTCCCGCCCGGATCGGCCGCCGGCCACGATCACGACTACGCCCGTCTCCGGCTTCTGGGGCTCTTGTCCGAGCGCGAGATTCCGGCGTCGGTCGCCAACGACTTCGCGGATCTCGAGAAGTGGCTGGCGGTGAGCCGTCTGCTGATTACCTACGCGGCGGGTCCGTACCCCGACGCGGCGCAGTGCCGGGCCCTGCAGCAGTGGCTCGAAGCCGGCGGCCGCTGGCTCGGCCTTCACGGCACCAGCGGCGGCCGTGCCGAGCGCGTCGAGGGCTCACGGCAACGGCGCACGGTGAAGACCGAGCACCACGCGATCCTCGGCAGCTACTTCCTGACCCATCCGCCGATCTGCAAGATCCGCGTCGACGTCACGGGCGACCAGAGCCTGACGCGCGGGCTCGGCGCGTCGTTCGTCGTCGAGGACGAGCCGTACTTCATCGAGCTCCAGGACCCGAAGTCGACACGCATCTTGCTGACCGCGGACTACGGCCCGTCCGCCGTTTCGACCGCGTTCGGGGCGCTCTATCCCACGGACACGTCGCTGCAGCCAGACGGCAAAACGCGCGTGCTCGGCTACACGCGCGCGGTGGGCCAGGGCGCCGTCACGTACTTCGCGCTCGGGCACTGCCACAATCCCGGGATTCGGGCGTCGCGCGTCGTCGACCCGACTGATACCACGCCGCTGACGTTTCGGGGGTCGTGGGAGAGCGATGCGTTCATCGCGCTGCTGCGTAACGCGATCGCGTGGGGCGCGGGGGCGTAGCGAGGAGTCCGAGCGCGGCGTCTAGGTTTGGATACGCCAGAATTTGGATACACCAAGACGCTGTTCGTTATTCAGGTCGTTTCGCGAGATTTCGGTTGACAGCATTTAGCGTGGCTCGTGCCAGCGTATCGTCGGCGGGTTCTGAAATTCGCTCCAGCGGTCCGCGACGTCGCGAAGACGCAAGTGGGTCACGGGTGGTCGAAAAAATCTAGACGTCGCAGTGATCGTGGCGTGTGGCGCCTGCCAGGGGCCCGCGAAAACCGGGGCTAGAGTCTCTTTAAGAAGGAGACTCGCCATGGAAGAGTGCTCGCTCGATCGACTCGGCGACGAGATCGCCGAGCTCTCGGCCCACCTCGATGCCGCGACCGCTCGGCTCCTTGACCTCATCCGCGAGTTCGACGCGCGCGAAGGCTGGAACAACGGCTTCCGCTCCTGTGCCGCGTGGCTGAGCTGGCGCGTCGGTCTCGATCTCGGCGCGGCCCGCGAGCGCGTTCGCGTGGCGCACGCGCTCGAGACCTTGCCCCGGCTCGCGCGAGCTCTGGCGCATGGCGAGCTCTCATACGCCAAGATTCGCGCGCTGACTCGCGTAGCCACGCCCGAGACCGAGGAACGGCTCCTGGCGGTCGGGCGCGCCGGCACCGCCGAGCATGTCGAGCGTATCGTGCGCGGCTGGCGCCAGGTGGATCGCAGGGCGGAGGCTTGCGAGGAACGGCGTCGTCACGCCAACCGCGCTCTTCATATGTATCAAGACGAGGACGGTATGGTCGTTCTCCGCGGGCGGCTGACACCCGAGGCCGGCGCGGTCCTCATGAGGGCCTTGGACGCAGCGCGCGAGGCCTTATACCAACAGGGCCGCCGGCAGACCTTCGATGCGCCGCTCGACGTTTCCGCGGAAACGCCTGCGATGACGCAGCAGCAGGCCGACGCGCTGGCGCTGCTCGCGGAGACGGCCCTGCATCACGGCGTCGATCCAGGCGCACCCGGAGAGCGTTTTCAGGTGGTGGTCCACGTCGACGCCCCGGTGCTGGCCGACCCGGACGCGCCGGGTCAGTCCGTTCTCGAAGACGGCGCGCGCGTTTCCGCGGAAACGTCGCAACGTCTGGCGTGCGACGCGAGTCGCGTAGTGATGCAACACGCCACCGACGGACGGGTCGTCGAGGTCGGCGCGCGCAATCGGACGATTCCTTCCGCGCTACGACGTGCGTTACATCACCGAGACCGCGGTTGTCGCTTTCCCGGTTGTCAGGTGCGATTCGGACAGGGCCATCACATCCGGCACTGGGCTCAGGGAGGCCCAACCACGCTTTCGAATCTCGCTCTGCTCTGTCGCCGGCATCATCGAGCGGTGCACGAGGAAGGCTACAGAGTCGATCGACAGGCGGACGGCGGGCTTTGCTTCCGCCGTCCGGACGGTCAAATTCTTCCCGAAGTTCCACTGCCGTCCGGAGTCCCTGACCATCCCGCTAGCGTGGTACGAGCACGGAACGATAGGGAGGGCATCGTCATTCGCGCGCACACCGCGACGCCCGGATGGCGCGGGGAGCGTTTCAGCGTCGGGTACGCGATTGACGTCTTGCATCCTAGGTGCGCGGGAGGTTGATGGCGAGCGCCCGCTGCGCCGCCAGCGCGGCGCCCACACCGGCGATGGCGGCCTTCATTCCCGCGGGCTGCCGCTGCCACAGCCGGAACGCTCACGTCGGAATCCTACTCCTGTGAGATGCTAGGTCAGAGGAGAGCGACGATGGCTGACGACACGTTGCACGCGGAAGTCGAGCGACTCAAAGCCGAGAACGCCACGCTGAAGGCCCAGGCCACGCGCGGCGTTTCGATGAAGGTCAGCGAGAAGGGCGGAGTCTCCGTGTACGGGCTCGGCCGGTTTCCCGTCACCCTCTATAAAGAGCAGTGGACCAAGCTGCTCGACCTGGCCGACGACATCCGCGCCTTCATCAAGGCCCACGACTCCGAGCTCAAAGCCAAGGAGCCTCGCTGAGCCGCGCGGACGATCACTCCAGGCGGACGATCCGCGCGATCGACGGCACGTTCGCCTGATCGAGGACGAACAGCATGTAGTACCCGGGCGGTGCCGTCTGTCGATTCGGCGGGCCGCTGATGGTCGCATTCGTCGACGTCGGCGCCACCAGCGGGAGCTGAACGTGACGCTGGTTCGTGTCGAAGGCGTGCGTCATCGAGCCGAGGCCGATCAGCACGGCCTCGGATATCGGCCCACCTGAGAAGGACACGTTGAAGCTCGCGCCGTAGCCGATGGTCGCCGGCGCCGCGGTGATGGCCGGGCGCGGCTGGAGCATGTACGGCGGATAGAGATACCTGAAGGTGGGCTTCTCGTCCTCCGCGTCCGGCGGCGCGATCTCGCTGCGGCTGCGCCCGCCCGCCACGAACACGCGGCCGTCCGGGAGCAGCAGCGCCACGTTGTGGTAACCGCGTGCCTCACCAGCCGGCCCGCCCGCCGACATGCCCACCGTGAACGACGGCGCCGGCGGCCGCAGGTCGAGATACTGCGCGTGGCGCACGCCGTCGGGCTGGGCGGTCGCCGGCTGCGAATCGTCGTGTCCGTTGAGCACGAGCACCTTGCCGTCGGGCAGGAGCACGGTGGCCGGGTGGCGGCGGTTCACGCCCATCTCGAGACTCGACGGCGCCCATTGCTTGGCGCAGAACTCATAGACGTCGATGTGGTGCTCGTCGTCGCTGCCGCGCCCGCCGCCTGCCTGCACGACGCTGCCGTTGGCGTAGCCCCACTCGCCGTCCAGCACGCGTAGCGGGAGCAGCGCGGAGGACGTGCCGTGGTTGCGGCCGTCGGCCGCGACGGCGCCCGGACGCACCATCGCGGTCTGCGGGATCCAGCGGCTTCCCGGCGCCGCGTCGGGGAGCAGATAGACGGGAACGCCGGCGCCGCCGAACATCAGGAGCGCGTTGCCGGCCTCGGGCCTCGGAATCGGGAACACGTGCGTGTAGTCCGGGTTCCACACCTCGAGCGGTGTCTCGGCGTGGGTCGAGATCACGCTCCAGCCGGTGCTCGGGTCGTAGACCTCCACGCTGCGGTTCGGCGTGCCGTCGGCCAGATGGTGGTGCCCGCTGGCGTCGCTGGAGTTCAACGTGACGAAGTCGAGGCCCGAGGTGACGAGCATGCGCGAGTCGGGCAGACGTGTGACGGCGGAGTACCAGCGCCGCGGGAGATTCGACTGGCCCGGACTGAACGACGCGTCGATCTTCGTCCACTGACCGCTGCCGCTCGTGGTGAACGAGGAATAGCGCGTGGCGTACTCGAGGCCGTAGAGCAAGTCGACCGTCGTCGTCCGATCGGGGCTGGCGATCGAGTAGAGCTCGGTGCCGCCCGCGACGAAGATGTCGCCGTTCGCCGTCAGCGAATGGCCGGAGCAGAACAGCGTGTCGGAGTTGTACCAGTGATTACCGCTCGCGTCGTCGAAGATGCTCGTGGTCAGGTGCGGCGTGCTCTCGGCGCTGAGCAACACCGCAGGGGGCAAGGCCTGCCCGAGCGGCGTGGGCGTGAACGAGGCCGCCTTGACGCGGTCGCCGGCGCGACCGAACAGCATGATGCGGATGTCGGCGATCGGCGTACCGTCCAGGCCGAGCGTGCCCGGCGGCAGCAGCGTCGCGTGGACCGGCGCGAACAGCGCGTAGGTCGACACCGGGTCGGGCGCGACGAAGTAGATCGGCGCCTGGCTCGACGACGGCGCCCAGATGTCGAGCACGGCGTGGCGCGGGAGCCCCGGCAGTGACGGCAAGGTGGGGCACGATTGCGCGGACGCTGGAGGCGCCGGGAACGTCACGAGACCGGCGGCAACGGCCGCGACGCTGAGGAGACGGCGGAGCGGTGAGGATCGGCGCATGGTGGGCAACAATAGCAAGGTTGCGGATTGTGAGGCGCGCCCCTATTGTCATGAACCGGCAATGAGCGAGAGCCCCGCGATCGTGACCGGACAGTGCGACCCGGCGTTCCAGGGCGTGCGCGCTGCGCTCGGCGAAGTGCTCGCCTCCGGATTCGAGGTGGGCGCGGCGCTGGCCGTCTACGTCGACGGCCGTCGTGTCGTCGACCTCTGGGGCGGATACGCCGACGCGGCGCGGAGGCGGCCCTGGCAGCGCGATACGATCGTCAATCTCTACTCGGTCGGCAAGGCGATCAGTGCCGTCTGCGCGCTGCGCCTCGTCGATGCCGGCCGCCTCGATCTCGACGCGCCGGTCGCGCGCTACTGGCCCGAGTTCGCGCGGGCGAACAAGGAGCAGATGCCGGTGCGTTATCTCCTGACGCACCAGGCCGCCCTGCCGGCGATCGCGCGGCCGCTGCCGCCCGGGGCATGGACCCGGTGGGGCGCGATCACGGAGGCGCTCGCGGAACAGGCGCCCTGGTGGGAGCCGGGCGCCGGGCACGGGTATCACGTCAGGGCCGGACGTTCGGGAGCTACCTGCGCGAGAGCCTCACCAGACCCGCGGGCATCGACTTCTTCGTCGGCTTCGGCCCCGAGCTCGACGCGCGCTGCGCGGACGTGCTGCCCGCCAGGCCGAGTCCCGAGAGCGATGAGCTCAGTCGGCGGCTCGCGGTCGACGTCAGCCAGCTGAGCGGCGGCTTGGACTCAATGCGCGTGAGCGCCTATCGCAATCCGGCCGATTTCTCCGGCACCGGCATCGTCAACACTCGATCGTGGCGCGCCGCCGAAGTGCCATCGACCAACGGCCACGGCACCGCGCGGGGCGTCGCACGGCTCTATTCGGCGCTGGCGGGCAACGGCGCGCTGGGCGGTTTTACCGTGCTGTCCCCGGAGATGATCGCCCGCGCGAGCGAGCAGCAGGTGTACGGCGACGACATCATGCTCGGGCGCCCGACGCGCTTCGGGCTCGGATTCCAGCTCACGATGGCCGAGCGACGGCTGGGGCCGAATCCGCGGGCCTTCGGACACTTCGGGGCCGGAGGCTCGCTCGGGTTCGCCGATCCCGACGCGCGCGTCGCCTTCGGCTACGCGATGAATCAGTCGCGAGCCGGATGGCAGCACAAGCACGTCCGCGGCTTCATCGATCTGATCTACCTGGCGCTCTGAACCTAGCGCTCTGAAACGGGTCGGGTTGTCATGCCGTCCCAACGGGTGCAGTATCCACTTCTGTGAAGCTGCGTACGCACTTGATCTTGTTGACCTTGGCGACGGTCGTTCCCGTCGTGTTCTTCGCCGTCGGGCTGATCGTGTACCAGACACGACTCGAGAGGTCATCGCTGGAGCGTGGCATGCGCGACACCTCACGCGCGCTGGGGCTGGCGCTCGATCGAGACGTCAACGACATCAAGGCCGGCGTCGAGGCGCTGACCGCGTCGCGGTACCTCGATGGCCCCGGCGACCTGCCCCATTTCTACGAGGAAGCGGCCACGGTCTCGAAAGGCTTTGGCGGCTGGGCGGTGCTGTCCGATCCGTCCGGCCGACAGCTCCTTAACACGAGCCGGCCGCTCGGCGCCGACCTGCCAATGCCCACGCCGGCGACTCTCGCCATGATGCGGGACGTCGTCGCCAGCCGGAAGACATTCGTGTCCAACGTGTTCATCGGCACGGTCAGCCGGCAGCCGGCGGTGATCATTGCCGCGCCGGTTATTCGAGACGGGTTGGTGCGGTACGTCGTCGACTTTCCGTTGCCGCCGACGCAGTTCACCAAGCTTCTGCAGGAAGCAGGGTTGTCGCGCGGCTGGATCGCCCTGATCACCGACCGCGATGGCGGCGTGGTCGCGCGAGTGCCGGATCCCGCGGCCTTCGTCGGGCACAAGGAGGGCGAGGCCTGGGCGATGGTCACCGCGCGAGCCAACGAGGGCTTCGTCAGGGGCGACGTGCTCAAGGGACCGTCGGTCTACGCCGCCTATAGTCGTTCCAAGGAGACCGGATGGGTCGTCGCCGTGGCGGCGCCCGTCAAGCGTGTCGAGTCGGGGATCAGGCGCTCGCTCCTCGCGTTGTCGAGCGGCGGCGTCCTGCTGCTGGCCATCGCGTGCGGCTCCGCGTATGTGCTGGGCAAGCGCATCGCGGCCCCGATCGTCGCGCTGGCCGAGTCGCTGACGGGGAAGCCGGGGGCGTCACCGCTCTCGCCGTCGGGCGTCACCGAGGTGGAGGATTTGCGCCGGGCGCTCGACAATGCGCGAATGGCGGACCGTCGGGCCGAGCTGGCGCATGCCGCGCGCCAGGAAGCGGAAACCGCCAATCGGGCCAAGGACGATTTTCTCGCGGTGCTATCCCACGACCTGCGCACCCCGCTGAACGCGACGTTCGGCTGGGTCCGGATGCTCCGCTCCGGTCGTCTGGACGCCGGCGCGACGGCGCGGGCGCTCGAGGTGATCGAGCGCAACGTCAACCAGCAAGCCCGGCTGATCAGCGATCTGCTCGACGCCAGTCGCATCGTCTTCGGCCGGCTCGACCTCAGCCTGCAGTCCGTAGACTTTCCGGCGCTGGTGGCCGGCGTCGTGGAGTCGGTGCGCCCGTCCGCCGACGCCAAGTCGATCACCTTGAAGGCGGACGTCGATCCCGACGCCGGCCCGGTGCAGGGCGACCCCGACCGGCTGCGCCAGGTCGTCGAGAACATCCTCGGCAACGCGATCAAGTTCACGCCGCAGAACGGCGCCGTGAACGTCCAGCTCGTTCGCGATATCGACGCGCGGCTGATCGTGAGCGACACGGGCCGCGGCATCGACTCCGAGCTCCTTCCGCACATCTTCGAGCGATTCAAGCAATCGGACGGTACGAGCACGCGCGCGCACGCCGGCCTCGGTCTGGGGCTCGCGATCGTTCGCCATCTCGTCGAGCTCCACGGCGGGCGGGTGCGCGCCGAGAGCGCCGGGGCAGGGCAGGGGGCGACGTTCACCGTCGTCCTGCCGATCGCCGCCGCGCCGGTGGCGGACGCCGGCGTCCAGCACCAGGGATCGCGCGCGGCCGCCGGGCAGCGTCTGGACGGAATCAGGGTGCTCGTGATCGAGGATGACGCGGACTCGCGTGATCTCGTCGCGGCGGTCCTCGCCCAGTCGGGCGCCGTCACCTTCACTTCCGCCAGCGCCGGCGATGGAATGAGCATGGCCCGGCGCGTGCGCCCCGACGTGCTCGTCTGCGATCTCGCGATGCCGGACGAGGACGGTCTGGCCGTCGTGCGCAAGCTCAAATCGTGGGCGGCGGAGGTCGGCGTGACCCTGCCGGCGCTGGCCCTGAGCGCGTACGCGCGCGCCGAAGATCGCGACCGCGCGCTGGTGGTCGGCTTCGATCTCTACATGACGAAGCCGGTCGAGCCGAGCGATCTCGTTCGCGCTGTGGCCCGATTGGCGCGATGCTGAACTACAGGAGATAGGACGATGAGCGCCACCCCGACGTTCGGACGCTACGCCGAAATTCCCGTCGACCAGATGACCGCGGAGCAGAAGGACGGCTTTCGCTTCCTCGTCGAGGGCCCACGCGGCCGCTTGCCCGGCCCGTACAAGGTGTGGGTGCACAATCCGAAGCTGCTCCGGGCCGCCGCCCCGCTCGGCGAGCACTTCACGCCGGGCCACTCGTCGCTGACGGAGCGTGAGCGGGAGATCGCGGTGATCGTGATCACCAGCAAGTGGCACTCGGCCTATCCCTCCGCCGCGCACGAGAAGCGCGGCAAGGAGGTCGGCCTGCCCGTGCCCGCCGTTGAAGCGATGATGGCGGGGCTTCCGGCCTCGTTCGCCGACTTGAGGGAGCAGGTCGTCTACGAGCTCGCGACGACGCTCGCCGCCGGCCGACTGGTCTCGCAGGGTCTGTACGACCGCGCGATCAAGGCGCTCGGCCACGAGAGCATCACCGACATGGTCGTGCTGATGGGGTATTACACGGCCGTTTCGCTGACGATGAACGTCTATGCCGTGCCGGCCGGGACGCCCGGCCTGGCTCGCTGAGGCCGAGCATGGGATCCCTGAAGATCGCGCCGCTCCATCCCTCGCTCGGCGCCGAGATATCCGGCATCGATCTCAGCCGCCCGATCGACGCGCCCACTCGCGAGGCCTTGTCGCGCGCGCTCGCCGACCATCTGGCGCTCGTGTTCCCGGGGCAAACGTTGACGCCGGACCAGTATCTCGCGGCCGCGTCGGCGTTCGGCCCGCCGATGGAGCAGCATTACTCGCAGCACAACATGCCCGACTTTCCGCTGATCGGGCTGATCTGGCACCGGAACGGCCAGCAGCCGGCGGAGCGGTGGCACACGGACCACACCAACCGTGAGCGTCCGCCGGCCGCGACGATCCTGTACGGCGTGGAGATTCCTTCGGCCGGCGGCGGGACGAGCGTGGCCAACATGCGCGCGGCCTACGTCGCGCTACCGGAAGGCGAGCGCCGGCGCCTCGATTCGCTGAAAACGTTCAACAGCCTGGACCGCGATCGCGCCGACACGCGCCAGGACGACGTGGACAAGTACGGCAAGCCGATCGAGCACCCGATGGTGCGCACGCACCCCGTGCATGGGTCGCGGGCGGTGTATTTTCACATCACCAAGGCGACGCACATCGAGGGCATGACGCCGGAGGCGAGCCGCACCTACATGTCCGACCTGCTCGACCGGATGATCCGGCCAGAGATCGTCTATCACCATCTCTGGCGCAAGGGCGACGTGCTCGTCATCGACGACCGCGCGACGATGCACCGGGCGCACGGCGACTACGACCGGAGCGAGAGCCGGATCCTCTGGCGGATCATCGTGGAGGGCGACCGCCCGCGGCTCGTGTGAGGGCCGGAGAGCGATGCTAGGAGGTCGCTCTAGGCCCTAGATCGCGCTCCGCTTCGGCCAGCAGCTCGTCGAAGGACGACGGGAGCTCGAGCGTGCGGCCGACGACCCCAGGGCTGTAACCCTGGAGCCAGTAGCTGTTGGTCGGATGGCCGCCGCCCGCGACGACAACGATGAAGTTGTCGGGGCTGGCGCTGATCGGCCACGGGTCGAGCGCGATGCTCTCGCGAACGACCTTGCTCGAGTCGATCTCGATCCACGCCGGGCAGCCCGCGCGACGCAGATGCTCGGTGGGAATGCGCGAGTGCTCCCAGAGGAAGTCGCGGATCGAGGTTTTCGTCCAGCCGAGCCCCGCCATCGTGTTCGCCACGACGCCCGGAATCATCAAGATGCCCGGCGTGCCGTGATCGTAGCCGGCCAAGCCCGGCATGTTGGGCACGCGCATGAAGTCGGCCATGCGGTACATGCCCTGCAGCGCGTCCTCTTCGGGCGTTTCCTTTTTCGCCCCGCGCCGGCGGATGTTGGTCGCTCCGTTCGCGAACGCGAGCGAGATCGAATTCTGACCCGGCGCGAAGGCGTGGCGCTCGGCCGCGTGCGTCGCCCATCCACTCGGCAGGCTCGCCTCGTCCTCGGCGAAGACGACGTTGGTGTAGCGCACGCCGCCGTAGTTGGCCATGGTGCCGATACCGGGCAGGGCGCCGCCGGCGTTCTGCTGCAGGAGTCGCAGGGCGCGCCCGATGCTGGCGCCCGCCGGCCGCTGGGGGTCCGGGCCGAGGCAGCCGAAGCCGGCGTTCAGCCGGATCTGGGCGCCGATGGGCCCGTTGACGATGACCACGGGAAAGGCGCTGCCCGACGCGGCCTGGAGCTGCGCGCTCCCTGATTCGGGATCGAGGAACGCGTCCACCGCGGCCACGAGCACCGGCAGGTACTCCGGGCG
>WNFK01241243.1_pt2 | contig 11326 bp, 11 predicted proteins | sample 5400281 | NCBI WGS metagenome assembly WNFK01 (sample SAMN13153350, study PRJNA577476) | soil metagenome | isolation source: 20 cm soil on Douglas fir-dominated hillslope | place: USA:California | collected 2013-09-17
CGCGTCTTTCGCAAGGCCTTTAGCGTCAGCCAGAACTGCGTGACTGTGAAGGCGATGCCGAGCAGCCAGTCCCCGCCTCCGCTGCTTCGCAGCTTCGGCGAGGCAGGCGACGGACGTGGCGGCTGCGCGGGCGCCGGCTCCGCGCCTGGCGTCTTCGCCGCGGTGACGGCAGCGGCTGCCGGCATCTGCTCCGCCACCTCCTTCACTTCCTCCGCGCTCGGCGGCTTTTCGCCATGCCTGCGCCTCCTCGCAATCCACGCGCGCATGGCCGCCGCGCCAATGAGGCGCTTCTGACCCGGCACCTTCTCGCCCGGTTCTTTCCCGTACGGTGACGCGTGCTCGATTTCCGCGTTCATCTCCGCGCCGAACAGGATGACGGCTCCGGAAATGTACAACCAGAGCATCAGCACCATGACGCCGCCGATGGCGCCGTACGCCGCCGCGTAGTCGGAGATGTTGACGACGTAGTACTTGAAGGCGAGCGACGCCACCAGCCAGAGGGTGGTGGCGAAGATGGAGCCCGGGGTCAACCAGACCCAGTCCTGCTCTGCATCGGGAGCAAAGTAGTAGACGAGCGCGATGCCCGTGCAGGCCAGCGCGTAGACGACCGGCCACTGCAGGATTTTCCAGGTCCACTCGAATGCGGCGCCGAGGTGCACCCAGTCCGCCACCCTGCCCGCCAGCGTCGGCCCCACGATGACGAGCGCGAACGAGACGAGGATGAAGAGCGCGACGCCGAACGTCAGCACAATCGCGGTCAGCTGCACCTTCCACCACGGCCGGCCTTCCTCGATGTCGTACGCGCTGTTGAGCGTGTTGATGATCGCGCTCATTGCCGACGAGGTGCTCCAGATTGCCGCGGCGATACCGAACGTGAGGAGGCCGCCCGGCTTGGCCTGGGTGATCTTCTGGATCTGTTCAGTAATGATCGACAGCGCTTCCGGTGGCGCGAACCCGCCCATCGACCTGAACACCTCGTCAACGAGCGTGTGGATCGGGAAGTAGCTGGCGATGGTGATGAGGAGCAGCAGCGCCGGAAACAGCGCAAAGAAAAAGTAGTACGACAGCTGCGCCGCCATGCCGAAGACGTTGTCGGCGAATGCCTCGCGCCCGGTGCGGGTGAAGACCTGCCGCCACGTCAGCGGTACCTTCAGGTACGCGAGCAACACGGCCATGACTCGACGTCAGTGTGTCGCGTTGCCCGTCGTCGGCGTCCACGCGGGCGCGTCGCTCGCGGGGAACGATTGCTCAGACGATTCGACGATCGGGTCTTCGCGGTCGCGCGCCGGCAGCACCGCGCGCAGGCGCCCGCGCCGCAGGCGCCGCTGATCGACCTCAGAGAGCGCCCACCACGCCAGCGTGCCGCCTCCCAGGATGAGGGCGAGGCCAGCCAGCGACCGGCGGCGCAGGCCCGCAATCAGGAACGCGCCCGCGGCCGAGGCAATCAGCCAGCGTTCGGTGTCCCAGTTCCACCGGTCGTCCGTCCGGTCCCAGATGCTTTGATCGCTGCGGTGCAGTTCGAGGTTTTTCATCGCCATCGTCTGTCTCCGCCGGCCGACGAGTGCAACGAGAATGCCCCGGGTCGCGAGCGCCTGAGGAGTGCCGTGGAAGCGGACGGCAATCGAAAAGCGGGGTCTGATTTCCTGACGGGTTTCCCTACAGTTGGACGTCAGCGCTTGTACAGGTTTGCCCCTGTAAAAGGCCGGAACTAAATGCCTTACCGGTTAGGGCACACGCGGCACATCCTTGATTTTCTAGGGGTTACGGCTGATGCACTGGAAAGGGGAACGAGCTCTGCACGTGGCACGTGCGTTGCTCATTTCCCCCATGTCCATTACTGAAATCTGGGAACGGGGGAGCCACATGCCAGCACAGCAGCCGCTTGACGACGTACTGCGACGCGTTCAGGGCGAGTACATCGAGATGCCCGGATTGCGGTTGACGACGGCGCAGGCGCACCGGACGCGGGATGGTGCATTCATGCGGTCCGATCAAGCGCGAGCTTTCCGGACATGACGAGTTCCTGACCTGCCAGGCCGGTCGGTGAAGTTCCTTCCTCACGAGCCGTAAGACCGACTAGCCAACACGCCCTGCCCTCGAACTCCCGGACGAACAATCGTCCGCGGCCAGCCTCTGGGTGACGAACGGAGAACAACACATCGTTCTCCGTTCATCGTTCCCTGCTTCAGTAGGCAGTCGGCAGTGGGCAGTGGGCAGGAAATCACGGGCCCTCGTGTTTCAGCCGCTCGGTAACCCACGACGCGAATCTGCGGAACGCGATGCCGCGATGCGCGACCGCGATCTTGTCCGCGGCGCTGACGTCGGCCAGCGTCTTCCCATAGGGCGGATAGAAGAAGATCGGGTCGTACCCGAAACCGCCGGCGCCGCTCGGCGCATTCGCAATCTCACCCTCGATCGTTCCCGTCGTCTCGTATACCACCTCGCCGCCATCGACGCTTGCGAGCGCGGCGACGAACCGCGCCGTGCGCGGCGGGCTGCCGCGCGCATGCAGGCGCCGGTAGATCTCCGCGAACCGCTCCGGGTAGGTCGCGTCGGGCCGCAGGAAGCGCGCCGACAGCACGCCGGGTTCGCCGTCGAGCGCATCGATGACGAGTCCGGAGTCCTCGGCGACGGTCCAGAGTCCGCTGCGCGCGGCGTAATAGCGCGCCTTCAGCCGGGCGTTCTCCTCGAACGTGGTCCCCGTCTCTTCGGGCTCCTCGATGTGCGGGATGTCGGCCAGGCTGACGAGCCGTACGGGGACATCGCCCATCAGCGCACGGATCTCGCGGAGTTTTCCCGGGTTGGTCGTGGCGATGAGGAGGGTGCGTGGCACCCGCCCTACTTGCCGAGCATGGAGCCGACGTGGCCGCGCTGCAGCGCGATCAGCTGGCGGATGCCCGTGTCGGCGAGGTCGAGCAGGCGGTTGAGCGCCTCGCGGCCGAACGGCATCGCTTCGGCCGTTCCCTGCAGCTCGATGTACATGCCCGCGCCCGTCTTGATGACGTTCATGTCCACGTCGGCCTTCGAGTCCTCGATGTAGGCGAGGTCGAGCATCGGCATCCCCTCGACGATGCCGACGCTGGTGGCCGCGACGTAGTCCACGATCGGCATCGTGCGGATCATGTCCTGCTCGCGCATCCGGTTGACGGCGAGGACGAGCGCGACGAACGCGCCGGTGATCGACGCGGTGCGCGTGCCGCCATCGGCCTGAATCACGTCGCAGTCGAGCGTGACCGTCCGCTCGCCGAGCTCCTCCATCTTCGTGACGGCCCGCAGCGAGCGTCCGATCAGCCGCTGAATCTCCTGCGTGCGGCCGCCCACTCTGCCGGCGGAGGACTCGCGCTGCATGCGCGTGTTCGTCGCGCGCGGCAGCATCCCGTACTCCGCCGTCACCCATCCCTTGCCGGAGTTGCGGCGGAACGGCGGGACCCTGTCTTCGACGCTGGCCGTGCAGATGACTTTCGTCTTTCCCGATTCGACGAGGACCGATCCTTCGGCGTGGATGAGGTAGTTCGGAGTGATGCGCGTGGGTCGGAGCTGTTCCTCGAGTCGTCCGTCGGATCGCATGCCGTCACTGTAATGCAATTACTGCGTTCCCTTGGTCTCCCTGACGAGCGACGTGTCGCGCTCGAACGGGCGCCGCAGATCGACGTGTCCGGCGAGCGTGTCCGCCTGCTTGCCGTCGATGAGAATCTGCACGCGCTCGACCGACGACAGGTTGGCCGTCACCGTGTTGACAATCGCATAGACCGTCAACAGCTCGTTGGTCGATCCGCCCGGATGCGTCGTCGAGACCTCGGGGCTCAGGTCGACGAACGCATCGCCGCGGTCGGTGACGTAGAACGCGCGCAGCATCGTCCCCGGCGGGATGAGCGACACGTACGGCGGCGGCGCCGCCTCGAGCTCGCTCTCCAGAATCTGGCGGCCCTGCGCGCGCGGCCCCTCGCCGAGCGGCACCTCGCGCTTGACGGCGGCGAGCGCCTGGCCGTCGGGCGTTCCGTAGTACAGCGTCGCGATGATGTGCGGCACGTTGGCCGCGGGGGCCGCGGGCGCCGGCGCGCTCTGCGGCGCCTGGACGGGGGACACCATCCGCTCGAGCAGCTGCGAGGCACCCCACGCGGCCGCGCCGAAGATGACCACGATGGCCGCCGCCTGCAGCCAGTGTTTTCGCTTGCCCCGAGCGAGCGACGCGAGTCGAGGGGTCATGGCGCCGCCGGAGCCTCGAGATAGGTCCTGAACCGCACGATGGCGTCGAAGATCGCCTGCGCGAGGCCGCCCTGGAGCTCCGCGGACTGAACCGCCTGCTCCTGTTGCGCGTTCGTGAGATACCCGAGCTCGATGAGCGCCGCGGGCATGTTCACGCCGCTCAGCACGCGGATCGGCGCCTGCTGCAGCGGCCGCGGCCCCATGGGCGCGTGCTTCTCGAGCTCCTCTTCCAGCATCGACGCGAAGCGCGACGAGACGTCGACGTGCGCCGCCTGCGCCAGGTCCCACGGGATGACGTCGATCGGCCGCACGCCGCCGCCGACGGCGGGCAGCACGAGCTCGGACGCGGCGGTGCGCAGCCGCGCGTCCTCACCCGCGCGGTCGAGGCGCAGGTAGTAGACCTGCGCGCCCTTCATGGCCGGCGACGGCGCGCCGTTGACGTGGACGCTGAGAAACAGGTCGGCCTTGTTGTTGTTCGCGATCGCGTCGCGCTCGTCCGGCGACACGGCGCGGTCTTCCTCGCGCGTGAGGATCACGCGCACGCCGAGGCGGGTCTCGATGAGCGTCTTCAGCCGGCGCGCGACCTCGAGCGTGACCTGCTTCTCCAGCGCCCCCCTCGGTCCGCGCACGCCGGCGTCGTCGCCGCCGTGTCCCGGATCGATCACCATCGTCTGGAGCTTCGCGGTGCGCTGCCCCGGCAGCGCCGGCACGGCATCCGCGGCCGGTGGCGCCGGCGGCACTGCCGCGAGCGGAGGTGGACCAGGCTGCGGCGGGGGCGCGGCGCTGGTGTCCTGCGGCTGCGCGCCGGGAGGAATTTCGATCGTCACGCGGGTGCTTTCCGTCGTCGTCGTCGTCGACACGCGCGGTATGCCCGCGCGCGTGCTCAGCGCGAACGCGATGGTCGTCGTCTGGTTGCCCGCCTGGATCTGATCGATCAGGCCCGCGGGCGCGGGCGGCGGCGCCGGGTCGAGCATGTCGGCCTCGACGCGGACGATGACGCGCCCCGCGTCGAACATCGAGCTGACGAGCAGCGCCGGCGTGACCTCGACGCTCGCGCGCGTCGGCGGCCCAGCCGCGTCGATGCTGACGACGACGCGCGCCACGCGGATGGCGCCGACGACGAGCAGCCGCGACGCGCGGCGCAGGTCGATCGGCGAGTCGTAGACGGGCGCCAGCGCGCGCGCGATGAAATCGATCGGCACGAACAGCCGCCGGCCGATGCGCGCGACCGGCGCCGGCAGCGTGACGACGCGGCCGTTGACGGACGCCATCGGCTGATCGGTTGACGCGACGATCGTGCGTCCCTTGTAGCTCACGGTGACGCCGCCGGCGAGCGCGTCTTCGCGCACCGCGAGCTGGAACATCGACGCGAGATCGTCGAGCGCGATGAATTCCTGGTTGTTGAGGATGGTCGTCGGTACGGGCCGCCGCCCGTCGCGCGTGACGAGCGTCAGCGGAGACGCGGGGGCCGTGCCCTGCGCGTGGCCCGACGCCAGCACGAGCACGACTGCGAGGACGCAGAGTCCAGCCGTTCGCAAACGGCTTCCATCATACCCTTCGGGAATCAGGGGGCAGGAGGCAGGTGGCCATCTGCCACCCGCCACCTAGCGTACGACTACATGTCCTCGTCGATGTCGGTTTCGCCGCCACCCTCTTCGCCGCCGAGGTCGAGCTCCGCGTCCTCATCCATCAGCTCGTCATTACCGCCGCCCATCACGTCTTCGGGTTCGTTGTGGCGCTTCGACTCGTCACCCATTGGCGCCGCGGCTGGCGACGGACGCGACGGGACGCGACGCGTCGACGCTGACGGCTTGCGGCTGGTGCTGCGCTTCGCGGTGCGCGCGCTCTTGGCGGCGCCGCGCTTGGCGGCTCCCTTGGCCGAGCCGCGCTTTGCAGCGCCCTTGAGCGAGGCTGCCGTCTTGCGCGCGGTCTTGCGCGACGCGCCCGCGCGCGAGCCTGCTGCGCGCCTGGTCTTCCGCGCCGCGCTCTTGCGGCTGGCGGGCGCGCTTCGCTTGCGGCTTGCCTTTGACTTCTTCTTGCCACGTGGTGGCATACTCCTCCTTCGCGAGCTCGGCTCGCCATCGAGCCGCGGGCGCAGCAAATTCGCTGCCCGCGCAGACCTTATCAGGTATCAAGTGTCGCTGTCAGGTATCAGCAGGTCCGGCCCGGATCGTATACGCGAATGAGTGATACGCAATGACCAAAAAGTACCGCTCGAGATTGGGAGAGGCGCCGGCTGAACGTCCGCCGGGGCCGCAACCGCCGGAGAGGGGCGTCGCGCCTCCACCGAACCCGCGGACGCCCAGGCTCGTTCCCGACATTCACGGGAACGAGTTGATGGACATGTTCGAGTTCTTCCCGGACCTGCCGCGGCCGCCCCGGCCGCGCGGACGACTCCCCATCAGGCGACGGGGTCCGCGCTAATCAAGTTTTCCACCAAGCAGCTTCTTGGCGACCAGCTCCTTGTGCTCGTCATCGTCGTGGCTGGCGACGATGACCAGGTTCCTCTCCGACATCGCGAGGCCGTTCAGCCACTTCAGCTGATCGCTGACGGCGGCCGTGTCCTCGACAATCCACGGCGCATCCTTGCCGGTCACCTTGCGGATACCGTCCATGTGCCAGGCGGTATCGCCGATGAGGAGGTACTCGCGCCCGGAATCGACGGTGATGAACATCATTTGCGACCCGGGCGTGTGGCCGGCGGCTAGCGCCGGGCCTGCTCCTCGGTGATCTTCAGGTCGGGGAACTGCGGCCTGTTTTCGAGGGTGTTCACCTGCGGGCGGGTGAGGATGGTCTTTGGCGCGAGCTCGGCCAGATAGGGGGTCCGGATGACGCCGGTGATGTGATCGCCGTGCTCGTGGGTGAAGACGATGGCGCGCGCGCCGCGGAGCGCCTTGTTCACCTCGTTCGCCTGGTCGGGGTAGTACGGTTCGCCCTCCGCGCCCCGTCCGATCTGCCTGTGCATCGGCTCGTCCATTCCCGCATCGACCATGACGTAGCCGTCGGGGTACACGACCTGGAAGACGGTACGCGCTTGTACACTCGGCGTGGCGGGCTCGCCCTTGACCGAGAAGTTCTTGGTCCGGCGGCTCTCCGCAAACTTGAGCACGTTGATGCGGAGCGGCTTTCGGCCGGGAATCAGCGTGGCAACCCGGCGGATCTCCCCGATGTCGGCGGACCATCCAGTTGCGGGCGGGGCCTGCCCGCGTAACGAGATCGTGAGGCCAGACAGAAGAAGGGCGAGAAGGGCGGCGCGTTTCATCCTTCTTGTCCTCAGAACGTGAACTTGATCCCGAGCTGCATCATGCGCGGCTGGTACGCGAGCGCGCCATTCTGCGCCGGACGCCCGTACTGCGCGTTCGCCAGGTTCGTGGTGTAGCTCCCATAGTTCGCGTGGTTGAAGAGGTTGTAGGTCTCGATCATCCCGTCGATCTTGACCTTGCTCGCGAGCGGGAACGACTTCTGGAGCCTCACGTCCACGCGATGCAGCGGGCGGCCGACCAGGCTGTTGCGAGCGACGATCGAGCCGTCGCCGCGCAGGCGGTTTTCGCCGCTGCCGCCTTCGTTGCGGCGGTCGGTGCCATCCGTGACCCCGAAGCGCATGCCCGACCCGTAGAAGTAGATGCCGCTCACCTGGAACCCGTAGCCGAGGTCCACGACGCCGTTCACGTTCGCGCGTTGGCGTTGATCGTCGGCCGCGTAGGTGTACTCGCCGCCGAGATCCCGGGCGAGCGGGAAGTCGAGCGCCCGGCGCTGCACGATGCCGTCCGGTCCGAGGAACCACTGGTCCCGGCGCGGGGTCGCGTCCTTGAAGAACGCCAGCGTGTAGCTGGCGTTGGCCTGCCACCGGTTGCTGAAGCGCTTCGTAAAGGTGACGTCGGTGCCGTGATAGTTGGACCATCCGTCGAGCAGCTCCAGGTTGACCGTACCCCACGTGGGGAACGGCCGCGCCGCGACGTTGGTGAACGGGATGTTGGCGCCGGTGTTCCGGTCGTAGGTGAGATTGGCGTTCACCGTCGAGGTCGGCTCCTCGCGCCTGCCGCCGGTGTAGGAGTAGTTCACCTCGAGCGACGCCTGCGTGCCGAGCTGGTGCTGCAGGCCGATCGACGCCTGGTGCGAATACGACGTCTTGCGGCCCGGATAGTTGATCTCCTGGGTGAGCGCCCGGAACGCGCAGTTCGTCAGGCGGTTCACGATGTCGCAGGCGTTCTGGAGCGAGGCCTGGAAGCTGGGCTTCGGCCCGTGGAACCAGCCCCAGAAGTTGTCCCTGACGGTCGTGAAGTCGGCGCTGCCGTCGAAGGTGATCTGGTTCTCGAAGCGGTGCCGGTACCCTTCCGTCTGCTGCACGCCGTCGTTGGGCGCGAACGCATAGAACAATCCGTATCCGCCGCGGATGGCCGTCCGGTCGTCGACCTTGAACGCGAAGCCGGTGCGCGGCGCGAAATTCGTCTTCTCGATCGGCTGGCCGCCCGGCAGCCACGGTCTGAAGACTGTCTTCTCGTTGTGGCCGTTGGAGTCGAGGTCGTACCGGACGCCGAGATTCAGCGTCAGCCTGTCGGTCGCGCTCCAGTCGTCCTGCACCCACGCGCCCCAGATGTGCCGCGTCACGTCGTAGCGGTGCTCGGTGTCGGACAGCGAGTGATCGACCCAGCGCACGAGCGGCTGGTTGTTCGCCGGGTTCCGCAGCGTGGCGAGCGGCGCGAGGTTCCAGGTCGACGCGTCGTGGATGTCGGGGAACATCTGCCGGATGATGTCGGCGCTCGGCAGCGGTCCGCCCTGCGCGTTGATCGAGCCGTCGCAGCGGAGGCACCAGATGAACCCGTTGTGGAACTTGATGTACTCCGCGCCCATCTTCACGTCGTGCCGCCCCTTCGCGTTGAACGACGTCGAGTAGTCGTCGCGCACCGACGTGTTGTCCTGGAAGATGTTCAGCGGCGAGGCGCCGATCGTCAGGCCCGTGAACTGCGTGATGATCGAGCCGCCGTGCAGCGAGGGATGGTACGGGAAGTCCTGCCCCTGCCACCGGACGTCCGGCTGGTCGCGCCGTTCGTAGTCGGTACGGCCGACCTTGACCTCGTTGATCGCGTTGGTGCCGAGCACCTGCGTCAGCGTGCCGAAGTACTGCGGCGCGATGCGCCCGCGCGTCCCGCCAACGGGGCTCGTCGGGCTGCCGCCGTTGTAGAAGTCGGTCACGAACTGCGTCACGCGGCCGATCACGCGCGTCTGCGGCGTGAGCTGCCAGTCGATGCGCTCGGTCGCGGTGTGCTGTTTCTTGGGATACGTCACCTCGCGGTTCAGGAACGCGTAGGCCGCCGCGACGTTCGCGTTGAAGGTGCGCGGCTCGTGCTCGAACTCGTACGCGGCGAAGAAATGGAGGCGGTCGCGAACGAGCGGGCCCCCGACCGTCGTGCTCAACTGCTGGTTCGCATACGGCAGGACACGGTTCAGGATGAAGTCCCTGGCGTTGAAGCGGTCGTTGCGGAAATAGCCGCCGAAGGTGCCCGTCAGCGCGTTCGTGCCCGACTTGGTAATCGCGTTGACGATCATGCCGGAGGAGCGTCCCTGCGTGGCGTCGAAGCGGTTGGCGACCACCTGGAACTCGGCGATCGCGTCGCGGCTCATCTGCGGCTGCTCGCTGTCGGGCGTCGAGTGATAGTTCGTCGTGATCTGCTGGCCGTCGACGATGGTCTGGGCGTACCCCTGGCGGTTCTGCACGAGGCCGCCGCCCTCGTTGCGCCGCGCGCCGGGCGCCAGCAGCGTGAGGTCCATCCAGTTGCGGCCATTGATCGGCAGGTCCTGCACCTGGCGCGGATCGATGTTGGCGCCGACGGTCGATTCCTTCGTGTCGACGAGCGGCGCCTGCCCGGTGACGGTGACCGTTTCGGTCAGGGTGGCGGGCCCGAGCTGCAGCGGCACGGTCAGCGACTGGTTGAGCAGCAGCTGCAATCCCGTACGCGTGACGGTCTGGAAGCCGGAAAGGCTCGCCGTGAGCCGGTGCGCGCCGACACGAACCGGGATGCGGAACTGACCCTGTGCGTCGGTCACACCTTCAAAAGTGTTCCCTGTTTCCTCGTGGACGACGGTAATCGTGACACCGGGGAGCACACCGCCCGACGAATCGGTGACCGTTCCGGTGATCGTCGCCTGTTGCGCACGTGCCGGCATGGCCGCCAGGAGCAGCGCAGCGGCGGCCAGGACTACTTGCGTCAAGCCAGCCTTCATGTCCCCTCCAGTCGTACTTCCCCTCGTTTACTGCGGCAGAGTATGCGCGGGGGAGCCTAGAACCCGCAGGCGGATGCTGTCAAGCCGCGCCGGACGGGCCTATAATCTCGCCACGAATCTTCACTGGCACTGAACGCGCCGCGGTCCCCACCGCGGACGAGCCACACTTCACGAAGGAAGGTGCACCGTGCGTACTGTTACATCGATAGCCCTTGGGATCTCGCTTCTGGTGTTCGGCGCGTGGAGTGTGGCCCTGTCCGCGCAGGGCGCCACTGTCCAGACCCACATCGGGCACGTGCTCGACAGCTTCAACGGCACGCCGATGAACATGGGCCTGCTGCCGACCGCCATGGCCGAAGCCAAGACCGCCGCGCAGCACGCCGGCCTCGCCGCGAAGGCGACGACGCTGCCGATGGTCCAGACGCATGCCGGCCACGTCATCAACGCGATCGATCCGACGATCGTCGCGCAGGGACCCGGCGCCGGGTACGGGGTGAAGAAAGCGGCGCAGGGCGTCGCGCAGCACGCCGGCCTCGCGGCCAACGTCGCCGACGCGAACGCCATGGTGAAAACGCATTCGATGCACGTCACCACCGCGGCCAACAACGTCGTCGCGATGAGCGATGAGATCATCGCGATCGCGCAGAAGATCCGCATGTCCACCTCGCTCGAAGAGGCGCAGAAGCTCGCGACGGACATGCAGACCAAGGCCGAGCAGCTCACCACGGGCGTCGACGCCGACAAGAACGGGCAGATCAGCTGGCAGGCGCCCGAGGGTGGCCTGGCCCAGGCGCAGCAGCACATGAACTTCATGAAGACGGCTGCCGGTACGCAGTAGGGCCGCCTTAGGCAGCCCATCTCTTCGCAGGGGGCCGACCTTCGGGTCGGCCCGTGAGCG
>WNFK01001116.1_pt2 | contig 11323 bp, 9 predicted proteins | sample 5400281 | NCBI WGS metagenome assembly WNFK01 (sample SAMN13153350, study PRJNA577476) | soil metagenome | isolation source: 20 cm soil on Douglas fir-dominated hillslope | place: USA:California | collected 2013-09-17
AACCAGGCGCGTCTGGAACCAGGACGCTTCTACCGCTGCCTTTGATGCCGTGCGAGCGATTTCTTTGTTCTCTTGTTTGGACACTATTCGTTGGCTGAAGCTAGTTGTAGAGCCGGCGAATGATGCCGCCGACAGCTATCTGGTCCGCATCGGTAATGCTGCGAAATTCAACGCCAAAGGTATCGGGGGTGGCATGATGTACGACCTCGCCATGCAGCGACAAAGCATCTTCCTGGTCTACCAGCAGGAGTCCCAGCCGGTCGCCAACTCTTACGTTTGGACAGGCCGGCAGGTTGACGACTCGCAGGCCGCCCAGACTAATGTCGGATGGCTCGCCCAGTCCGATCGACTCCCGCAAACTTTCATCTTCGATAGCCAGTGTGAGCCGGGCATTAACATAGTAACGGGGAAACTTGCGTCGCTCATGATCGGGCAGGGTGACGCCAGGGGTCATCACAGGCTCCTTTCAGTTTGCCAACTCATATTCCTCTTCATCGTCTTCGTCGTCTTCTTCTGTTGAGGATGGCGGGGGCGGCGCGACGCGGGGTGCGGCCGGTTCCCAAATCAAACCCTTCCATTCATCCGTTTCGCCAAGCAGTTGTAAGGCGGCAAGTGGGTGGCCAGGATTGCGCTCGATGCGCAATACCTCAGCGACTACCTGCAGGGTGTGTCCATCTTCACCGTGCACCTCGAGCCGCACTCGACTGCCAACGTCAGGCAACCTCTTTGGCAAGTGAACCAGGGTACCTTCGGGACCTACGTTTTCAGTGATGCCTTCAGACAGAATGTGCGCGCCGCCCGGCTCGTCCCATTCAGCGCGCACTTCGAAGGCTACTAAATAGCGCGGACCTGACCGAATTTCGATTTCCATGTGGCGGGCCATATTGCAAACTCCTTGTCGGGCGAGAGGGAACGTAGTCTATAACAACCAGTTTCGAGTTCCTAGTTCCAAGTTAGAAGTATCACGTGGATCGGTTTCCTTGTTGATATTCGTGCCGTAGAACGCAGGCGAGATATTGCAGAACCGGGATGTAGCGACCGGATCCTGCGCTCAACCTACGAATGTCGATTTCGTCCAAAGAAAGTCGCCGGCATAAATGTTGGGTGGCGGCATCCGGTCGCTACCGCTCCAGTTCTGCAATTAGCGTCTACTCGCTTCAAGTTCGGAAGCTTCGCGTTACTATCTTTCAAACTGGACGAAACTCGGAACTCGGAACTTGAAACTATTCTTCTTCCGTTCTCAGCTTTTCCAAAACGGAAAAGTCTTCGAGCGTCGTAACATCCCCAACGACGGTTCCGCTGGTGGCAATCTCCCGCAACAGGCGGCGCATGATCTTTCCAGAGCGCGTCTTGGGCAGCATATCGCTGAACCGTATTTCGTCCGGACGCGCCAGCGCTCCAATCTCTTTGGTCACATGAGCGCGCAACTCCGCATTCAATTCCGGCGAAGGGACGTGCGTTCCCTCAAGCGTTACAAACGCAACTATCGCAGATCCTTTCAAATCATCCGGCCGCGCAACCACGGCAGCTTCGGCTACAGCTTCGTGAGATACCAGCGCGCTCTCAACCTCGGCCGTCCCGAGCCGGTGACCGCTGACGTTTATGACGTCGTCGATGCGGCCCATGATCCAAAAATAGCCATCTTCATCACGCCGTGCGCCGTCTCCTGCAAAGTAGATATTTTCGATCTGCGACCAATACTGTTCGCGATAACGTTCGTCGTCACCCCAAATTGTTCGCAGCATGGACGGCCACGGGCGTTTGATCACGAGATAACCACCCTGATTTGCGCCGACCGGTTTTCCGTCGCGCGTCATTACATCGGCTTCAATACCTGGGAACGGTTTGGTCGCGGAGCCGGGTTTGGTTGGCGTTGCGCCCGGAATGGGCGAGATCATGATGGCGCCAGTTTCGGTCTGCCACCACGTATCGACTATCGGACAAGCGTCGCGGCCGATGGTTTTGTGATACCACATCCACGCTTCCGGATTTATGGGCTCGCCAACCGTGCCGAGCAAACGCAAGCTCGAGAGATCGTGCTTAAGTGCCCACTGCTCGCCCCACTTGATAAACGCGCGAATGGCTGTAGGCGCGGTGTAAAAGATGTTGACGCGGTGACGCTCGATGATGTCCCAGAAACGATCCGGCTCGGGATGGTTTGGCGCGCCTTCATACATTAAGACGGTAGCGCCATTTGAGAGCGGACCGTATACGACATAACTGTGGCCTGTTACCCAGCCGATATCAGCCGTGCACCAGTAAATATCTTCATCCTTGAGATCGAAGATCCACTTCGTGGTTAGGTGCGCCTGCAGCAGGTAGCCCGCAGTCGTATGCAGAATGCCCTTTGGCTTTCCAGTCGTTCCTGAAGTGTAGAGAATGTAAAGCGGATGTTCACTGTCCAACTCCGCCGGCGGGCACTCCGCACCTGCGATTGTCATCAGTTCGTGCCACCAGTGATCGCGACCGGTTTGCATCTGGATGGGCATTCCAGTGCGGCGGACCACTATGCAGGAACTCACCGACGGAGTTTCTTTCAGGGCCTCATCGACTGCAGGTTTAAGTTTCACTTCTTTCCCACGTCGCCAGCCGCCATCAGCGGTGACTACAACTTTGCAGCGCGCGTCGTTGATGCGATCTATCAGCGCGGCGCTGGAGAACCCGCCGAAGATCACTGAATGGGTCGCGCCGATGCGCGCGCACGCCAGCATTGAGATCGCAAGTTCCGGAATCAACGGCATGTACAGCGCCACGCGATCGCCTTTTTCGACGCCGCTGCGCTTCAAGACGTTTGCAAATTTGCAGACTTCGAAATGGAGTTGCTGGTAGGTGAGCGTGCGCTGGTCGCCGGGTTCGCCTTCCCAAATCAGCGCTGCTTTGTTGCGTCGCCAGGTTCCCAGGTGCCGGTCGAGACAGTTGTACGAAATATTCAGCTTGCCGCCGACAAACCACTCGGCATGCGGCGGTTCCCACTTCAAGACCGTATCCCATTTTTTGAACCAGTGAAGCTCTTCGGCCATGCGCGCCCAGAACGCTTCCGGGTCAGCGCTCGCCTCCGCGCGCAGCTCTTCCAGTTGCTCCATTGACTTGATGTGGGCCTGCGCAGAAAAAGCGGGCGGCGGCGGAAAGACTCGATCTTCCGTTTGCAGGGATTCGATGTTTGTGGTGGTTGCTGACATATGTGGGCTAGAATCTTTCGATAAGAAGCCTATAGTTCGTGCCTGTGTTTACCATAGATTCTTTAACGCGACAACAATAGGCTGAGCGAGAAACAACTGGGAGATACGAATACCATTTCAGTTTGAATCGACTTTTTATTAGCACCGCGGCTTAAGCCCGGTGACCCGCAGCCGAAAGGACTCCGAGAAACCGTTTAAACGGTTTCCCTTTTCAGGTGGCACTGGTTCACCGGGCTGAAGCCACGGTGTTAATAAGATTTTCGAATCTAAAGTGAATGCCCCGGAAAGCTAAACGTTGTCGCGTCATATTTCGGAAACGGACAACAAACAAGCCAGAATAGATCAATGACTCTCTACGTCGGCACCAGCGGCTACAGCTACAAGGAGTGGAAGGGAAGCTTCTATCCGGAAAAAATTCCGGCGAAGGATATGCTTCGTTACTACTCGGAGCGACTGAGCACGGTTGAGATCAACGCTACCTTCTACCGCATGCCGCAGGCGAGCATGCTCGAAAACTGGAAAGCGCAGGTGCCGGGCTCGTTTCGCTTTTCACTCAAAGCTTCACAACGCATCACCCATTTCAAGAGATTGAAAGAGACTGACGAAGAGACAAAATACTTTCTGGAGACAGCGACGACTGTACTCGCGGAACAGTTAGGCGTCGTGCTTTTCCAGCTGCCACCCAATATGAAAAAGGATCTACCACGACTGGAAGCTTTTCTTGAGCTCTTGCCGGCAACTACGCCTGCCGCTTTCGAGTTTCGTCATCCCACCTGGTTTGATGATGATGTTCTGGATCTCCTGCGCAGCCAGAATCGCCCGCTCGTCGTCTCCGATACCGACGATCTGCCAACCACCCACATCGACAAGACAGCCGACTGGGGATATCTTCGCCTGCGCCGGGTTAATTACTCGGAAGAGAACCTCGTCGAGTGGGTCGCGCGCATTCGCGATCAGAACTGGAAAGAGACGTTTCTATTTTTCAAACATGAAGACGCAGGAACCGGACCACGACTTGCCGCACAGTTTTTGCAAATCGCAAGTGCATCTTAGTCTTCGGGCGAGATAGTTACATGATAATCCTGGAAGCCCGTCTGAAGTTTCATCCCCGCAGTATGTTTTGCCAGTTAACTGGTGGTCTGTCTCCTGCCATTGGTTTGCCACCAACCAGAGGCCCGGGCACAAGCTACAAATTTAGCTGAACTTCAACGGGCTTACGCAATGCGTTACCTTGAGCCGGAACCACACATGGCTCTCGCCAAATACTATTTCGACCACGGCGATCGAATCGAAGCCTTTTTCATAACGGAGGCCGCGCGGCGAGGCCGCTTTGAAGAAAAAGTATTCAACCCAGCTTTTTATCGCGCTTTTGATGGCTTCGATAACAGCAAGCAGGCGGAGACACGTCTGCTGGCCGAATACGCTCGCAAGCCCGACTCGATTGAAATCATTCACGGTTTGGCAGATATCTACATTTCACGCGACGACTGGCTCAACGCCAAGCGTTATCTGCTGGTTGGGATCAAAAAGAAGCCCGAGGAGTACAGATTTGCAAGCGGGCTGGCAATGGCGTTGGAGCGGGAAGGCAAGCGCCAGGAAGCCGATCAGTTGAACAATGACTACATGCGGAAGTTTCCCAAAACGGCAGAGAGTTTCGCGATGAGAGCAGAGCCGCTTATCCAGACTAAGCCTCTCGAAGCGAGACTTATCCTCACTGAGGCGCTCAAACTATTTCCAACTGACGGACACTTACTGTTTGATCTCGGTATGATTTACCAGGGTCAGGATAATCAAAAAGCAGAAGAAACATTTGTTAAGGCCGCCGGGCTGTCTCCTAAGTCTGAGTTAGTGCAAACGTGGGTAGGTAGATTTTTCTTTAAGGTAAAACCAGATAACCGTCGCGCGCTCGAGTATTATCTGAACGCATACTTCTTGAATCCTGATGCCTACGAAACTGAGTATGTCGAATCGCGAATTCGAAAAATTGTTGCCCAGCAAGCTTCGGAAAAGTTTGCGGAACAAACAAGTGCCGGAGTGCCGTTATTGGGCATGCTGGCTGATTCGGATACCCGCATCGTCAGCTACGCACTTGATCAAATGTCGGAGAATTGGCTACCTGCTTACGTGGCTCCGGTCGTTCAATTAATGGGCCACGATCACGCCGGTTCGTGTTGGCAAGCAACGCAGGTATTGAAGACGAGGGTCGATAGTTCCTTCGACCCGCAACTAAAGTCGCTCTTGAAAGATGCTGACCCGCGCAAGCGAGGGCTCGCAGCCTACATCGCCGTCTACAGGTGGAAAGACTGCAGCTTTGAGATATTGAAAAGTCTGCTGACAGATGAATCGCAATTAATCAGGTTTGACGCCATCTCAGCGTTGATCATGGAAGGTGGGCCGGCCGGACGAAAGGTCGCGCTCGCACATGCAGCGCATGAGCCCAACCCAACGCTCAAGAAAATGATCACTGCGCCAAACCATGCCACGGATCAACAATAAAAAAGAGGCGCCGTTAGCGCCTCTCTTTCGTTCTAAAGAATGTTGACAACCGTTTAGAAATTCCCACTACACTCCGGGTGTCCACAATCGCAATCAAGCTCAATTGTTTTGCCGGCGCCCTCACACGAGGCGCTGCAATATTTCCCGCCTGGCTGCGGCGCACAACTGCAAACCGGATTCTTACAAGCTGCTTTCTCGTCGTCTGCCATTAAGTCTCCTCCTAAGTGATCGAATTAACTTAGAGTAGCACATCTCAAGCGAACGTCCATTTCCGATGGACGGACTAATGGGATAATTGCGTGGTGCTCTTCGTCGCGGAGGGACGGCTGACTTTAGCCCGGCCTTTCAAGGCCGGGATCAGTTCTGCTGGACGGAGAGTAAGGATCCGGTAATTGAAACGAAAACGTTTTACTCCTCCTCCTCCTCCTTCTTAACCTTCGCTACAGCTTCTACAGCTCCCTTTGATCTCAGAAATCTAACCACTGCCGCGTGATCGTTCTCCAGGGCATGGGCCAGCGCATTCATTTTATCCTCGTCCGAGAGGTTAATATCCGCGCCTGCCAGTACCAGGTTCCGAACGATGTTTACATGACCCTCAGAGGCGGCGAGCATCAGGGCGGTTCGTCCCCCCTTGTTCGTCGTATTTAGTTCAGCGCCCGCATCAAGCAGCGCTTTCAGCGCCTCCAGGTTGTTAGCCGTCGCCGCCTGCATTAATGCGGTGCTGCCGCCATCGTCCTTAAGATTCACTTTTGCTCCAGCGTTGATCAGGTCCCACATCAGGTCGCTGGTTGCGTCGGCGTCCAACATCATCAACACGGTTTGGCCGGCAGAGTTCTTCAGGTTTACCTTTGCCCCAGAGGAAAGCAGGAGCTGCACCATCTCTCGATTAGCGTTGCGCACAGCATGTTCTAGGGCCGTAGTTTTGCTGCGCGGATCGCGCAGGTTCACGTCCATGCCTGAGATCAAACCAGCCAGAGTCTCCAGGTCATCTTCCTGAGCGGCTCTCACAAAAGGATGTTCGGGCGCCACATACGCGACCATTCCACCGCTGGATATGAAACGAGTTTCGCCATTTAGTTCGATTTCAACGTTTTCTTCGATCGCCGCGACTTTAAGACTGCGGTCCATTCGTAATTCGGCATTTTGACTGACGTAGATCCCATTGGATTCATCGGCCGCAAATCCAGGTGCTTCGATACGCAAGTTGTAAGAACCGGCTCGCAGGCCGTCAATCCGAAATCGTCCGTCCGCACTGGTGCTCGCGTAGAGTGCCAGGTTGAATTCTTCATTCGAGACAGAAAGGGTGGCCCCAGGTATCGCCGCGCCATTCTGATCCGTAACTGTACCCACGACGCTTGCGCCTAACGCCCAACGAGCAATTGGCTGCGTCGCCCGTGGTACATCCCCTCCACCAACCCGAACCCCAGTCGACTCTTGAGCTATTGCACTGGTAACGCTCAAAGCCGCGGTAAATGCCCCGGCGGCGATTTGTGATACGCGGCGATTGATATGGTGAAGTTTTTTCCCCACGGGTATGGTCACGGGCCCACCATTGGGATCTTGAATGTACTGAACGCATAAGCGGCCGTTTGATCGAGTGACCAGACGCTCCGCCTCGGTGCGCGACATCGAGGAGAGATTGTGCACTTCAAAACTGCAGTGCTCGCAAAAGCGCACCTGATCGTTTCCGGTCATTAGGTTCCAATCAGCATTGCATGGTGAAGCAACAGTCAGGTTCTTCAGGAAAGTCTTGGGTGCCATGGTAGGTCTCCTTATCAAGTTGTAGCCTGTCGGAGAGCCCTGGGGAGAGAAGCTCAAGCGCGCGTCCGCGCAGAGTTAGACCACGAGCCCGAACGGAAGTTCGCGACTCAGAATTTCTCTTCTATTCACTAGGTCAATCGTTAACCTGGGGAGGAGCCTGCGGATTGCCGCTGAGATGCGCCAGCGTTCGCGTGTGGTTGTAATCATTTTCGGTCAAAGTTCGAAAATTTCTGATCACGACAGACTGCAAGTCAAATTCATCTGACAACGAATTTCGCCGGTGCGACCACAGCCCGAGCCAACGGGTTGTAGTAGTCATAAACGATCGAAGGCGCCGCTTTCGCGGTTAGACCAAAGCGCGGGCGAAATTTGAACTCAAACTTGATACCGCCCGCGCGCGGCCAGAGATAAACGACTACGCGATCCGGCAAAACATCGTATTGACCGATGGCCCAGTCGGAACTCTTCATTGCACTCTCGACTGAGGCGCGATCAACATCGGCGCCCGGAGGCAGACCAATTTCTGCGAGCATCATCCCGTAGCCAGAGAAGCCGACCCGCTCAGCGCTCACGTGGCAAACAATTTCTTCATTGATCTTCGCGGTGTTTTTATCAAACCTCGTCTTCAAACGCAGTGAGCGGGTCTCTCCTGCCAGGGTGCCGGCGTTCTCAGTAGCAGAAGACGCCGACCAGGGCACGTAGTAGTGGGCAACGATCTGAATTGAAGCGAACGCTGAACCCGCGGGCCGCCGTAATTCGACTCGGTTTGCGCCGTTTAGCAAGAAGCGTGAGATATCCGCGCGAATCGGTCCCGCGGTTTGATTGCCAGGGGGCAGGCTCACCGAAGCGGCAGATTGACCGTTGACGAAGATCTCGGCTGGAGTCGCAGTCATAAGATCCTTTCGATCGGAGCCTACCGTGTCCGTGGCCAGCAAAGTCATCATGGTATCAAGCACATTGATCGTAGCCTGCGTCGAATACCAAACCCCGTAGCGATCCTTCTCTTTCAAAAGGAAGAGCAAACCGCTGCGGACCAGCGGGTCACTTGTCAGTCTCGTTTGCCCGGGTTGGGTCTTAGCAGATCGCGCCAACGCCTGAATAGCCAGTGCCGTAGTTTCAACCCGGCCCGCCAGACCCCAGCCATAAAAAGGCGTGTTGGTTTCCAGTGACCAGTAGGTTGATCCTCCTTCGCTATGCACAAGTTCGCGCAGCCTGGCAGTTGCACGTGCAGCTCCCGGTTCATCGCCCGCGTCGATCGCCGCCAGCGCGTATGAGGCAATCAAATAAGGTTCGTCTATCTGGTCGATCTGCGTTGCGAGGTAAGAAAGCGTCCGTTGAAGTTCCGGTGATGGAATTTTGCGAGGCTCTTGTTTGGCCCCGCCGGTATCGTCGATCGGTAGCGAGGGCCCGGTCATTGCCAGCACTCGGGCGATGAAAGCTGTCAGCAAAGCGGCGTGATTCTGATTCACACCCTGCCTGGAATTGTAATCGTCGACACCCCAACTGCCGTTGGCGCTTTGTTGCTTTAGCAACCACGTGCGAGCAGCTTTGATAATTTCGTCATCGATCGTTACAAACTCGCGAACCTCCTGTAGGAACCGAAGTGCATAGGCTGTCAACGCGAGATCCGAATCACCCCGACCCCAATAGGAGAACCCTCCGTCTGCGGAGCGAAAATTGAGCAGGCGTTGATAACCCAACTCGGCGTAGCGCTGAGCCTTCTTACTTTCTCGCGACGCGGTTCCAAGTTGCTTATCGCGGCGTAAAAGCAGCAGGCTGGGATAGGTCGAGGAGATTGTTTGCTCGCCGCAGCCATGTGGCCTCTCGAGAATTCCTTCAACGCTTTCGACCACGTGGGCCATCAGGCTGGGATAAATCTTCACCTCTGCTTCGGTGGAACCGGGGATTACCTGGGAAGGCAGGTTCAAATCCACGATGGCTGAATCGCTCACCACATCGGCAGCAGTTTGCGTTTTCTCTTCACCGTCAGGGTGGACAGTCACCGGCTTTTCAATCGCATCGCTCGCTTCCTCGCCGCGAGCCGTGACGCGTTGTTTCCCGTCCTTCACAGACGCCACGGCCGTCAGTGCAAAGGTCTGGCGAGCGGCATCGCCGGCTGGAACATTCGCACGCTGGCTGGCTGGTCCCTGCAGGCTAAACCAACTCTCCGGTTTGATTTCGAGGTCGACAGTCTGCGAGTGCTCCAGGTAATTCCGCAGCACGACCGGTAACGAAATCTGATCGCCTTCTGTGAGGACGCGCGGCGGATCGTGATCGACGAAGAAAGGTTGAAACGACCGAATCTCCGCTTCTGCCGTCCCGATCTCGCCGTCTTCAGTGGAACCAATCACCGACATTTTCCAGGTAGTGATGTTGTCGGCGAGTTTGAACTTCAACTGCGCCCGGCCCTGTTTATCTGTTTCCAGTGCCGGTTGCCAGACCAGCGTTTCAGGGAAATATTCTCGGAGGCGGGGAGTAGACAACTGAGGCGCGAGCCCGATGGAGACGCGCGTGCGGCCTTCGGTGACAGTGGAGGAGACCGACGACTGAGTGTTCTCAACGGTTGTGGCGGCGGCACTCACGTTCACTGTCTCGGTAACCGTCCCGACCTCAAGCGTGAGATTGAGAGTGGTGATATTGGAGGAGCTGACCGGAACCTCAGTGATGACTGCTGACTTAAAGTTCACCGCATCACAACGCACGCTGTAAAAACCGGCGGGCAGATTTGGCAAAAAGAACCTTCCAGAGTCGTCGGTTTCGGACTCAAACTCCTGGGAAGTATCCTTAAGCGTTGCATTCACCTTAGCACCTGGGATCGAGGCGCCCATCGGATCGGTAACACTTCCTTTGATCGCCCCCTTCGCGCCGGCGAAGAACACCTGCTTTGCCGGCTCTGCCGCTGCCGAATCGCGGCTTGTCTCTTCACCAGTCAACTGTGATCGCCGTTACTGCGCAAGGTGACGGAAGTGAACTGTTGAGTGACCGGGGTGATTTCCGTCCGCATTTTGGTTGCCTGACCGAAGGTCCCAACTGTCTGAATAGATGCTCGATCGGCATAACGAGCCGTCGTCTTATAGACAGCGTAAAAGCGATGGCCCCACGGATCGGAAAGCCGCGATTCTGCAACCGGGATCAGCGCCAACTGCAACTGGCTGTCATCGTGAGGCAGCTTTTGCGTGGCCTCGAAATATTCGCTGAGCGCCTGTTCTATCCGGACGCGCGTCTCGATCAGATAATCGATACTCGCAACCCAAAGTGTAAAATCATCTGACTTGGACTCCGTAGCTTCAAACTGTTTATTTGGCCCACTACTGCGAACGTTGACATTAAACTTGTCGCCCACGATGCTGAAACTAACTTTGTACGGCTTTCCCCAGGGATCGCGCAGCGAGTCGATATCGATCCCTTCAGTTCGTAGTTCGCCTTTTAGCACTGCGGCATCGCGAATGAAGTCGCCCGTGCGTGCGTGAAAGCGTTCGACCGCCCGAGTGATTGCCTCCCCGGTCAAACGAAAATAGTCGCGGGTGATTCGACTTGCTGAGAAATCATCCTTGGTGGCGAAGACCTTATCCGGGCCGGCGCTGATGATCTCAAGGACGCTGACGGTATTCTCGATTGAGAACAACTTGCGATAAGGCGTTCCCCACGGATCTTTAAGTTCGTCTACATTCAATCCAGCCTCAAACAAGAGACGGCGGAGAGTCTCGCCATTGTCCGGAAACACGCTGCCTCTCAGATATCGGGCATCGAGAATATTTCTAACAGGCTTCAAGCTTGAAGCGTTCAGATCGGCAAAGACCTGGGTGTGATCGGTCGCAAAACTTTTCGTGTCGAAAAATTCGGGCCGAGCCGAATACTCGCTAAGCAACAGTTCAGCGACTAATTCC
>WNFK01193899.1_pt1 | contig 11317 bp, 7 predicted proteins | sample 5400281 | NCBI WGS metagenome assembly WNFK01 (sample SAMN13153350, study PRJNA577476) | soil metagenome | isolation source: 20 cm soil on Douglas fir-dominated hillslope | place: USA:California | collected 2013-09-17
CCGGCGACGGGCGTTCGATGGTGATCTGGGACACAGTGTCGCACGTGGGCTACGTCGAGCACAACCTCGCCGGCACCGCGCTCGTGGGGGACGCGGGCCGCTGGAAGGTCCGCTGGACGGCGCCCAGCCCCGCGCGCGGCGTTGTGACATTCAACACCGCCGGGAATGCCGCCAACGACGACGACTCGCCGCTCGGCGACTTCATTTACACGACCGTACTGCGAGTGGCGCCCACACGCCATTGATGACAAATTAGGTCGTGCCCCTAACCAGTCGACTGCTTGCTGACCGTCGCAGCGGCGTCGACCGCCGCGCCGTACCGCGTCGCACGGTCCGGGCGCTGGTCCCGGTGGATCGCCGGCGTGTGGTGGACTTGCGGCGCGGCGCCGAGCGCCGCAGCACTCTCGATCGTCGCACCTCGGGCCCCCGTCCGCGGGCTACCGAGACCCCGGGCGAGCACGTCCGGAACGCCCTCCAGTTACTGCACCACATCCACGAGACCGATGGCCTCGACGTCGAGCAGCGGGCCGATCTGGCCGCAGCCCTGCGCCGCCTCGAACGCGCGCTCGACCTGTTAGAGCGTCGCGCCCGGTCTTAGAAGCTCCCCGCCTCGACACGCGCCGATGAACAACCAGGAGAACCCGGGCGATCCAGCAGTCGGGCGCCGCCGTGAAATCCTGCGTCAGGCGAGCGTCGCGTTGCAGGGACGGGTGGTGGCCATGTGGGAGGTTTCGGCGCGTGCGCAGGTCCTGCCCATCCTCGCGAGCGACCCAAAGCCCGCGCCGGACGCCACGAGTCTCGACCTGACCAGTACGCTGCAGCGCTGGAGCGCGCCGATCATTCAAGGCAGCCGCTGGGTGGGATGCCGGCTCGACGATGCCGGACACTGGTGCATTGCCCCCGTGCGGAATCAACCGCCTGCCCCGCCCCCGGACGGCGTGGAGCGTCGCAGCCGCGAGCGCATCACCCTCGAGCTGGCCGGCCTCTGTCTGGGACTCGTGGATCAGACGCCGCGTGTCGTCCGGCCCAGGACGCCCGCTCCCGACGCGTTGGCCGAGCTCGTCCGCCAACCGAGCGTGATCGCGCACGAGGTCGCAAACCCGCTGACAGCGGCGTTAGCGGGGCTCGACTGGTGCTTCAAGCGCGTGCGCGAGACGCCGTCGCTGGATCCCGCGTTCCGTGCGGGCTTGCTCGAGGATCTGGCCGGTGTGGGCGAGGGCATGGATCAGGCGATCGCGTTCCTGCGCTCGATCCAGGACCGGGCGCGTGGCGGCCTGGCGCGCTGGGAGCGATTCGACGCGGGGCAGGTCGTGCGGTCGTGCGTCGCGTTGGAGCGGCCGCTGGCACGCAAGCGTGGCATCCCGCTCGAGGGATCGGTCACCGTCGGCGGCCTCTTCCTGCAGGGCGACCCGAATGGACTGTATCAGATCCTCACAAACCTCATCCGCAACGCCGTAACGGCCTCACAGGACGGGAAGACGCCGGTGGTCGTCACGTTCGCTCAGGCGGGCGATGCGCTGCGCCTGGCGGTGCAAGACCGGGGGGTCGGCATCGCCGCCGAGCATCGCGACCGGATCTTCGAGTCAGGGTTCACGACACAGGCGTTCGGATCGGGGTCAGGGACCGGACTGACGGTCGTCCAGGAAATCACGCAGGAGATGTTCAAGGGCCAGGTGGACGTGCAGTCCGCCCTGGGTCAGGGCACGACGTTTACCGTGACTCTGCCGATTCCGCCGCAGCGCGCGTCGCGGGGTCGCTGACCACCTTCAGAAACGCCTCGAACACCCGATCGGACCACCAGCCGCGGCGCCGCGTGATCTCCCCGATCGCCTGATCCAACGGCAGAGCAGCCTGATTGGCTCGGGTCGTCGTAAGCGCGTCGAACGTGTCCAGGATCCCGACGATCTGCGCTCCCAGGGGGATTTCGTCACCTTTCAAGCGGTCGGGGTAGCCGGTCCCGTCGTAGCGCTCGTGGTGTGAACGGATGATCGGCTTCAAGTCCCACGGGAAGTCGACGGTCGCGAGCAGCTCGATGCCCCAGATCGGGTGCAACTGCAGCACCTCGAGCTCCGCGCGCGTGAGCGAGGCCCGCTTCTTGAGGATCTCGTGCGGGACGCGAACCTTCCCCACATCGTGGAGGTAGGCGCCCAGCAGGATCGTCGTCTCCGCGTGCTCGTCGAGTTTGAGGGCCCGCGCCATCGCGACGGCATGCTTCGCGACGCGTGCGCAGTGTCCGTAGGTGTGGTTATCGGTCGATTCGATCGACTGGCCCCACTCGCGCACCAGCGCCAGGTACGACCCTTCCAGCTCGGCCATCTTGCCGCCGACATGGACGAGATCCACGCGGGCGTCGAGGCGGCGGAATAGGCGGTAGGCGGCGTTGAGGAGCTGAAGCGCCTCGAGGTTGCGCCCCGTTGCCTGGTGCAGCAACGCCAGCTCGCGGGAGGCTTCGGCCTCGCCCAGCACCGACCCCGCGGCCTGCGCCAGGTCGATCGCGGAGCGGAGCCGCGATTCGGCGAGGGCCGGCCGGCCGGTTTCACGGTACACCATGCCAATCACGCGGTACGCGTCGGCCTTGGCGGCCCGTACACCGAGCTGATCGAACAGGGCCAACGCCGACTCGGCGTTCTGCCGCGCATCTTCGAACCGCTGCCGCGCGACGTGCACTTCAGAATGATTCACCAGGCAGTGGCCCCACAGCTGCACGTCACCCACGCGTTCGGCAAAGGCGCGGCTCTCCTGGAAGTAGCAATCCGCCGCGTCGAGCCTCCCGCGGTCCGTGCTCACCATGCCGAGATTGTGATACGCGATGGCGCAGCCGTGCTCGTCGCCGCAGCTGCGGTAGGCGTCGAGCGAGCGTTCGTAGCGCGCTACGGCCTCGTTCAAATCGCCCTGGATGTTCGCGACGATCCCTAAGTTTTGTTCGGCCCGGGCGCGCAGCGCCTGGCTCGCGCCGCCCAAGTCCAGCGCCTGCAGGAATATCTCGCGTGCATCCGCCAATGAGCCGTTGGCGAGCTCGATGCCGCCGAGCGTGTTGAGGGCTTCCGCCGCCAGCACGTCGTCGTCAACCTGGAGCGCGACTCCGTAGCTTCTCAGGCAGAGCTCGCGGGCCGGCTCCGCATCCCCGCGCTGATGCCGCACGACACCGAGGCGACGGAGCGCCTCGGCCAGCACGGCGTCGTCTCCGCACTGCTCCGCCGCCGCGATCGCGGCTCCGTACCGCTCGATGGCCTCCGGAAAACACCCCGCGCGCTCACGCTCGCGTGCCTGCTGGAGCACGATGGCCGGGGGAGTGAACGGCGCGCTCAGTCGCACCTCACCAAGCAATGACATAGTCCGAAAAGTGGCTCAGCTTCCCCCTGACCGTCTGGCTGAGGACATTGTCCAGCGACGGCACGTAGTCGAGAATCGTGAGATCGGGGCTGACGTATGCGACGCGTTTGGGCAGGAGGGAGCCCAAGAGATCACAGTTCGCATAACTCATTCGGAGGGTGGTATACCCGTTGAAAACCAATCCCTCCGGCTGGAACTGAATCCGGTTGACCGTGTCCGATGGCGTCACGGCCGTAATCGTCACGTCCGTGTCGAGCGCTCCGGCTGGGACCGTGAAGCTGTGCGGGCCCACCCGAATGGTCCCGCCAAGAGGCCCAATCGTCTGCGTGACGGAGTCGTAGGGTAGCGGCGTGCATTGGATGAGGCCGGTGAGCTGCCTCACGTCGCCGAAGAGATCACCCTCGAGCCGCCTGGGCTGCGGTCCGGGATTCGTGGGGTCCGCGCAGCTGACCACGACGAGCGCGACCCACCCGACCAGCACCGCGCCCGGGAAACGAAGCTTTGTCATTACTTCCCCCTCCCGTGATCCTCGAGCACCAGACCGGGCGGCGTGTTGCGCACGGCGGTGCGGACGTCCTCAGCGGTTGCCGTACCAACGTCGAAGCGCCGCACCCACGGATATCCGGGCTCGGGACGACCGTTGCGCACCGCAGCCGCCGCGCGCCCTAGCAGCGCGACGGGATCGATCGGCGCGTACTTCAGGTTCACCACCGCATCGTAGCCCACGCGCAGTCCGGGACCGGGGGTCACCGACGTCTCCCGGCCACCGCCCGGCGACGCCGTCAGCGCCGACGCGACGCGCTGCGCGAAGCGGATCGCGCCGGCGTCGGAGGTCCCGGGGGCGAGGACCGCGAACTCTCCGGGGCCCAACGACCCGACGACGTCACACACGCGAGCGGTCTGCGCTACGAGGTTTCCGGCCCTCGGGTCCGCCGGGCTCGAGTCCAGAGCGAAGACGACACACGCGAGCGCCCCGTGATGCCGGGCCATCAGCGCGCCCAGCTCGCGCGCGCGCCGCGCCAGACCGGGACGGCTATGCAGGCCCGTCGCCGGATCGAAAAGACCCTCGGCGAGCGTGGCGTCGATGTTCCGTTTTGCCTGGAGATAGGTCTCAAGCTTCAGCGTGAGGTCGTCCAGGTCACCGGGGTGCCGGAGAAAGTCCCAGACGCCGGCGCGCAGGGCCGTCACGCGTTGCTCGGGCGTGGGCTGGCCGGAGGTCAGCAGGAGAATCGGCACGTTGCGGCCGATGTGCGGTTCCCCGCGGAACAGCCGGCACGCCTCGATCCCCGTCAGGTCAGGGAGATCGGTATCGAGAATGATGATGTCCGGCCGCACGTCGCGGGCCCGCTCGAGCGCCCGGGAGCCGGTCGACAACTCGAGGACGGTGTAGCCGGTCGGAGCGAGGGCGCGGGCAAGAGAACGCTCTCGCCCAACGGCGATGAGGATGACCGGAACTGCCGCAATGGCGCTCATGGGAGTCGGCCGCTCTAATCGCAACAAGCGGGCCGGACCGTGCCGCCCGGCCGCTGCCCGTGAACGGCTCAGGCTGGCACGGTTTTGGGGAGCGGCGGCCACAACTGCCGCGCCCGTGCAACAGCGCGGCTACAACCCCAGCCAGTAGTTGATCTTGACCAAGAAGATGTTCGCCGAGGGTCCCCGGAACAGGGCCCCGGCATCGCTGCCGAAATCGATCGTGCCCCGCCCAAGCGACGACTCGCCGCTGCGGGTCCAGACCACGAAGATCGTCGACCCCGGCCGGTATTCCCAGCGCAGCACCGCGTTGCCCCGGAGCGAGCGGAACGTGAAATCGCTCGGCGGGACGACGAACCCACGCGCGGGACCTGCGCCGTCAGGATCGATCGAGTCGCCTGTGGCCACCGGCGTCACCGTCCCAACGTCGACACCATAGACGAGCTTACGCAGTCCCCGTGGGGCGGCGAACTCCTTGTAACGTGAGTAGTGACCGCTGGCGATCAGGGGCTGCACGAACAACTCGAACGTCAACGTCGGCGAGAATGTCACGTTGAAGCGCGTGTTCATCCCCAGCGAACGCTGCACGATATCGGAGAAGACGTAGCGAGTCCCGTAGAACGCGGTAGCCGTCGAGTCGGGTTGCGTGGTTGAGGCGGGCTTGATCTGGGCATCCAGATTCACGGAGCGGCTGCAATAGTGTTCCCGGTTGCACCCCAGCTCCGCATTGAGCTGAAAGACCAAGTTCTTGCGCGAGTCGGTCGAAACGTTGGCGCTCCAAAAGTCGACGCCCGGCCGGCGCACCACGGGTCCACCGCGCGTCATGCGATCGTCGAACACGCTCGGCCGGTGAATCCAGAAGCCCTGCACGTTCCAGTAGTTGCGCGTTTGAATGTAGCCGAACAGCTGCAGCTGCCGGTCCGTCAGGTCACCGTCGAAGTTGTATTGCTGCTGCCCTCCGCCGATGAAGAACAGTTGGCGATACCACTTGGTCGGCTTGACCCATTGGGGGAAGATGTTGCCGCCCATGTACCAGTAATCGGCCCGCGAGAAGAAGGTAATGTCGTTGTTGTCGAACCCCGGCGTGCGGAAATTGGTCGACACTTCCCACAGGAGCTTGCCCTGGTCGCGCGAGAAGCGCGCATAGCCACCGACCCCGCGCAGCGACGTCAGCGTCGGATCAAAGGCATCGGACAACAGACCGTTGGAGCCGTTCTTGCGATCGGGCCGCTGGAAGTAACGCGCACTCGAACGCTGGAGACGCAGCATCGCGGAGGGCGTGCCCGTCACCTGGGTTCCCGCGATCTGCGCCATCAGCCGGTAGTTGCGGTTGTTGAAGGCCATCTCCGTGCCAAAGCCGATCGCCTCAGCGTGCGTGCTGAGACTGTCCCGCAGGAACGGATCGCTGAGATCGCGGTACACCGATGTCGCCATCGCGCGCAATACGGTGGCGCCGCCTCGCAGGTCTTTCGCCACACGGCCGACGAAGTAATTGCTCAGGGGTTCCACGACCGCGCTTCCGCGCGTGCTGTCGCCGCGCTCGAACGCCGCATGTTCGCGCTGCGTCACGGCGTTCAGCACGCCGATCGACCACCCCGAGGGCGTGCGGCCGGTCAATTTTGCCGCGCCCAGGATCGCCGTGTTCTCCGGCATGTCCACGGAAACCCCCCCTGCGCGACGCGCCGCAAACCGGCCCTGCGGCGCGCGCCCGATGCGCCGCGTGCTCACCATCGACAAGCTCGAGACATTCGAACAGAAGAAGCAGTTCAGCCCCCCCAGCCCGAAGTAGCCGGCGCCCTCGACGAAGAAGGGCCGCCGCTCGTCCAGAAAGGTTTCGAACGCCGACAGGTTCACGACAGCGGGGTCGACCTCGACTTGGCCGAAATCGGGATTGATCGTCGCGGCGAGGGTCAGGTTGGAGGTGAGCAACACGCGCGCGTCGACACCTGTCCGGCCATCCATCGCATGGGGATCATCGAACGGGTTGCTCGGATCGGGGGGCACGTTGGATGACCGTCCCACCACGTACGGCAGCACCTCCGCCTTGCCGGGGGCGCCATGGATCGTGAGTCCGTTCAGATGGCCGAAGCGCGGCGGGCCCCCCGTCTCAGTCAGCCCCCAGAACGCCCACTGCGAGTTCTCATTGAGCCGGTTCTCTTGACGCCACATCTGCAGGCCCCAGGTCTGCTCCTGAGTGGTCGAGGGATAGCGCAACTGCGCGAACGGGATCCGCATCTCGGCGGTCCAGCCGAGCGAGTCGATCGTCGTCTTCACCTCCCACACGGGGTCCCACGAATCGTCGCCGCCGCCGCCCAGGCCGTTGGCGTCGTTCTTCACTCCCGATGGATTCACCAGGAAGAACAGGCGGCCGATGTGATCATGATACGTGTCGAAGATGACCTGGAAGTAGTCGGAGCTCGGGTTGGCGTCGCGGCGCACCAGACGCGTCCTCACGCCGGCGGCCCCCTCGGTGTCGAACATCCGTGCCCCCACGTAGATGGCGGCCCCGTCAAACACGAACCGCACTTCGGTGCGCTGCGTGGCGGGTTCGCCCTCTTTGGGTTGGTTCTGTCGGAAACCGGTGGCTGGAGGCGCCGACTGCCAGATCGGCTCGTCCAGCTTGCCGTCGAGCTTGATCTCCCCTTGGAGCGGGACTGCTCGGGCGACGGGTGGTGTCGTGGGATGGATGTTTTGGGCGACGAGGGGAGGCCCGGCGACCACGCCGAGCACTACGAGGAGGACGATCGTTCTCGACATCGCGGCGGCTCGGGGTGGGGTCATTACTCTGACGCTCATGGCAGGGTAAAGGTTGCTGTGCTCGTGTGACCGCGACGTCCGGGGAAAGTCAGAAACCGTCCGGCGCGCGGAAGTCGTTGCCTGGCAGACGTTTTGGCCCGACATTCCCGCGATGCCGATGACCTTCCGCGCCGAGCTCCGCGCGATGATTCGCCTGGCGGTGCCGATCGTCGCCGTCCAATTGGGCCAGATGTTGATGGGCGTCGTGGACACCGTCATGGTGGGACACGTCTCGCCCGAGGCGATCGCCGCCGTCGCGCTCGGGAACCTCTATTTCTTCGGCGCGGCGATCTTCGGCATGGGCGCGCTCATGGCGCTCGACCCGATCGTCGCTCAGGCGGTGGGCGCGGGCGATACCGTGGCCGTCGCACGCGGCGTGCAGCGCGGTTTGATCCTCGCGCTCGGGTTGAGCGTCGTCGCGACCGCCCTGCTCCTCCCCGCTCGGCCGATCCTCGGCTGGCTGCGTCAGCCCGCGGGCGTCGCCGACGTCGCGGCGACCTACGCGCGCGTCGAGATCGCCGGGATCCTGCCGTTCTATCTCTTCGGCGCCCTGCGCCAGAGCCTCCAGGCGCTGAAGCGGATCGCGCCGATCGTCGGTGCGATGGTCGTCGGCAACCTGGCGAATGTCGGTCTGAACTACCTCTGGATCTACGGGCATTGGGGGTTCCCCGCCGCCGGCGCCGTCGGGTCCGCATGGGCCACGGCGGTCAGCCGTTGGGTGATGCTCGCCTGGCTCCTCGTGGTCGCCTGGCGCAGCCTCCGTCCACAGCTGTTGCCGTTGCGCCGCGAGGCCCTGGCGTGGGCACCGCTCTCGCGCATGGCCGCGTTGGGGGCGCCGATCGGCGTACAGTACGAGCTCGAGTACGGCGTCTTCGCCGTGGTCGGCCTCATGATGGGCTGGATGGGAACGGCGCAGCTAGCGGGGCACCAGGTGGCGCTCAACCTCGCGTCGCTCGCCTTCATGGTGCCGCTCGGCGTCTCGGGCGCCGCCGCGGTGCTCGTGGGGCATGCAGTGGGCGCCGGCGACGTGGCCGAGGCGCGACGCGCCGCGGCGGCAGGACTCGTGTGCGGCGTGGGCTTCATGAGCGCGAGTGCGTTGGTCATGCTGCTCGTGCCGACCTTCCTCGCGCGGATCTACACGACCGACGCCGGCGTGGTCGCCCTGGCGGCGAGTCTCATCCCTATTGCCGGCGTGTTCCAGGTATTCGACGGGATCCAGGTCGTGTCGATCGGCATCCTGCGCGGGTCCGGCGATACCCGCGCGCCGATGATCATCAACGTGCTGGGCTTCTGGCTCGTGGGCCTGCCGGTCAGCGCGGCGCTCGGCTTCCGCGCGGGTGGGGGGCCGCGCGGCCTCTGGTGGGGCCTCACGGTCGGCCTCGTGTTCGTGGCCCTCGTCTTGATCTGGCGCGTGCGCCGCCGGTTGGCGGGCGAAGTGACCCGGGTGGCGATCGACCGCGACGTCGCCCCTGCCTGACCCTATATTCGCCGCATGACCCCTTTTGTCATCGCCGGCGCGGTGGTCGTCCTCTGGGCGGTCATCCTCTTCAACCGGCTCACCCGTCTGCGCCAGTTGACCGACAACGCCTGGGCCGACATCGATGTCCAGCTCAAGCGGCGTCACGATCTCATTCCCCAGGTCGTGGCCGTCGTGAAAGGACACGCGGGATATGAACGGCAGACGCTCGAGGCGTTGGTCGCGGCGCGCGGCCGGGCTCTGCAGGCCACGGGCGTGAGCCCCGCGGCCCGGTTCCAGCAGGAGAGTCCCGTGGAGGGATCGTTGCGACAGATCTTCGCGATCGCCGAGGCGTACCCCGACTTGAAGGCGGTCGCAAGCTTCGCCGCGCTGCAACGGACGCTGACCGATGTCGAGGACACGCTGCAAAACGCGCGACGCTACTACAATGCGGTCGTGCGCGACTGGAACACCGGGATCGCCCAGTTCCCGGCCAATCTCCTGACCAGCACGTTTCGCTTCAAGCCGCGCGAATTCTTCGGCATCGACGACGCCGAGCGGGCGGTGCCGCGCGTGGACACGGGAGCGAACGCGTGAAGGCGCGCGTCGTGCTGCTTCTGCTGAGCGTCTGGAGCACACCTGCCCTCGCGCAGCGCTCGTACACGATCGACCGTTTCGACGCGGTGATCCAGGTGCAGCGCGACGCGAGCATTCAGGTGACTGAGACGATCACCGCGCGGTTCGTCGGGTCGTACAACGGCATCTATCGGACGATCCCTGTCACCTACCGGACGCCACAGGGACTCAACTGGACGCTCGGCGTCCGTCTCGTGAGCGTGACCGACGACCAGGGCCGGCCGCTGCGCGTCGAGACGAGTCGTGAGCGGCATCTTCTCAAGTTCAAGATGTGGATCCCCGGCGCCAACAACGCCACACGCACCGTGGTCTTGCACTACCGGGCCAAGAATGCGCTGCGATTCTTCGACGAGCACGACGAGCTGTACTGGAACGTGACCGGCGATGAGTGGGAGGTGCCGATCGGCAAGGCCTCTGCACGCGTCGAGCTACCCAGCGGTACCGCGGGTGTACACGCGATTGCGTTCAACGGCGCCTACGGCGGGGCGGCGCGCGACGCGCGCGTCGATACGAGCGGGACGACCGTGGACATCGTGATGCCCCACGCGCTCGACCGCCGCGAGGGGCTGACCATCGTCGTGGGGTGGAACAAAGGGGTCGTGGCGGGGCCGACGCTGCTCGGTCGCATCTTCGGAACGCTCGCGAGCAATTGGCCCCTCGCCCTGCCCTTGGTGGCCTTCGCGATCGCGTTCGCGACCTGGCGGCGCCGCGGCAGGGATCCCCGGCAGCGCCCCATCGCGGTGCAGTACGAGCCGCCGCCCAGCATGACGCCCGCCGAAGCCGGCACGCTGATCGACAACTCGGCCGACCTGCGCGACATCACCGCGACACTCGTGGATTTGGCGGTACGTGGGTTCCTGCGGATCGAGGAGAAGGAAGAGGCCAAGATCCTGGGGCTCTTCGGAGGAGGGCGGACGTACGTCCTGCACAAGCTCCCCCGCCCGGCCGGCAAGGACCTCGGACCGCACGAGCAGCGGGTTTTCGACGGCGTGTTCGCCGGCCGGGGATCCGCGGTGCCGCTCGAGCGCCTCGAATCCGAATTCTACGCCGAGCTGCCCCGCATCCGGAACGACATCTTCAACAGTCTGCTCAGGCAGGGGTTCTACCACGCGCGCCCCGATCGCGTGCGCGCGCGGTGGACGGTGGCGGCGATCGTGCTCGGCGTGCTCATCGCGATCGTTGGCTCTGTCATCTCCGGCTTCTTCATCCTCACTCCGGTGCCGTTCGTCGTGGCGGGGCTCCTCGTCAGCATCATCCTGCTCGTCTTCGCGCTCATCATGCCCGCGCGCACGGAAGCCGGCACGCGCGCGCTGGAACAGGTGCTGGGCTTCGAGGAATTCCTGCGGCGGGTCGAGTCGGAGACCTACCAGCACGTCATCGCCGGGCATCCCGAGCTGTTCGACAAGTTTTTGCCGTTCGCGATGGCCTTGGGTCTCGAGAAACGGTGGGCGCGGGCCTTCGAAGGGATCTACACGGAGCCGCCGCGGTGGTACGTCGGATCATCGATGGCCCAGTTCAGCGTGAGCCGGTTCTCACTGAGTCTCGCCCAATTGACGAGCCGCGCCGGAGTAACCATGACGTCGGGGCCGCGGAGCTCGGCGTCGGGGTCCGGGCCCCACATCTCGT
>WNFK01146235.1_pt1 | contig 11315 bp, 11 predicted proteins | sample 5400281 | NCBI WGS metagenome assembly WNFK01 (sample SAMN13153350, study PRJNA577476) | soil metagenome | isolation source: 20 cm soil on Douglas fir-dominated hillslope | place: USA:California | collected 2013-09-17
GGCAATGGCAGGGCAGTAGTCTCAGGCGCTGGCGATTTCAGTGCTGGGCCGCTCCCACTCATCGTAGAGTTCGCGCAGACGCAACTCAGCTTGGCGGTATTCGTCAGTCAGAGCCAGTAGCCGATTCGGATCGCGTGCTACCTCAGGATGGGCCATCTGCTCTGTCACGTCCTTAACTTTTTTCTCTGCGGCCGCAATCTCAGCCTCAATCGTCTCTTGAGCGCGTGGCTCCCGCGGTTTCTTTTTCTTTATGACTTTAATCCCAGGTTTTGCGGGCGCAGTCTTTTGCTTTCGCTTCTCCTTACCAGCCGAGGGCTGCGCATCGTTTACTACGAGGTTTACTACAAGTCCGGGCTGCGGATCCTTTTTGCCGGAACCAACCGTCTGCTGCGGATCTCCCGATTGCAGCCGCGCAGCTTTCCAGTCATGGTACTCGGTGTAGTCTCCGTCGTAATGCTCCGCATCACCTACACCGTCCAAAGCCAGAATCTGCGTAGCCACACGATCGAGAAAGTAGCGATCATGGCTAATCGTGACAATCGTTCCTTCATAAGCGGCGAGAGCTTCCTCGAGCGCTTCGCGTGAGGGAATGTCGAGATGGTTCGTGGGTTCGTCGAGAATCAGGACATTCACTCGCGAATAGATCAACTTTGCCAGCGCTAGTCTGCCCTTCTCGCCACCGGAAAGATCTTGCACGTGCTTGTAGACATCGTCGCCTGTAAAAAGAAACTTAGCTAGAAATGATCTCAGTTCCCCAGCAGTGGCGCTCGCAGGTGCGACGCGCCGCAACTCCATGATTATCTCGTTGCGATCGTCAAGATCGTCGAGCTGTTGGGCGTAGTAACCCAGCTGGACTTTCGTGCCCCACCGCACCTCACCAGTAAGAGGAGCGATTTGACTGAGAATCGTTCTTAGGAAAGTTGTTTTTCCCGAGCCGTTCGGACCAATCACTCCGAGGCATTCCCCACGCCGGAGAATAAACGAAATATCACTCGCCAAAACTTTCTCGCCGTAACCAACTGAAAGTTCATTCACTGTCAAGACGTGATTGCCGGTTCGCTCGATTGATTGCAAGCGAAAGTCGCCTGACGATCGATCCGCACGAACTGCTTCGACCCGTTCGAGCTTTGCCAGCATCGTGCGTCTCGATTTGGCTTGCTTAGTCTTCTGGCCGGCAAGGTTGCGCCGAATGAACTCCTCAGTCTTCGCAATCAATTGTTGCTGGTTGTCGTAAGCGCGCTGCTGGGACTCTCGTCGCTCCTCACGTTCGACGAGGTATGCGGAATAGTTTCCGGTGTAACTCGAGGCGCGTCCATTTTCCAGTTCGACAATCCGCCGGCAGGCCCGGTCCAGAAAGTAACGATCATGGCTAATCACCACATATGCTGAACCGTAGTCCTGTAGAAATTCTTCGAGCCACTCGACCGCGCTTACATCCAGATGGTTCGTCGGCTCGTCGAGCAATAGCAAGTCGGGCGCGGCCAAGAGCAAACGAGCCAAGCCAAGCCGATTCTGCTGACCACCGGATAGCTTCTCAGTTTCCAGGGACCACAGTTCCCGCTCAAACCCCAGCCCCAGAAGGATGGCTTCCGCCTTCGCTGCGTATTCGAAGCCGCCTTCACGCTCAAACTGATGTTGTAGATCACTGTAACGTTCCAGGATCTGTTCCAGCTCCGCACCGGGTTCCGCCATGCGGTGCTCAAGGTCATGCATCTCGTGTTCAATTTGCTGCAGATGGCCAAAAGCAGCCAAAGCTGATTCGTGAACTGTTGAGCCTGGCTCAAAATGAACATGTTGGTCCAAGAGTCCCAAACGCAAACCTCGCGCACGAACCACATCGCCTCGATCGGGAGTCTCGTCACCGCGGACAAGTCGAAAGACCGTAGTTTTGCCGGCGCCGTTTCTTCCTACCAGGCCGACGTGCTCGCCTGCGTTTATCTGCAGCGAAGCGCCGCGCAGGACATCCTGCACGCCGTAAGATTTATGAACCTCAGAAAGACGAAACAACATTTATCTGATTCGCATCGGTCTCGAGAGACCGCAATACTAAGCGGGTGTGGAGCTAATTGAGCCTCGCACACCCGCTTCGGATTGAATGGCCAGCCCTATAGTTTCGGCGAACCGCTCGGCTTCGCGCCAGCCGGGGAACCAACAGGTTTCGCAGCCGTGGGTGAAGCGCTTGCAGCCGGACTAGCGGACTGCTGCGGTGACTGGGAGCCTGATGTCGCCGCAGGATTTGCTCCCAGAGCGGCAGGACGCAAGCCCAGATTGCTCGGATTATTAAGCATGTTGGCGGCAAGATTGTTACCGATCTTGGCTTCGTTCATCGCCACTTCAAGCAACGCCGCATTAAGAATTTGCTTACGTTGATTTATTAGACCCTGGGTTATCTGCTGTCTTACACCAGGACTCTCCAATGTAAGATTCTCGGTTTGCAGCCGCTTCTCTTCCAGTTTGAAGATGTACCACTTGTTACTGTTGAAGCGCACCGGCTCGGTGTAATCACCCACTTGCATTGGCCCGAAGAGGCGCGCAACCAGTTCCGCAGGAAAGTTGTTGTTCTTCAGATCTTCTTCGCTGGCAAACCCGACGTCACCGCCGTTGGTCAGCGTATTGATATCCTCACTCTTGGCCCGGGCGACGGTAGCAAAATCGGCCTTTCCCTGCAGCTGCTGATAGATGTTATCAATCTTAAGTTTGGCCTCAGCATCAGTCTTGGCATCGTTCTGAATACCCTGAGCGCTGTTGTCTGCAGGATCAACCATGATCATTGCGAGGGCAACACCGCGTGCATTTACAAATTGCTGACGATTGTTGTTGTAGAAATCCTCTACCTCTTTGTCGCTAATGCTTATCTTGCCGCTGTACTTGTCCTGCAGGTTGCCGATCGCCAGATCCTTACGCGCTTCTTCACGTAATGTTTCCATTGTGACGTTTTGTTCTTTGAGGCTTTTTTCAAAGTCCTCCGAGGTCATCCCGCTCTTTTGTTTTTGCTGATTGATAACTCCATCAATTTGATCCTCAGTAGGTAGAAGTTTCTCCCGCTCGGCACGCTGGAAGAGCACCTCTCTTTGAATCAGATTGCCCAGAATCTGCAGGCGTGCCTGGGCCAACTGGAGCTGGGATAGCTGAGCCTGTTTGCCGCTGGTTTGCTGGCTGACACCGCGCTCCACTTCCTTGAGCATTATGGGTTTGCCATTAACCGTAGCCGCCACCGTGTTATCTTTGGCATCGGCCCCTCCGCCTGAACTGCAACCAGTTAAGGCGATAGCTGTGAGAAAAATGATGAATACCAGAACGTTTGCGATGTTGCGCACTTTGGATCTGCTCCTTATAGAAGATTACCTATACGTCAAGCCCTCTGCTTGACGACTTAGAAATCTGTTTGTTATAAAGTCTAGTTTCCGATTACTGCAAAATACCAAGCTGTATGATGCTGGACGGACTCATTAGAGAACTAAGACATCTCGGAGGTTGCAAAAACAATGGCCAAACGTTGTGAAATCTGCGGCAAAGGTCCCCAATTCGGTAATAACGTATCTCATGCAAATAACCGCACTCCGCGCAGGTTTAACCCCAATCTCCAATCAATAAGAGTCCAACTTCCCCAGGGCGGTGCTCATCGTATGAAAGTCTGTACAACTTGCATCAAGGCTGGAAAAGTCGCAAAGGCCGCCTAACTACGCGACCAATAAAGTACAACCTGACCGGCGCCGCGCCTGCGGCACCGGTTTTTTTATTTCGAAACTAAGGCTACCGCTTCGATTTCCACCCTCGCATCGCGCGGCAAGCCTGCGGCCGCCACCGTCGCTCGGGCCGGGGACGCACCGGTAAAAAACCTTCCGTAGACTTCGTTCATAGCTGCAAATTCTTACGCGCTCCGTCTGCTCCGTAATCCCGCCCGCAACAAATTCCCCGGTTTGCGGATCGATCGGAATCTGACCAGAGGCAAACACAAAACCGCCCGCTTTGATTGCCTGGGAATAGGGACCGATTGCGGCTGGAGCCTTATCGGTTTGGATTTTGAGCCTCACAGTTGCGAACGCCTCTTTTTCTCTTGCCAAAACAAAGGCGGGATTCTAACAGAAAGGCTGCATGAAGGCCAAAGAGGGTTGTTGCTTGATAGTGTCCTAATTTGTAGGGGCGTCCCTCCGTGGGCGTCCCATTCTTGCCGATCTGACACTCAAAGAGGGGGCGCCCACGGAGGGACGCCCCTACAAATTAGGATACCACTTGTTGCTTATGGGTACAGTTATGCCACTCCCTGCATGCGTTCTACATCAAGGACCCCGGGCACGCCTTTTATAGAACCAATTACCTTGTCCAGATGCTTGACATCGAAAACTTCCACGGTGACTTCGATGTGACCTCTTTCGTCAGAAGCCACTGAGGCTCGGGCATCGCGTATTCCTGTCTTCATATCGGAAATCGCGCCAGTGATGCCGGCAATCATCCCGGTGCGGTTTTCAGTAATGGCTAGAAGTTTCACTGCGTAAGCCGTCTTCTCCGGACGACCCGCCCACTCGACCTCCACGATACGCTCACGATTTACCATCAACTGATCAACGTTCTTACATCGTTTTGTGTGCACGGCAACGCCCTTCCCTCTGGTGACGTAGCCAATGATCTCTTCGCCATGAAGCGGATTGCAGCAACGGGCGCGCGTAACCATCAGATCATCGACACCGCGCACAACAATCGAATCGTCACCCAGGCGAATGAGCCGCTTGACAGCACGCACACCACTTCGCAAGCGTGATTCTTTCTGCTTGTCGAGTTGCTCAAACTGTTCCGGCCCAAGATATTTGGCGATAACGTTTCGCGGGACTAGCTTGCCGTAGCCGATGGCCGCCAGTAGATCATCAACCCGGCCATAACCATAGTCGCTGGCGACTCGCTTCATCTCGCCACCGCTATCCACAAGGACTTTTTTAGGCGACAGTTGGAATCGCGATGCCTCTTTTTCGAAAAGTTTGCGCCCAATCTCAATCGACTCAGCCCGTTGCTGTTCCGCCACCCAGTGGCGCACGCGATTGCGCGCTCGAGACGTGACTATGAAGTTGAGCCAGTCGCGCGATGGATGGGAGTTGGCGCTGGTCACTATCTCTACCACGTCGCCGTTTTGAATTTGCGTTCGGAGTGGAACCATACGACCGTTGATCCGCGCGCCCATACACGTATTCCCCACTTCCGAGTGGATCATGTAAGCGAAGTCGACAGGAGAGGCACCCCTGGGCAACTGAATGACTTTGCCCATGGGTGTAAAGGCATAAACATCCTTCGGATAAAGGTCGAGTTTTAGTGAATCAAGAAAGTCTTTTGAGTCTTTGACTTCTTGCGTCCATTCCACAAGCGAGCGCAAGGCCTGAAAGGCCTTGTCATCATCGCGTGCACCGCGTTTTCCTTCCTTATATTTCCAGTGGGCCGCAACACCTTCTTCGGCAATGTGGTGCATATCCTCAGTGCGAATCTGCACCTCGAATGATTGGCCGGGTGAGGCGATCACTGAGGTATGCAATGACTGGTAAAGATTGTCACGAGGGGTCGCAATCCAGTCCTTTATGCGGCCGGGAACGGGTTTCCAGTTGTGATGGACCACGCCGAGTGCCGCATAGCAATGGCGTATTTCGTTGGGTGTGATAATGCGCGCAGCCACGAGATCGTAAACCTGGTCCAGACTGATCTTCTGCCGTCTAAGTTTTTTCCAAATCGAATACAGACGTTTGACACGGCCTTCCACGTGCACAAACGGAACCTCGGCTTCAGCCATCTTTTCTTCAATCCGCGCGGTCACACCACTCAAGAAAGCTTCATTTTCAGGACGCCGCTTCTCCAGTTGTTCGGCCAGCTCACGGTAGTCTTCCGGGTGCAAATGGCGAAAAGCCAAATCCTCCAGTTCACCTCTAAGCTTGCCCATACCCAAACGGTGGGCGATAGGCGCGAAGATATCCATTGTTTCTTCAGCTATGCGTTTTCGCTTTTCCGGACTCAGATAGTGCAGCGTGCGCATGTTGTGCAAGCGATCGGCAAGCTTCACCAGAACCACACGCACGTCATCAATCATCGCCAACAACATTTTGCGAACGTTTTCTGCCTGTTGTTCCTCACGCGAAATATTGCTGATTTGGGCAATCTTGGTCAGACCGTCGACGAGGTGAGTTATCTCCTCGCCAAAGTATTGCCGAATGGTATCGAGGTCTACAAGAGTGTCTTCAACTACGTCGTGCAAAAGGCCGGTAGCCACTGACACCTCATCCAATTTCATGTCCGCCAGTATGTTTGCGACTTCCAGAGGATGCACTAGATAGGATTCTCCGGAGGCTCTTTTCTGTCCCTTATGTTCGCGGGCCGAAAACAGGTAAGCGCGACGCAGCAGATCAAGATCCGCCTGCGCGTGATTGAGGGCCACTTTCTCGACGATGTCTTCGATTCGGATCATCTGGCTGCGAACTGAGTTTTAAGAAGGTTTGACAGCAAAGGGAATTATAACAAAAAGGTGATGTCGCGACTTGAAAGTCGGACATCACCAGTTGGAAATGCTCTTTCTGGAGCCTTCAGTTTTAACCTTTTGGCGGAGAAGCCGATTTCTTGGCTTCTTCTTCTTTTCTCTTCTGATTGGCTACGCTCAACTCGGTGGTACGTTTCAAAGCGGCTTCATATTGTTTCTGATACTCCGCTTTTCTAGACGTATCTCCCTCCATCTCAGCCAGCTTGGAAGCTTCCAGGAGAAGATTGGTTTTATAGGACCAGGCTGATTCGTTATTGGGATCGTATTTTATGGCGTTTTCAGCTTCCGTTAGTCCCTGCTTAACGCACATCTGAGCAGTGTCAAACTCCTTCTGCTCCTTGGGCTTCTTGTAAGATACCGTTGCCTTATTGGTGGTAGGGTCAATGGTAGTGACTTTATTCGTGGGCAATTCGGTAATCTTAAAAGAGCAGTCCCAGTCTTTGCTGGCCAAAACGATATATGCCTCGGCTCGTTTTTCCGGCTCGGTCGTTTCATTGGCAGCGCGTGAAGTAATCCATTCTCTCAGCTTTTGATCGTCCTTAGTGGCCCCATAGAGATAGGCAATAGCTTTATAAGCCTCATCGTCGTTGGGATTCTCAGCAAGAATCTTCTGATAAGCTTCGATCGCTGCGCGAGCTTTAGCGAGATTTTCAGGCGTCTGCACACCGGGGCGATATTGTGCATGAAGGGTCCGCGCAATAAACATTGGGGCGGTCTTATTAGTGGGATCTAGTTCGTAGGCTCGGCGGGAATGCTTCTCGGCTTCTTCGAAGTGACCCTCGCGATAGGCGCGAGCGGCCTCGTTCAGTTCGTTCTTTGCCCTGATTCGATTGATAACTCCGCAGCCGGAGCTAGTGGCAACAAGGATCGCCAAAACCATGGCGATCCAGGTTTGAGAGAGTTTCATTTATCCGTGGCTCCATTTAGAGAGATTAGCTGCAACAACTGACCTCAAAGGGCCGGTCCTCCGGGCTGTGCCAATCACCATTTATTGAGGCAGATCGTCTACCTGCAATCCCACCGGGCTCGCGCCAGCTCCTTTGATAGCGTCGATTACCTTTACCACATCTCCGTATTTCAACGACCTTGGCGCTTTAACGAAAACCGTCTTTTCTATTCTTTCCTCTTCGGGCAGCTCAGTTCTCGTCTCCATTCCCACTCGGTATGCTCGCTGCTCTTTCCGCTGTTGAAAAACCTGTGTGAGTTTCTGCGAGAGGGGTCCGGTATCATTCACGGAACCGATGGGATCCTGGTTCAACTTCAGCTGCAGGTCTGGTGAAATTGAAACCACCAGCGTGAGTGGGTTTGGTTTCAACTTACTCAGGTCTTCCTGGGGGTCTCGCTGAGTGGGAATATCTGCCTTAAAGCGACTGGGCTTTAAAGGAGTAACAACCATGAAGATGATCAGCAATACCAGCAGTACGTCGATTAATGGAGTGACGTTTATATACGGCTGGGCCGTAGTACTGCCTTTAGAACTACCACCGCTAGAACTACCCATTGACATGTAATTTTCTCCTCTGTCTCAATGAGGTTAGGAAGTTGCAGGCGTCGGCGCCACGGCTGCACCCTTTTTCTTCTTATCAGCCACTAAACCGATCTTATCAACGCCAAGTTTTCTGACCTCGTTTATGACATTGACCACATCGCCATAACTGACTCCCACACCACTCTTTATGTACACGATTCGATCTTGTTCGTTCTTGATGTTCTTCAACATCGAATCTACCTTCTCAGCCAGTTCTTCTTTCGCCAGCCGCTTCTTACCAAGGTAGTACTCGCCATCGTTAGGAATTGAGATTACTACCGACGACTCCTTGATAATATTCGGATCGACATCCGGATTGGTCATTCCCTTCGGCAGGGCCACGGTTATGCCTTGCTGCAGAAACGGTGTAACCACCATGAAGATAATCAGCAGCACTAACATAATATCGACCATCGGGGTGACGTTAATTTCGGACTGGAGGCCTGCACCGCCTCCCCCTGACATTCCCATAACAAATCTCCCTTCCCGATTGCGGTAAAACGGCTAAAGACGATTCTAAAAAACCGCCTCTTCGCCAATAGCTCAGCTTGCGCGATCCGGGCCTTACGGTTTCAACTGTTTTGTTCGGTTCTTAATAAAGTAATCGACGAGCTCAGAAGCCGAGTTGTCCATTTCGACTATGAAGCCATCGACCTTGCCGGTGAAATAGTTGAAAAGCCAAACGGCGGGAACCGCCACCAGGAGACCAAGAGCAGTGGTAAACAACGCTTCGGAAATACCGCCCGCCACTGCGGCGATACCAGCTGACTCTGCGTTTTTCATGCCCCGGAACGCATTGATGATCCCGAACACGGTGCCGAACAACCCGACGAATGGCGCTGTCGAACCGATCGTCGCAAGTCCCGAGAGACCACGCTTAAATTCTGCGGTCTTAATGGCAATAGCTCGCTGCAAAGCGCGTTTCGAAGCTTCTATCTCGTCGCCCGAAATATCTGAAGACGCCTCATGCGCCCGAAACTCCTGCAAGCCGCTGCTGACCACCATGGCCAGGTGCGATTTGCGATGCTTGTCGCTAATGGTTATCGCTTCCTCAATGCGATCATTTTTCAAAGCTTGTGCCACGCGCGGCGCAAACTCGCGCGATTGTTTCTTCGCCGCTGAATAGGTAAGGTAGCGCTCAACCATGATCGCTATGGAATAGACTGACATGATTAGCAGAACGATTACGACGGCGATAGCTACTGGACCCATGTTTTTCACCATCTCGGACATCGTAAAGGTGTTTGAAGTGTCTGTCGCCGGGCTTGCCGCGGCTGTGGCATCCTGCAACATGAAGAACAGGCCCATTGCCTTGGTTCCGAGAAGGCTGGTTAGAATAGTCACGATGAACCCCTCCAAAAGTTTATTAGATTAATAGCAAGCAGAGAGCCGTTGGGATCAACCGACGATCGCGGTTGATCCGGCGCCTGATCTCCACATTTATTGAGCCACGAAGTTGTACTGGATTACCCCAGTAACCTTAACCGGCTGTCCCGAAAGCTTCGTTGGGGAGAATTTCGCTGAACGGGCAGCGGCAACAGCCACAGCCGTCAACAACGGGTGCCCGGAGACAGCGTGTGCGGATACCACGTTCCCGTTCTCATCGATGAGCACTTGCACAACGACAGTGCCGGAAGCATGAGCCGCCTTGGCGATCTGGGGATAGGGCGGCCTTGGTAAACTCAGGGCTTTGCCGTTAAGGACGCCTCCTGATATAGGAGCGCGCGGTGCAGGCTTTGGTTCTGGCGGTGGCGGCTCGTCGGCGATGTTCACCTTCGGAGCAGCAACGACAGTACCAACCCCGGACCCGGAAGCCATCGGAGCCGCGGCATTCACATCTGAAGTACCCTGAATGGTCGTTACGCCGCGCCGAACTGGCGGCACATCGCTAGCCTTAGCAGAGACCTCTTTAGGAACCAGCTCCGTCCGTGTCACGTCAGCAATAAGCTCTTTGCGGACGTCAACGTTTGGCTGATCTTTTACTGGCTTAGCTTCTTCTTTATGAACTTCCTCTTTTGCCTGAACCGGCACGGGCACAGGAGCAACGAGAGTCGTCAGCTCCAGATCCTGCTCGGCGAGGTGATTGTCGTACCAGTAAATCCCAGCGACAAAGAAGGCCACACCAAGGACGGTGTAGACTATCAACGTGACGATAACGAATGAGCCCTTTCGCGATATGTCATCCTTGTGCGAACTGGACTCAACAAGATTATCGAACATTTATTTTTGTCCTCCCTATTCCGGCGCCAAATGGATCAGGGTGCGAAATTGTAAGTATGTCTCAAACGCCGACGACAGTTGGCCCGCTTGAGTTCCGTCACAAATTGAAGGGGATACAGCAGCTCCTGCGATATAGAGCACGCCGAATAGACTTGAAAGCTACTGTGCGAGAAAAAACTCGCCGGCCTGCTCAACAGACAGCCGCGCGCCCAACCTTCGTTTGACACACGCAGGGTCGACTCTTGAGTATTTAATTGGCCAGCAACAGTCGCAGTCTATGCCGCAAAGCATTTCAAAGTCAAGCGCAAACTTGGGTAACTCACGCTGACCCTGTAACACTTCCCGACGCGGAATCACAAAGTTAAAAAAAGCAGGGAGGGCAGCGTCTTACGGCTTGCCTGCACGCGCGGAAACAGCATCCCTTCCGATCGGTTTCGTCTTGGCGGGGCCGCCTCCTCTAAGAGGTTTGCTGAAGCTGATTGCGGCGGCCCGGTTGGCAGCATCAATTTTCTGCTCCCACCAAACCATGATTGGACTAGCTATTGCCACCGATGAGTAAGTTCCAAACGTGATACCGATTAACAGTGCCAACGAGAACCCGCGTAGGACTTCACCACCAAACAGGACCATCGCCAGAACCGAAAGAAAAACCAGTCCCGAAGTGATGACCGTTCGTGAAAGAGTCTGATTGATCGAATCGTTCGTGATCTTGTACAACGAGTCGCGTCTATGGAGGCGGCGATTCTCTCTTATGCGATCGAAAACGACTATAGTGTCGTTCACCGAAAATCCAACAAGCGTCAGCAGCGCGGCAATTACCGTAAGACTAACTTCCCATTGAAAAAGCGAGAAAAAGCCCAGCGTAACCAAAACATCGTGGAACACCGCAATCACAGCCGCTGCTCCGTAGGTCCACTCAAATCGGAATGCAATATAAACAAGAATGCCAACTAGAGCGGCCAGTGTTACCGCGATTGCCTTGTTGCGAAGTTGCGCTCCGGCTACGGCGCCGACTGCATCAGTGCCAATAATCTGGTAGGCCGCATTCGGATCCGCGTT
>WNFK01198836.1_pt1 | contig 11312 bp, 9 predicted proteins | sample 5400281 | NCBI WGS metagenome assembly WNFK01 (sample SAMN13153350, study PRJNA577476) | soil metagenome | isolation source: 20 cm soil on Douglas fir-dominated hillslope | place: USA:California | collected 2013-09-17
CGTCCGCGCCCTTCCTCCGGCGCAGGTCCGCATCGTACTCCTTGAAGTTCCCCTCGAACCACACCACTTCCGAATTCCCCTCGAACGCCAGAATGTGCGTCGCGATACGATCGAGAAACCACCGATCGTGCGAGATCACCACCACGCACCCGGCGAAACCGAGCAGCGCTTCCTCCAGCGCGCGCAGCGTATCGACGTCGAGATCGTTCGTCGGCTCGTCCAACAGCAGAACGTTCCCGCCCGACTTCAGCAGCTTGGCCAGATGCAGCCGATTCCTTTCGCCGCCGGAAAGGTCGCCAACCTTCTTCTGCTGATCCGTCCCCCGGAAGTTGAACTGCGACAGATACGCCCGTGAGTTGATCTCCCGGTTCCCGATCTGGATCGACTCGAGCCCCCCACTCACCTCCTGATAGGCGGTGACCCCGGGATTCAGGACTCGTCCCTGATCCACATACGCGAGCGAGACGGTCTCTCCGACCTTCAGATCCCCGCCGTCCGCCTTGTCCTCGCCGACGATCATCCGGAACAGGGTGGTCTTCCCCGCCCCGTTCGGCCCAATGACGCCGACGATCCCGCCGCGCGGCAGCGAGAAGGTCAGGTCGTCGAACAGCGATCACCTTGTCGCCGGTGTCCTCGGCCTGAAGCTCCTCGAACTTCTGAATTCTCGACTTCGATTTCGCCTGCCGAGCGCGCGGCGCCATCCGCACCCACTCGAGCTCGCGCGCCAACGCACGCTGCCGCGCCGACTCGGTCTTCTCCTCCTGCTTCAACCGCTCCCTCTTCTGGTCGAGCCAGCTCGAGTAGTTCCCCTCGTACGGCATCCCCTTCCCGCGGTCGAGCTCGAGGATCCACTTCGCCACGTTGTCCAGGAAGTAGCGGTCGTGGGTGATGGCGACGACGGTGCCGGGGAAATCCGCCAGGAACCGCTCCAGCCACTCGACGCTCTCGGCGTCGAGGTGGTTGGTCGGCTCGTCCAGCAGGAGCATGTCGGGCTGCTCGAGCAGCACGCGGCACAGGGCGACGCGGCGCTTCTCTCCACCTGACAGCTTCGTCACGTCCGCGTCGTCGGGCGGGAGACGCAGGGCGTCCATCGCGATCTCGATCTTGTTGTCGAGATTCCACAGGTCGAGGGTGTCGATCCGCTCCTGCACCCGCGCCTGCTCGGCGAGCAGCTTGTCGAAGTCGGCGTCCGGCTCGGCGAACGCGGCGCTGATCTCGTTGAACCGGTTCAGGAGCTTCCGCTGCTCGGCGACGGCCTCCTCGACGTTCTCGCGCACGTTCTTGGTGGGGTCGAGCTGCGGCTCCTGCGACAGGTAGCCGATCTTGGTCCCCTTGGCGGCCCAGGCCTCGCCCTGAAAATCCTGGTCGACGCCGGCCATGATGCGCAGGAGCGACGACTTGCCGGCGCCGTTGGCGCCGAGGACGCCGATCTTCGCGCCGGGATAGAACGAGAGCCAGATGTCGTCCAGGATGACTCGGCTCGGCGGAACGACTTTCCGCAGGGCCTTCATGACGTAGATGAACTGTGGGGCCACGGGTGTGCTGTCTGTTCGAAAGGGAGTGGATTGGTGGGGCCAGCGCTGAAAGCTAACCGCTCGTGATGGGTCCGGACCCCGGTCCCAGCGGCCCTCCGCCCGGAGTCGCCATTGCACGACGACCCCGAGTGGAGTATACACCGTATACATGGCCGACCACCCCACACGGCAGCGCATCCTCGCTTCCGCGCGAACGCTCTAGGAAGTCGATACGGCGGTGTCTCGCGTCCTTCATCGACGTCGGCGGGAAGGCCGCGTGACCGCGCTCCTCTGCACTCTCGTCAGCGCGCTCGCGTTCTTCTTCGCGCTCGGCACTCCGAACGCCTGGCCGCTCGCGTGGGTGGCGCCGGTTCCGCTGCTCTGGCTCGCGTTCGGCAGAGCGTCCGCGCGACAGGTGGCGATCGCCGCCTTCGTCGCCTACACGCTCGGACAGCTCGGCATGTACTGGCCGTACTACCGTGCGATGGGAGCCCTCGTGCTCCTTGCCGCGCTCGGGCCGTCGATCGCGTTCACTCTCGCGGTGCTCGCCGCGCGCCTCGCGTCGCGGCGACTGCCCTCCGTTGCCGCGATGCTCGTCTTCCCCGCGCTGTGGACGGGTTGGGAAGGGCTCTCCGCGACGATCTCGCCGCACGGCACCATCGGCGCGTGGGCGTACAGCCAGCTTTCGGCGCCGGTGCTGATCCAGAGCGCGTCGCTGTTCGGGTTGTGGGCCGTGAGCTTTCTCATCGCCTGCTTCGCGGCGGGCGTCGCACTCGGGTTGCGACGTCGTGCGCCGGCGCCGCTCGCGATCGCGCTGGTGCTGGTGCTGGCGAACCTCGGCTTCGGCATGTGGCGGCTCGCCATACGCCCATCGCAGGCCGTCGAAGTGAGGCGACTCGCGAGCCAGGGCGTGACGGTCGTCGTGTTCGACGAGAAGGCGGCGCTGCTGCCCGAAGCGCGGCGCGATGCCGTGCTCGCGCCGCTCGTCGCCGCGGCGCGAGAGACGCACACCACCGTGGTGACCGGTTTCGATCAGACGGGGCCGGTGCGACGCAATGCGGCGTACACGATTGGCGAGGACGGCCGAGTGCGGACGTACACGAAGCGTCATCACATTCCGGGATTGGAGCGCGACTATGCGATCGGCGATGGGCCCGGTCTCCTCGGTCGCGGGGCGGCGGTGGTGATCTGCAAGGACCTCGACTTCCAGAGCACGCTGCGCGGCGATGCGACCGCTGCCGCGCGCACGGACGCGCTGAACATGATGCTCGCGCCGGCGTGGGACTTCGGCGCCGACGGTTGGCTGCACGCGCGCATGGCGATCATGCGCGGTGTGGAAGGCGGCTACGCACTCGTGCGCGCGGGTGCGAATGGCCTCGTCACCGTGAGCGATGCACGCGGCCGCGTGCTCGCCTCGCGGCCGAGCGGCGCGCATGGCTACGTCTCGGCGATCGCGGACGTGCCGAGTGGAGCCGGTCCGACGCTGTATCTGCGCATCGGGGATGCTGCGCGAAGACGGGCCACTCGAATCGAGTGGCCCGTCCTTGCAATCGCGCACGAGTGGCGCCGATCAGGCCATCGACGTCTTCGGATTCCTGCCGTAGCCGTTCGTCCCCGGCTCGCTGTCCTGCACCGCCCACACCAACAGCACGATCAGGCCGACGATCGGGATGAGCGCGATCAGCCACCACCACCCGGAGCGGCCGGTGTCGTGCATCCGGCGCACCCACACGGCGATGCTGGGGATCAGCACCGCGGCGGTGTAGGCCAGCCCCAGCATCGTGCTCACGTTCTGGCTCAGCCCCATCATGGCGCCCACGAAGCCGGTCACGAAACCGATCGCGATGCTGATGAGAATGTTGACCAGCGAGAACATCCAGTATTCCTTGCGGCGCGCACGACCCTCGAACACTGCGTACTTCCTGAGGACCTCGAGGTACCAGTTCACGGAGTGCTCCTCGACTGTGGGAATCGCGACCGCGCATCGCGCCGTCGCGAGAAGGGATGCAGCACCAGATGGACGCATGACGAACCGAATGGGCAACGGGCAAGTCATTGGCCGGCTGGTGATTGCGGTGTCGGTTGGTGATTGCGGTATAGAACGACGTTGTTCGACCGCGACTGGAACGGCCCCTGCGTTCTGTGCAGGCAGGATCCCGTTGCGTATGGACAGACACTTTCTGACTGGAATGGCCGCCGTACTCGCCCTCGGATTCGTCTATTGCGCCAGCCGGCAGTCGATGCGTGGGGATGGCGATGGCGCCCGGACGAACGACAGCGCCGAGGCGGCAGGATACCGGGGCGTCGACGAGCGCGGCGTCCCGCACTACGCCACCAGCGTGTCGATCTCGAGCGCCGACTCCATGGTGCTGCACCAGGCCTACGGCATCGAGGACCCGCATCGACTCTACGTCTCCGATTCCACCGAGGAGGGCATCCTGAAATACGACACTGCCCCGAAGCGCTGCCTCACCTGCTACGTGAACAGCTATCGCGTGGGCTACGAGTCGGTGCGACGCCCGGGCGAATCGTGGGAGGAGGTGGAGCGCCGCGTGAAACGCACGCCGGCGCGCGTCTTCAAGGGCAAGGGACCCCAGGTCAGCACGTCGACGGCGGATCTCGATCCGGACGTTCGACCAGTCGTGGAGACGATGCTGCGCGACGCGAGAGCGGCGGGATTCCGCCTGACCATCACGGCCACCTACCGGTCGCCGCTGCGCGAGGCGTACCTGATGTCCAAGGGCGGGGGCCGCACCTATACGCTCACGTCGAACCACTCGTACGGCCGAGCGCTCGACATCGACGTCGGCGACGGCAACGCCGCCCATCGGCGCACGCGAGAGCAGTGGATCGCCTTCCGCCGGTGGGTCACGCAGTATCGTACGCCGACCGGCACGTCGTTCCGCGTGCTCGGCCCGATCGAACGCACCTGGGACTGGCCGCACGTCGAGCTCCCGTCGCGGACGGGCCGGTTCGACACGATCGACGATGCGGTAGAGCGCGCGCGGGCGTGTCTCGCGCCGAACGCCACGGTCTCCTGCAACTTCCCTCCGCACGTCCCACCGCATCTCGACCGCTCGCTCGTGCAGTAGCTGTTAACACCAAGGGCCTCCGGTCGTCTGACTCACAGACCCGGGAGACCATCCATGCTGATCACCGCACTCCATCGGCCCCAGCGCACCGTTCGGCTGCGCTACGCCGTCGGCCTCGTGGCCGGCGCGGCGACGATCCTCGCCCTCCTCGCCCGGCTGGCCGGCGCCCAGGAGCATGTGCACGCCGCCGAGCTGCCGAAGCCTCCCTCGGTGCGTGCCCACACCGCCGGCGCCAACGCCGATCTCCACATGGAGATGACCCCCGCCATCAAGGGCACCGCGGCCGACTCGGCGCGCGCCGCCGCCGTGGCCGCGACACTCCGCGCCGCGCTGGTGAAGTACCGGGACACGACCGTCGCGGTGGCCGACGGCTACCACATGTTCCTGCCCGCGCTCAAGACGCAGAAGACCTACCACTTCACCAACAACTGGCGCGCCATGCAGGAGGCCTTCCGCTTCGAGCCGGCGCGCCCCACGTCGCTCCTCTATAAGAAGGACTCCACGGGGACGCTCGTGCTGGTGGGCGCGATGTACACGGCGCCCAAGCGGTTCGGCTACGAGAAGCTCGATGCGCGGGTTCCGCTCTCGATCGCCCGCTGGCACAAGCACGTGAACTGGTGCCTGCCGAAGCGCGGCCAGACCGCCCGCTGGACGGAGCGCCGCGATGGCCAACCCGTCTTCGGCCCCGAGAGCCCGGTGGCGACGAAGGAGGCCTGCGACGCGGTGGACGGCCGGTTCGAGCCGCACGTGTTCGGCTGGATGCTCCACGCCAACGTCTTCGCCGGCGACGAACCGGCGACGAACTGGGGTGACGAGCACGCGGGGCACGACATGCACGCCGGCATGAAGATGGACGGGATGCAGTAGCCTGCGCGTGCGGCCGGTATGCCGTCTCGGTGCTGGTCTCGCTCTCGCGGGCACATCCAAGCGCCACGGCAGTACGCGGGTATACCAGTACCAGGTACTTGGACTGGCATACGGCCCCCAGGAATGCACGGACGCCAACTGGCGGCGACCGACTCTCCAAACGCAGCCCCGCATTCCTGGGGCCGGTATGCCAATCTCGGTACCAGGTACTGGTATACCCGCGTACTGCGGTGGCTGTCCCAGGTGCAGGACGACAACGCGGGGCACGCCGCACGCGCACCAGCGTTTGACGCGGCGCCATGGGTGTCGCACCTTCAGGCGCCCCCCCTACGCAGCCACGGTTGACCGTTCACTTCGAACGCCCAGGAGACGCCATGACACCGGACAACTTCTCACGCCGGAAATTCCTCGGCATTGGCGCCGCCGCCGCGACTGGCGCGATCGCCGCGGGTGACCGGGTCCGCGTCGGCTTCATCGGTGTCGGCATGCAGGGGTCCGGCCTGCTCACCGAATCGATCAAGCTTCCCGGCGTCGAGTGCGTGGCCGCATCCGATCTCTATGACGGGCGGCTGGCGCTGGCGCGCGCGATCGTGCGCCCCGACCTCCCCGTCACTCGGCGCTACCAGGAGCTGCTGGCGAACAAGGACATCGATTGTATCGTGGCGGCAGTGCCCGATCACTGGCACCGGCAGATCGTCGTCGACGCCGTCAGCGCCGGCAAGGACGTCTACATCGAGAAGCCGATGTCGCACAGCCCGGCCGACGGCGTGGCGATGGTCGACGCGGCGAAGAAGAGCGGGCGCATCGTGCAGGTCGGCTCGCAGCGCGTCAGCTCCGCCTTCTGCGCCAAGGCCAAAGAGATGATCGCCTCGGGCATGCTCGGCGACCTGATGCTCGTGGAAGGATGGAACGGGCGCAATGACCCCAACGGCGCGTGGCAGTATCCGCCCCCGTTCGACCTGTCACCGCGCAACATGGACTGGGACACCTGGCAGGGCGACGTCGTCCCCAAGCGCGCGTTCGATCCACTCCTCTTCGCGCGCTGGCGCGCCTACAAGGAGTACGGCACCGGCGTCGCCGGCGACCTGCTGGTGCACCTGATCAGCGGCATGATGTTCATGCTGGGGATCAACGAGCCGCCGGTGTCGGTGGCGTCCGTCGGCGGCATCCGCCACTGGAAGGACGGCCGCAACATGCCCGACGTGCACGGCGCGGTCTATTACTACGGCGACCTGCCGGTGTACATGCGGCTCAACCTCGGCACCGAGATGCCCGAGACGTATCGCTTCCAGGGATCCAAGGGGATTCTGGAGGTGGACGGCTCCCTCGTGCGCTTCACGCCGCAGGCCGGCACCGACTCGTACCCGAGCTACTACACGGGCAGCTTCCCGAAGGCGATGCGCGACGCCTACGTCAAGAAGTGGCACGAGGAGAACGACGCGCGGGTGGCGCGGGAGGCGCTGTCACAGACGATCATGTATCGCGAGCGCGAGTTCGACGACATCACGCCACATCTCGCGGTGTTCTTCGATGCGGTGCGCACCCGGAAGCCGGTCGTGGAAGATGCCGTGTTCGGTCACAACGCGGCGCTGGCGTGCCACATGGCGAACGAGTCGTACTTCCGGAAGGCAACGGTTCGCTGGGACGAGGCGTCGAAGCGCATCGTGACCTGAGGCTCGGCGGCGCATCGGGGATCCAGGTTGCGCGTTGCCCGTTCGGTGTTGCCCGTTCCGCGTTCAACGGCGGAACGGGCAGCGGTCAACTCACGCCCCGAAGCTCTCCACCACCTCCACCAACCGCACCAGATCCCCCGAGTTGCTCGGGATCCCGAACGATGCGCGTACGGCGCCCACCGCGTAGCCGTGCATGCACGCCGCGAACTTCGGGATCGACCAGCCGGCGCTCGACGTCGACACGAGGCACCGCGCCGTCAGCTCCGCCGGGAAGTGGAACGCCGCCTCCGAGGCGCCGGGGTTGCAGAAGCAGCCCCCGCGTACCGACACCCGCGCCGAGCGTGCCCGCTCCTCCACCTCGGTGTAGGGAACGACCGCGCCGTCCGTGCCGAGTACGTTGAACGCGACGGTCGCGCCGCGATCGTCCGCATCCGTCGGCCCATGCACGCGCACCAGCGGCCGGCCGTTGCGATGACGCAGATCCGCCAGCGCGCGAATCAGACGCATGGTGAGCGCACCGACGTGCCGCTCGATGTTCGGCAGGCCGAGCGCATCGAGGAAGGCGAGGCCGTGCGGGACGGCGCCGATGCCGATGAAGTCGGCCGTGCCGTCCTCGAACCCTTCGGCGCCGGTGCGCAGGCTATGTCCATCATGCAGCAACGACACCCATTCCACCGTCCCCCCGGCGAACCACGGACGGCGCAGCTCGGCCAGCGCGTCGCGCCGCGCGACGAGTGCGCCGATGCCGGTGGGATAGCCGAACATCTTGTAGAACGACAGCGCGACGAAGTCCGCCGGGACCGTGCGCAGGCTGAGGCGTGACGTCGGCACCAGCGCCGCGGCGTCGAGCAGGACGCGATACCCGCGCGCCTGCGCGTAGCGCACGAGCGACAGCGGATGCTTCACCCCGGAGAAGTTCGACTGGGCGGGATAGGCGAACAGCCCGCGCGCGCCGCCCGTCCGCAGCCGCGGCAGCTCGGCCAGACGGCACTCGGCCGCGTCGAGGCGCAGCTCGTCGTCGAGCGGCAGGTAGTGCACGGGCGCGCCCGCGCCGCGCGCGTACTCGCGGATGCCGTTCACCGAGTTGTGGTTGTCGGCCGTGAGCACGAACGGCGCGTCGGATGCGAAGCGGAATCCGGCCGCGACGAGCGCGAGAGCCGCGGAGGCGTTGGCCGTGAAGCAGACGTCGTAGTCGCCCGGATCCGCGTCGAGGAAGCGCAGCACGTGCGCGCGCGCCTCGGCGATCAGCGCCGAGCTGGCGAGCGATGCCGGGCTCTCGGCGTGCGGATTGCCGAGGACGCTCGCGCGCAGCATGTCGGCGTGGGTCGTGACGAGGCTCTCCGGATACAGCGCGCTGCCGGTGTAGTCGAGGTAGGCGTGCGCCTCGGCGTCGAGCCGCGAGAACTCCAGGGCTCGCAGCGCGCCGAAGTCCGGCTGCGAGGGCGCATAGGTGGGACGAGAGGGTGCAGTCAGCATCCCCGTCTCCTGACGCGTGCAACCGCTGTTGCAGCCGTCGCTGAACTCGTCGGCAGCGGCACAGCCCCGGCGCGCGGCACGCCGCCGAAGTAGCGACTGAGCGCGGCGACGGTGGCGCGCGACGAATCGTTCGGCAGCGCGGGGCTCATCACGTCGTCCATCCAGTCGAGCAGCCCACCGCGCAGGAAGTAGACGCGCCGGTGTCCCGACGCACGGAGCAGCACCCACCCCTGCGCCGCATGCGCGCCACCCTCGGAGTAGAGGACGAGCGTCTCCCCGTCGGTTGGAGCGAGCGCCGCCAGTGCCGTGAGCGGCAGTCGCTCGGCCGACGGGATGTGGTAGGCCTGGTACTCCGGGTCGCTGCGCACGTCGAGCACGCGGAGGCCTGGCTTCCGCTGGCGGATCCACTGGGCGAGCTCGATGGCGGTGACGTGGTCGTCCTCGTGCTCGATCTCGGCGGCGAGGGCACTCACCGCAGAGGACGCGGAGGACTGTACTTTGGAGGTGTTTCCCTCTGCATCCCGCTGCGTCCTCTGCGGTCCAATGCTGCTGGCCGCGGCGAGAATGGCCAGCGCGGCCGCGGCGCCGGCGAGGAGACGTTTCTCGAGGGTGAGCATGTCAGACGCTCGTGCGGGATGACATCGTGGCGCGGCGCTCGATGCGGGCCGTGAAGCCGAACGCGGTGAGCGCGACGCCGACGACCACGAGGATGACGACTCCCTCCGGCATGCCGAGCAATCGCGGCAACGTGAGCCCGCCGCGCGCCGTGGCCAGATAGAGTCGTTGCAACCACGGCAGCGCCGCGCCCGTGGCGAGCACGCCGGCGAACATCCCCAGCATCACCGCCACCCCATCGACACGCCCCGTGGCCGCGGCCACGCACGACGTGCCGGGGCACAGGCCGGCGAGCGCGAAGCCGACGCCGAACAGTGCGCCGCCGAGGAGCTGCGGCAGCAGGAAGGTGTCGGGGAGATACACCTTCTGCACGTCGAGCAGCCCGAGCCGCGACAACCAGAAGAGGCCGAGCATCGCGGTGACGATCGCGCTGAACATCACCTTGAACACCGCGAGGTCGGTGAGGTCGAACTGTCCCATCAGCTTGCGCGCGCTGCCGAGCCCCGAGCGCTCCAGACAGGCGCCGAAGGCGATGCCGATGGCGAAGGCGGCGACGAGCGCGCCGCGGGGACCGAGCAGGCCGAGCTCGGTGAATGGGGCGATCATGCCCAGGCACTCCGCATCAGCCACGCGGCGAGGTACGCCGCGCCGAACGCGCCGAACATGAACAGCCAGCTCCCCACGCTCAGCAACGCGCCGCCGGTCAGCGCCTGCCCACTCGTACAGCCGCGGGCGAGCACCGCTCCTACTCCCATCACGACACCGCCACCGGCCGCGCGCGCCAGCCGCTGCGTGACGCCGAGGCTCGCGCCGCGCTCCACGGTGATGTGCAGCCGGTGCGCGAGCGCGGCTGACGCCCAGCCACCGGCGAACACGCCGGCGATCTCCACGACCAACCACTCACGCCAGATGCCGTCCGGAGTGAGACGCTCGGCGAAAAAGCCGTTGTGCTGGGCCGTGCGGCTCGACACCGCATCGACCGCCGTGGCCGCGACGCTCGCGAAGGCGCCGGTGGCACCGAGCCCGCGCCCGACGAGCACGAAGGCGGCCAGCAGGACGAGCCCGAGCACGAACCCGGTGAGGTACGGGTCGGCGTACGGGCGCGGCGCGGCGGCACGCGCATGCGGCCTGTCCCGCAGGAGCGCAGCCGATGGCTGCGCGAGTGTCGGGGTCATGGCTTCTTCTTCCCGTCGGCCGGGTTCTCGACCGGCAGGTCGGTGTGGCGTCCCCACTCCTGGAACGAGCCGTCGAACAGCAGCACGGGATTGCCGAGCGTGCGCGCGGCGAACAGCACCGCGGTGGCCTGCTGGCCGATGTGGCAGTACGCGACGACGGTGTCCTTCGGTCCGATGCCGGCGTCGCGGAACAGCGTCGTCAGCTCGGTCGTGCTCCGGAGCTTGAGCTTGTCGTCAGCGATCTCGGTGAACGGGATGCTGCGCGCGCCGGGGATGTGCCCCTTCCGGTTGTTCCCTTCCTCCACGCCGTCGTAGAACACGGCGGCGCGCCCGTCCACCAGATGGAAGTTCTTCGCGCCGAGGTTCGCCTTGACGTAGTCGAGGCTGACGACGAGCGGCTTCACCTCGAGGGCCGATAGTTGACCCGGCTTTGACGGCGAGATCTCCGCTGTCAGCGGCAATCCGGCGTCCTTCCACGCATTCATGCCGCCGTCGAGCAGCGCGCTGCGATGGCCGAAGCCGGCGTGGTCGAGGGTGAACAGGATGCGCGTGGTGGGAGACACCCAGTCGCCGCCGTAGTAGACGACGATGCGGGACCGGTCGGAGATGCCGAGCGCCGCGAGCCGACTGCGCAGCGAGTCGGCGGGGGGCAGCTCGAGCATGAGCCCCTTGTCGTGGTCCATGCTCGAGAACGACACGTCGCGCTGACCGACGTACCGCGCGCCGGCGATGTGCGCCTTGTCGTACTCGCCCCTGTCGCCGACGTGCAGGAGCACGAGGTCGGGGTCCTTCAGGTGCTGCGCGAGCCAGGCGGGGGCGACGATCAGCTCGGCGCGCGGATTCCGAGCTTGCGCGCCGGCAGTCAGCGCGAGAGTGGCCAGCGCGACGAGGGCCAAACGG
>WNFK01236470.1_pt2 | contig 11312 bp, 11 predicted proteins | sample 5400281 | NCBI WGS metagenome assembly WNFK01 (sample SAMN13153350, study PRJNA577476) | soil metagenome | isolation source: 20 cm soil on Douglas fir-dominated hillslope | place: USA:California | collected 2013-09-17
CTCTCGCGTTCGATCGCCGCGCGGCGTACGGCATGCGGCTCGATATCCCCGCAGGCACGGCCGTCCGTTTCGAGCCAGGTGAATCGAAGACCGTCAGGCTCGTGGCAATTGCCGGTGCGCGCGTGATTCGAGGAGGCAACGCCTGGGCGAGTGGACCCGTGACGAGTGATGCGGACCTCGGGAGCGTTCCTCGATGAGCCATCGAATCAGACGCGATCACTACGCCGGCATGTTCGGGCCGACCGCCGGCGATCGGATTCAGCTTGCCGATACAGCGCTCGTCGCCGAGGTGGAGACCGACGCGACCGTGTACGGCGACGAATGCAAGTTCGGCGGAGGCAAGGTCCTTCGGGACGGGATGGGGCAGGCCGCCGGCGTGTCTGATGCCGACGCGCTGGACTGCGTCATCACGAACGCGCTCATCGTGGACTGGACAGGTATTCGGAAGGCCGACGTGGGCATCAAGCGCGGACGGATCGCCGGCATCGGCAAGGCTGGCAACCCCGACATGATGGCCGGCGTCACTGGCGGCATGGTCGTCGGCGTGACGACCGAGGCCATCGCGGGAGAAGGGCTCATTCTGACCGCAGGGGGCATCGACACACACATTCATTTCATCAGCCCGCAGCAGGTCTATGAGGCGGTTTCGAGCGGGATCACCACATTCATCGGCGGCGGCACCGGGCCCGCGACGGGTACGAACGCGACCACGTGTACTCCTGGATCGCGCCACATCGAGCTGATGCTGCAGGCGACCGATACGCTTCCGATGAACTTCGGCTTCCTGGGCAAAGGCAATACGTCGCTGCCCGAGGGTCTGGAGGAACAGATACTCGCCGGCGCCATCGGGTTGAAGCTGCACGAGGACTGGGGCTCGACCCCGGCGGCGATCGATTGCTGCCTGACGGCCGCCGATCGCTTTGACGTGCAGGTGGCCATCCACACCGACACCTTGAACGAGTCCGGATACGTGGACGACTCGATTGCGGCGTTCAAAGGGCGCACAATCCACACGTATCACACGGAGGGAGCCGGTGGAGGGCATGCGCCCGACATCATCAAGGTCTGCGGTGAATCGAATGTCTTGCCGAGTTCGACGAACCCCACACGTCCGTTCACGATCAACACGCTCGACGAGCATCTGGACATGCTGATGGTCTGCCATCACCTCGACAAGAACATGCCCGAGGATGTCGCGTTCGCCGAAAGCAGGATCCGCGGTGAAACGATCGCCGCTGAGGACGTGCTTCATGATCTCGGGGCGATCAGCATGATGTCGAGTGACAGCCAGGCGATGGGGCGGGTGGGCGAGGTGATCACCCGCACGTGGCAGACGGCGCACAAGCTGCGCGTCGAACGCGGGCGACTGACGGGCGAGCAGGGCGACAACGACAACCTCCGGATTCGCCGCTACATCGCCAAGTACACGATCAATCCTGCGATCACACACGGGATTGCCCACGAGGTGGGATCCGTTGAAGTCGGCAAGCTCGCGGACCTCGTCTTGTGGAAGCCCGCGTTCTTCGGCGTCAAGCCTGAGCTCGTCCTGAAGGGCGGCTTCATCGCGTGGGGGCAGATGGGTGACCCGAATGCGTCCATCCCCACGCCCCAACCGGTCGCGATGCGCCCCATGTTCGGTGCCTACGGACGTGCAACAGGAGCGACGTCGCTGGCTTTCGTCTCGCAGCTCGCGCTCGACCGCGGCACCGTGGCGGGCTACGGACTCGCCAAACAGACGGCCGCGGTGCGGGGGTGCCGGACGGTGACGAAGCGGAGCATGAAGTTCAACGATGCGCTGCCGCGTATTCAGGTTGACGCCGAAACCTACATCGTCACGGCTGACGGCGAGGAACTTCGCGCGAAGCCCGCGGCCGTGCTGCCGCTCGCGCAGCGGTACTTCCTGTTCTGACGCGATGTCCGACTGGTTGACATGGCAGATCGTCGATTCGACGTTTCCGACGGGCGCGTTCGCCCACTCGCTGGGACTGGAGTCGGCGTGGCAGCACGGGGAGGTCGAGACCCTCGATTCGCTGCGGCTATTTCTCGACGCAGCGATTCAGCAGGCGGGGTTTGCCACGCTGCCGCTCGTGAACGCCGCCTACGAGAATGCCGATGCGCTCGAGGTTCTCGACTTGTTGGCGGACGCTTTCCTAATCAGCGCAGTCGGAAACCGTGCCAGCCGCGTTCAGGGTCGGACCCTGGCAGCAACGGCAGCTCGCATCTGGCCGTGTGTCGAGATCGCCGCGATCAAACGCAGGGCGGAAGCGGTGCACGCGCACGTGGGTCCCCTCTCGGGCGCGATCTTCCGCACTATCGGCGTGCCTCTTCCGACGGCACAGAGAATTGTCCTGTTCAGCGCTGCGCGCGGTGTGTTGACCGCTGCCGTCCGCCTCGGCATCGTCGGAAGCTATGAGGCGCAGCGGCTTCAGCACGACTGTGCCCCGCGGCTGGATGCGATCGCCGCGCGCTGCCGCGCTCTGACGCTCGACGATCTCGCACAGACGGCTCCGATTGCCGACATACTTCAGTCGGCGCACGATCGGCTGTATTCACGCCTCTTCCAATCATAGGAGTCCCGGGATGCATTACCTTCCACACGATCATCAGCATCCTCACCAGCCTGCGGGGCCCGGCAGGTTCGATCAGCGTCGATCGATGCTCGCACGGGATTTCCACGAGCGGGCGTTCACCATCGGCATCGGCGGGCCGGTCGGGAGCGGCAAGACAGCGCTTCTGCTCGCGCTCTGCCGCCTGCTCCGGGATGACTACCGGATAGGCGTGGTGACCAACGACATCTTCACGCGAGAGGATGGCGAATTTCTCGTACGTCATCAGGCGCTTGCCCCCGATCGCATCATCGCCGTGGAAACAGGCGGGTGCCCGCATACCGCTGTCCGCGACGACATCAGCCAGAACCTGGATGCGCTGGCGCAACTGATGGTCAGGTTCGCACCGGATCTGCTGTTTGTGGAGAGCGGCGGCGACAACCTCGCCGCGCAATTCAGCCGGGAGCTTGCGGACTTCACCATCTACGTCATCGACGTATCCGGCGGCGACAAGATTCCGCGAAAGGGCGGACCGGGCATCACGCAGTCAGACCTGCTCGTCATCAACAAAACAGATCTGGCGGCGCTCGTCGGCGCCGATCTGGACGTCATGGACCGCGACACTCGCAGAATGCGAGGTGATGGCCCGTTTCTCTTTGCCCAGGTGACCAATGGCATCGGAGTTCGGGATATTGCCGACGAAGTGCTGCGTTGCTGGCGTCAGCTCCCCGGTTCAAGCAGCCGGGGCGTCGACGTGTAAACCGAGGGTGAACATGGGTGGCGATAATCAAGACGACACGGACGCTCGAGGCAGACGGCAGGGAAGTGGAGCTGGAACGCATCGGGCCCTGCAGCCGTTCGATGTTTGACTGGTAGACACGCGTGTCGTATCACGATCGTCATATAGCAGAATTGTCAGGGACGGCGGAATCCGAAGAGGTCTGGAATCGCTGAGTCAGAGGATTCGCGATCTATGCGATGACGCCATGTACCTCAGCCCAGCGAGCGGAGCAGGATTGGGGAAGACGGTCGTCGCTTGGTCGCGTTGCTCAAGGAACTCTTGACGAGAGAGGCAGGCGCCCCTCGGTGGTAGCCTAAACGTCCTTGTATGCGTCTCGTCCGCACACCGTCAGTTCCGTCCGATTCACAGGCGACGCAGCCGGTGTGCCCCGGATGCAAGGACTCGGGATCCGTATGCCATGAGCAGGTGCTCACCGGCGGAACGATCATTTCCTTTTGGACTTGCAGTTCATGTCTGCGATCGTGGCCCGCGCCCAGGCCACACATGGCGAAGGCCGATTTGGAACGGCCAGGGTAGCCACGGCCCATGCACTCCTGTCACCGGCTAGAATCTGGCCAGAGTGCGGTACGAGATCGTCGTCGCGCCTGATGCTGTTCCCACTCTGAAGGCGCTGGCCACGCAGGTCCGGACCGGGCGTCAAGAATGCGATCGGGCGGCATTTCCGGCATGAGCCGGAAAAGTCAGCGAGAATCGCATCAGCGGCTTCGTAGGTTCGCGAAGACGAGGCCGAGTAGCCTGGTTTTCATAATCGCCATCGAGCTCTTCATCGCCTGTACTCAAGACCTGACAGCGGAGATCGGCCACTTCGTGCGGTCTCAATTGACGACTTCGTTCGGACGACGTCCCCAACTGAAGCCGTCCCTGGGCCTCGATAGACTGACCATGCGTACGCGATGATCATCAGGGTTACGGCCTGGCGCGCCAGAGATGACCAGATGATCCCCCGGCTTGAACGTATCTCGGGTGACGCCCTGTCCGCCGAGCTGTCCCGTCCCACCCCATTCCACGGCGTAGCGGACCATGGATCCGTCCTTCTCTGTCACCATCAACTGCACGAAGGAGTGAGGGTTGCGAAAAAGGAACTCAACCAGCTCTCCTTCGATCGTCACGCTCTGAGCCTCGAGATACGTCGCGGCAAAGGAGTGATGGGCGTAGACCCGAGTGGCGGCACTGTCTGTCGCCATTGTCGCCATGAAAAGCACAGCAGCGAGATAACGCTTCATACGTCGTCCTCCTGAAGAACGAAATGTCGGATCGCGCCCTGGCCCAGAACGGCGACCGATCAGGGCTGAGGTCTGCCGCTGCCGTCTATGATGCAATTGAGACCGTCCGCATTCGGACCGCAGCAGTAGCGGACGCAGATAGGTGGCGGCACGTAATCTTTGAGTTTCTGTCGAAACTCGGGGTAACGTGTCTCGGGGCCGCCAAGCACGGCGATGAGTGGCAGGTTGTACATCTGTGTGAGTTCGTTGACGAACGGGTTCTGGCCCGGAAGGTAATGAGGCACGACCCCGGGCTTGTCCATGCGCGGCAACTCCGCGATTGGCTCACAGGGGGTCGGCACAGCGGGCATCGTGAGGGTGGGATCGAGCTTCCAGCTGTGACTGAGCACGTAGGGTTCCGCCAGATAAACTGGATCCTCGACGAGTGCTGTCATCGTGAGCAGATCGCCATGCCGCGTGATGTGCATCGTCATCGTCGCTTGATCGCTGCTCGATACCGCATTCCGCCGTAGAAACCCATCTTTCATATGGGTGGTGTGGGTGGTGAGCGTGTCGCCCTGCCACTCGCCCGTCGTGAAACCGGAGTAAGGATGAAAGCTGTCTTTCGATGGGTGCGGACGGCCGTCCATCCAGATTGTGACGATGTCCTTGTCGAGCCATGCACCGATCTTGTAGGCGATGATCCTGCCTGTAACCTCGTCGTATTCCGTCCAGATGTTGTTGCCGAAGGGATCGAGAAAGCCATAAAACGGCGTGTTGAGACCGCACTGATGCTCCGGCTGCGCAAGCAACGAGTAGTTGTAGCTCAAGGCGCGCTCGCGTCCGTCGTCGTTGAGGGGGATGCCGAGATAGTCGACCGGATCCGACCCTCCACCACGTTCCATCCAGTCTTCGTGGTTGAAGTTCCTCCAGATGCCGGTGAGATCAACCTGGGCGAAGGCAGGCGTACCCGCCAGCATGACCGCAAGCACGAGCAACGCGGGACGAAACGAGATCGACATGAGGGGTGTCACCACGAGCCTCCCAGAGTTCTCTGCAGGAATGTCAGCGGGCCGAGCACGGTTCTGGAGTCCACTTCGAGCCGTCCGGCTCGCGCCTGAATTGAAGCGCGGTCAACCAGGGCACCTGGAGATACAACGGATCGTCGATCGTCGAGGTGAGCACGATCCATTGGTCGCCGTTCTTTTCGGTATAGAGGTCCCAATACTCCGTGACGACCGCGTTCTCGCTGTACGGGACGCCGTTCTTGCGGAGATAACCGGGAAGCAGGTTCTTCGTCGTCACCTGCAACGAGCCGTATTTCGGCGCGCCCTGTCCTCGCGCCGCGCGCGCCAGGTGCCATTGCGCGATGGAGTCGCCCTGAAGACTCGGCACAGCGTGGCCCGGTGTCCAGGCGCCGAAATGAAACAGGCGGGTTTGAGTGCCGTTGTCCGTCTCGATCTTGAGCGTATTCTCGTCTTGCCAGGTAATGCGCAGCCGCGTCGGCACTCGCATGATTGCCGGAGCTCCGTACGCCTTGCACCGGGCTCCAGCTCCTCCGTCTCTCGCCGGATCCCACGCATCCGCAACCTTCTTTGCCGCCGCCGTGATTGGGATGCTGGCGTAGTCGCCTTTGGCGGGCGTCACCATCCGCCATCGCCAGTCCTGCGAGATGACCGACACCCAGTAACCGGTCAAATCGATGGGTGCGGCCGCTCTCGGTTTCGCCACCACCGGCGTCTGACCTTCTGCCTGGGCCGTGGTGAAAGAAAACAATGCCAGCGCCGCTGTCGCCGCCGGGAGCCACGCGACTGGCCGTCTCCACCGCCGTCCGGTCATCGTTCGCTCCGTTGCTCGTTCGCCGGGAGGCTCCTGTAGATCGATTCGATGAACATCTCCGTGGTCCACGGACCGGCATCGGCGCCGAAGCGCCGGCGATATGGCTTCGCCGGATCCGCGGCCTTCACCTGGTCGAGCCTCATGCCCCGCTTCTTCATGTCATCCACGACGTCGCGCACGATGGTGACCATGTCGCGGTATTCGACGAGATCTGGTCGATCGCAAAGACGACCGTGCCCCGGGATTATGTAAGTTCGGTCTTCGAGCCACGGAAGCGGAAAGGGTGGAATCGCAAGCTCGATCAGCTGATTCAGCGCGTCGATCTCCCCCTGGATGGTTCCGCCTCGTGCCAAGTCGATGACGGGAAACCGCGTCGTGTCGAACACGTCACCCGTGACGATGACGTCGTTGCGGCGGAAGAAGACGGCACTGTCGCCGTCCGAATGTGCGTTCGACAGGTGGATGACCTGGATTCCCTCGCCATTCAGGTACATGGGATATGAGCCGCCCGTGTACACCTTGCTCGGCCAGAGACCCTCCGGTATCGGGGGATGCGCGCCGCTCATGCGTTGCAGGACGTTCTCGAATGCCAGCACACTTGCGGCGCCGCCGTTGGCGAGGACCTCGGCATTGATGGAACCGCCACCGTTGCCGGTGGCGGTTGGAAGAATGCTCGTTCCTGCTTTGGAGAGCGTTGCATTGCCGCCCGTGTGGTCGGCATCATCGCTGGTGTTGATGATGTAACGGACGGCACCACGGGTTAGCTGCGCGATGGCCCTCAAGACTTCATCGGACGTTCCGATGGCACCCGAGTCCACGAGGATGACACCCGCTGGGCCGATCTGCACGGCGATGTTGCCGCCGGTGCCCGTCAGCATGTAGAACCCGGATCGCACCTCAACGACCTCCAGAGCGCGCTCGGGCCTGGACGCCTGAGCCTGGAGGGGGCTCGATGTCGGCACGACGACGATCGTTGCCCCGACCACCATCAGGCAGACGGCGATCAACCCGTGGATCCGCGTATGTGCGTGCGTCACGTTCATCTCATCATTCGCAAGAGACGCGGCTGTGGTCGGTCAATTCTTGAACCGTTGCCAATCGATGTTGTATCGACGGACCTTGTAATTGAGCACCCTGCGGGTCGTCTTCAGGAGTCGTGCGGCGGTCGAACGGTTACCTGACGCACGCTGGAGCGCTTCCTGGACGATCTCTTTCTCGAACGCCTCCGTTGCCTGGCGCAAGGAAAGCTGGTCGGTCAGCGGTGACAGCCTGGCCGCGCGAAGTGCCGGCGGCAAGTGGCTGGTGTGCAACACGCGCGAATCGCAGACCACGATGCCGCGCTCGATGGTGTTTTCGAGCTCCCGGACGTTGCCTGGCCACGAGTAGGACATGAGCAGGCGGACCGCCGGAGCCGCGATTCGTGTCACGTGCTTTTCGAGTCTTCGGGAGAACGCCTGGAGAAAGTGGTGTGCCAGCGGCGCGATGTCGGATCGTCGCTCACGGAGCGCCGGCACGTTGATCGCGAAGACATTGAGGCGATAGTAGAGATCCTCGCGAAACTCACCAGCGTGAATGGCCTCCTCAAGATCCTTGTTGGTCGCGGTGACCAGGCGCACATTTGCGCGGATGGTCTGTGTTCCGCCGAGACGCTCGAACTCGCGTGTCTGGAGAACGCGCAACAGCTTCACCTGTGTCGCTCGGCTGAGTTCCCCGATTTCATCGAGGAACAGGGTTCCCCCGTCGGCCAGCTCGAAACGCCCCCTCTTCGCCTGTGTGGCTCCGGTGAACGCACCGGCCTCGTAACCGAACAGCTCCGACTCGATGAGATCGTGTGGCAGCGCGGCGCAGTTGACTTTGATGAACGGCCTACCGGCGCGTGGTGAGCTGTCGTGGAGCGCCTGGGCGATCAGCTCCTTACCCGTGCCCGACTCGCCGCGCAGGAGAACCGTGGTATTGGCAGGCGCCACTTGTCCAATCTGCGCATAGACGTCGAGCATCGGCCGGCTTGTCCCGATGATGTTGGCGACGCAGCCGCGCTCGAGTGATGGCTCACCAGCATGCCGGCCTGCGTCGGGAACGAGATGACGCTCGGCTTCCGCCGCCTGATGGACTTTCAAGGCATGAGCGACGATCGAGCTCACCACACGCAGGAACCGTACGGTCCGCTCGTACTCGACTCTCGTGCGATAGAGAGTCTCCACCCGCAACGAGCCAATTGGCTGCTGGTCCAATACGATGGGCAGGCAGATATAACTCAGCTCTTCGCAGTCCAGAGCAGAATGCACCAGTGCCGCCTGCCCGAAACGCGAGTCGTCACTCGTTCGCGCCACGATGACCGGTCGTCCTGTGCGGGCCACATCGGCCGCAATGTCTTCCTCGACGAAGTCGTCAACGTCAGCAGCCATGACCGACGCGGCAACGGTGACGTCACCCGTCAACGAATCGAGCAACGAAACCGTGCTGCGACGGGCACCACAGGCAGTGCCCAGCGCCTCGAGGACTTTCAATAAGCCCGTATTGAATTCGTGGGCAACCAGGAGTGTCTGGCTGATTGTGAGCATTGCCCGCAGTGCACGGTCGATATCGCTGTCATTCGGCCACTTCGACGATGGTGCGAGCGACGCGACCGACGGCACGCGCTGGAGCGTGTTCAAGACGGCACATTCACCGGATGTCGTCATCATCGCCATGTACCTTCATCACGCCACACACGTCGGAGCGACTTCTTGATGATGTTCAACTGGCTCTCTTGAGTGCGCGTGCATGTGGGAAGTGTGACCAGGGGTGGCAAGGTGCATGCCGCGTCACGTCGCAACCGTTGAGTGTGAATGTGGTAACGAGCGCAGGGCCTGTCCCTCGCCTTGGCGCGCGCATGGCGAACATGAAGGAATTGCCAGCGAATGGTGGAGTGTTGTGTCCGCGGCGGGTCGCAGGCGCAGCCCGTACGAGGTCCCAGCTCGTTGAACGATCGCCACGAGGCGAGCAGGGATCAGGCCGTCTCACCGCAGCCTCATATCGCGAGTTCTATACAGGCATGTGCAATTCGAGGTTCGACGAGCACAATCTTGTTTACGAGTCGACGAACGGATGCGCGCGAGTCGCCACACCATGGCGACTCGCGGGTGCGTGGACGGATCGTCGGGCGGGAAGTGGCGGCGCTCGGAACGCGAGGGATGAGCGACCTCACCGCATGACCGAATCGCGACAACGACCGTACGGCATCACGATCGGGAACAGGTGGAGATCGGATGCATCGACGAACTTCCCCTCATATATGAGGGTCGCGCGTGAAGGTCTCGCTAGCTGAACACGACCTCACCAAAACCAAATGAATGCATGACGGATCCGGCGTAGCGTTCCCGACCCAATCACCGGCAACAACTTACCTTGCGAGGCGCGTCGGACGCGCGAAGGGTGGCGCCACTGTGGAATCGCAGCGGACGTCACAGGCAGAGCACGTTGGACATATGTGTGATGCCCGGAAGGTGCCATGACAACGGTGTCCTCTGGCGATCGCACGGCGAGATCTCGATCAGGAGTGGATATGCGAGAGAAATTGTCGGTTACGCGCGCTCTTAGCGCGACCACGGTGAGACGACAACGCGGTTCTGACTTTGCATGGGCGCGGATCAACCGACAACGGACAGCTAAACGCGAATCAACAAGGAGAGTGGGGATGAAGAATCGACTACGTGTTGCGTCTGCGGTGTGTGTGCTCGTTCTGGGCTCGGCGTCCTCACGTCCGGCGGCGCAGGAAGGGCGGCCGGCGGCGCCGGCTCGGCCGCCACAGATGATCGACCTCGCCACGGCGAGAAAGGCGGCCACCGCCGCCGAAGCGGCGGCGGTGGCGTTGAAGGGCAACGTCGCGATCAGCGTGATGGATGCCAACGGCGATCTTGTCTACGTCCAGCGCATGGACACGGCGTCTCCGCGTGCCGTGACCAGCTCGATGGGCCATGCCAGGGCGGCGCTGCTCCTGGGTGTCTCGGACATAGAGGCCTACGACGCGATGAAGGCCGGCAAGCCGATCCCTGTGATGCTCAGCGCCCTGCCGCAGGGCAACTGGGAGATTACGCTCGAGCCTGGCGGGATTCCGATCGTGAAGAACGGCAAGGTCGTCGGGGCGATTGGCGTCGGCGGCATCGCGTCACTCGATGACGAGAAGGTTGCACAGGCCGGTGTCGATGCGCTGACCAAATGAGCCAACCCATCGCGTTCCCCGGTCCAGGCGTGTCGGCGGTATCCACGAAGCGAGCGCCTCGTGTCGTCATCGTCGACGAGGATCAGGCGCGTGCGGGGAATGTTGCGCTGTTGTTGGCCGGATGCGGAATCAATGTCGAGTGCGTGACGACGCCCAAGGATGCCGATACAGCCGTCGCGCGATATTGTCCCGACATGATCATGCTGCGCCTGGAGCCATACCCTGATGGCGAGGACAGTACAACCCACCTTGAGCGAGGCGGGTCTTCCAGCCGACCGTTCAGCACGAGCGAGTTCGTGGCACGACTCCGAGTGGAGCGTGACAAGATGCGGCACGTCTCCGATCCGCAGCGCTTCGAGTCGGGTGGGCTGAGCATCGACTTCGATCGTCGGCGAGTGAGCGTCGGGGAGCACGACATCAGGCTGTCACCGAAAGAATTCGACCTGCTGTACTACCTTGCCAGCTATCCCGATGCAGTGGTTCCCCACCGGGCCATCCTGACCGCGATCTGGGGTCGTCAGGCCGTTCACCATCCCGAGCGACTATGGGCGCTTGTCACGAAGGTGCGCAGGAAGATCGAGCCGGATCCCAACGAGCCACGTTTTCTTCTCAGCGAGCCGTGGGTGGGGTATCGCCTCGCGCTCGATCGACGTTCCTGATCGCTGACCCGCCATAGATCCTGGACTGACGCGCGCACCTTCCAACACGACCTCCACGAAGTC
>WNFK01222132.1_pt1 | contig 11304 bp, 14 predicted proteins | sample 5400281 | NCBI WGS metagenome assembly WNFK01 (sample SAMN13153350, study PRJNA577476) | soil metagenome | isolation source: 20 cm soil on Douglas fir-dominated hillslope | place: USA:California | collected 2013-09-17
CGAGTACGAGCTCACGGAAGATCTGGCGTGGGACACCGGCCTCGTGTGTGGCGGAACGATGTGGATCTCGATCGAACCCGGCGAGCGCGCGCTGCTTCTCGGCGGACGCGATCTGCTGGGCGATGTGCTCGCCGCGTCGTCCGGTGGTAAGCCGGTCGCGCTCGCGACGCTGCTTCGACGCGAAGGCAAGGCTTTCACACCGAGCGGCAAGCTGTTCGTCGAGACCGACGGGGCAACGGGTGGATCGCTCGGCGACGGAGCGCTCGACGCGCGCGCGACCGAGGCTGCACTCGACGCGCTGCGTCAGGCGACCCCGCGGACCATCGCGCTCGACGACGCGCACGAGTTGCTCATCGAGCCGATCGTCACGAAGCCGCGCCTGGTCATCGCCGGAGGCGGACACGTCGGCCTTGCGATCGCGAAGATGGCCGCACAGCTCGAATACGACGTGACGGTGATCGATGACCGGCCAGAGTTCTCGTCGCGCGAGCGCTTCGGACCTGGCATCGACGTCGTGCGTATGGACATGGCCGAGGCGCTGCGAACGATGCCCATCGGCTGGAACAGCTTCGTCGTGATCGCCACTCGCGGTCACAAGCTCGACGCGCACTGCCTGCGCGAAGCCGTGAAGACCGAGGCCCGTTACGTCGGATTGCTGGGATCCAAGCGCAAGACGATCCTCATCGCGAAGATGCTTCGTGACGAGGGCATTTCCGAGGAGCGCATCCGCGCCGTGCATGCACCGATCGGCCTCGACCTGGGTGGGCGGACGCCCGCGGAGATCGCGCTCGCGGTGCTCGCGGAGCTCAGCATGGAACGCTACGGCGGGTCCGGCCGGCCGCTGCGCCTCCCCGACGACGTGTACGAACGAGCGGTGTCCAAGCGAAGCTCCTGACGGCGGGCGTCGTCAGTAGCGAGCGACTCGATCTCGTCGTCATGCCGCTCGCTCTCCTCGACGCATTCGTCGATGGCAAGGCCGCACGTGCGCGCGAGCTCATCGACTACACCGTGCCGGCCGACTTTCCCGGGACCGCCGCGGAGGTGCTCGAGCTGCGGCGCGTCCAGCTCGCAGCCGACCCGACACGCCTTCCGTGGTCCATGCGCGCGATGGTGCGGCGCGACGATCGCGTGATGATCGGCTTCGTGAACTTCCACGGACCGCCTGGTGTCAACGACATCGAGGCAGCCGACGCGGCCGAGCTCGGATGGACGGTGTTCCCCGAGCACCGCCGGAATGGCTACGCGACGGAGACGGCGCGGCGCCTTATGGACTGGGCACGCGATGAGCACGGGGTGCGGCGATTCATCTCATCTACGACGCCCGAGAACGTTCCCTCGCTCCGCGTTCACGAAAAGCTCGGCTTCCGCCGGACGGGTCAGGTCGTGGACGGCGAGATCATCTTCGAGCTCGCGCCTTAACGTCGGACGATCATGACCCGAGCCGATGCGCTCGGAGTCCCACCGAAGAACTCCCAGCTGAGTGTGTCCGGCCCGAACGCATCCGCCGGAACAGAGATATGCATCTCGAACGTCATCGACTTTCCAGGTCCGATCGAGGGCGCGTCATTGCAGTTCAACAGGTGCGACTCTTTGACGCCGCCCGCGTAACGCGCGATGGGATCCCATACCTTGAAGGATGGAAAGTTGCTCGGCGGCGCTTCCGTCGGCAGCGCGTGCCCGACAAGCCACTCGAGGTACGAGGGACATGGATGAAGCGCAAGGACCGTGCTCGTGAGGTTCGTGAGCGTGACGACGTAGCGCATGGTCTCACCGGCGATAGCCACGGTCGGAGCATCGACCCGCGCGCTCACCGTCTGGGGCGGTTGGGTAGCGGCGGGTACAGGCGTCGGCCGTGGCCCGACCGACATGGTCGTCGCGCCTTTCGGAGCGTCAGCCGAATTGCAACGCGCGCCGACACTCATCGGCGGATCGAGACGAGCGAGGATCGACGCTGGATCGCCTGGTAGGAGAACGACGATCGCCCCGATGGACGCTCGTGGCTCACACCAGTTGCTGAGCAGCCACTGCACTTGGATCTCACCGGCCACGGCCCAATCGCGATAGGCGCCAAGTCGAGGAGGCGTGGTCCTGACGATCTCATGGCCAAGCGGATCGAGAAAACGGAGCTCGACAAGTCCGTGAATGAGACATTCATCCACGCGCGCGGTCAGCAGAAGATTTCCGCTCCACCAGCCGCCCGCGCCTTGCGCGCCCTGGTTCTGAGCCGATAGATCAACGCTGCGGCAAGCCCGCATGTTGGTCGGGATCGGTTCGGGTGTTGGCGTTGGAACTGGCGCGAAAGAAGCCTTATCGGATATCCATGGGATCGGCGTACTAATCGGGCCGGCAGATCCACCAGACATCGCCGTGCCGGCGCGATCACCACACGCCGCGAGCACCAGTGAGAGGATCGCGAAGGCTCGCCACATGGCGTCCACGATGCGGGCCGCCGCCGCACCGGGCGAGAGAGAACCAGCTCGGTTCTATTACACGGAGGCTACGAGTTACGCCTCGCCGATCTCGTTCACGTCCTGCGGATGCGGTGCGGTGCCTTCGGGCTTATCGCTCGGCGCCGCTTTCGATCCACGACGAGACGCCGCGATCCCCTCCTCGCTCTCCTCATCACGCTCGTCCTCGAGCCGCTCTGCCTTGTGCTGCTCCACGTGCCACCTCCAAGTCATCACAGGAGGAGAACCCCCCTGCAACCCCCCTTGCGCACGTGGCATGCCACCTCAGACATTGTTGAGGATCGCGCGCGCAGTGCCGCTGAAGATCCGGTCCTTCTCGGCGCTCGGGATGTCGAGCGACTCGATGCTCGACACGGCACGGTCGATCGATCCGAGAAGATGCGGGTAGTCGCTGCCCATCACCATGTGATCGGAGCCCACGAGCTCTCGCGTCAACAAGAGTGCCGCCGTGCTGAACGACACCGTGTCGTAGTAGAGCCGCTTCAGGTACACGCTCGGGCGCCAGCCGTTGTCCATCCGTTCCATCAGATACGGCACCGCGCCGCCGAGGTGGCCGAGGATCCAGCGGATGTTCGGGAGCTCGCGGAACACGCCCGCATAACAGAGCCGTGCCACGGCGAGTGTCGTGTCGAACGGGAAGCCGATGATCGGACCGAGCACATACTCCGAGAAGGGTTCCGCGCTCGCGGGGATCATCGGGTGGATGAAGACGCACACGCGGCGGCGGTCGCACTCCACGAAGAACGGCCGATAGATCGGATCGGTGAGCGCGCGTCCGTTGATGTTCGAGAGCACGATGACGCCGCTCATGCGTAGCTCGTCCAGCGCCCGTTCGAGCTCGCGCAGGGCGGCGTCGGGATCGTCCATCGGGATCGACGCGAAGCCTTTGAACCGCTTCGGGTGCCGCGTGGCCAGATCCGCGTATGCGTCGTTCACCAGGCGCGCGACCTCCGCCTGGCGTTCGGGCGGCGCGAAATACACGTTGGGTGTCGAGAGCGAGAGGACCTCGACGTCGATGCCGACGCGGTCCATGTCCTCGATGCGTCGCGCGGGATCGGTCATCGGTGGCGTGATGCCGAAGAATCGCGAACCGCGGTAGCGGATGATCGTGCGTCCGGTGGGATCGGTGCCGAACGAGAACGCTCCGCCGACCTGTTCGATGAGCTCGAAGAATGCCCTGGGGTAGTAGTGGGTGTGGAGGTCCCAGCGCACGCCGGAAGGTTAGTGCGCCGGCGTGCTAGGGCTTCCCGATGAGGGTGGGCGTCGCGGGGAGCTTGAAGTCAGCGTCGGGAACGGTCGTCGAGAGGCTCGTCGCCTCCATGTCCAGTGCGCCGCCCGCTGCTCCGAAGCGTTGCAAAAGCATGATCCCTTGCGGGCTGTAGCAGAAGCGGCCATCGCCGAGCGTGGCGACCATGACGCTGGTCTTGACGTCGAAGCACTGCGCCTGCTGTCCGGCGATCTGCCGGGTCTCGACGAGCACAGCATTGAATTGCTCAGGATGCTGGAACATCGACTGCTGGAATAGCGCAGCCGGATTCTGCTGCAACGCCGTGTCGAGCCCCGACATGCCGATGCACGTTGAGGCCACGCCGGTGCCCCCGAAGCACATGAACGTGCCGTCGGGAAGCGCGAAGATGGAAACGATCGATGTCTGGCCGCCGACGTTGCTGCTGAAGTCATAGCGCGCCCTGGGCGGCTTGAAGTACCAGGACTGCTCGCCCGCGCCGGCGGTGCTCAGCTTGTATGTGACCTTGTACTCGCCCGTCCTCGCCGAGCCAATGATCTGGCCGAATGACGCGCTGGCGGTGGATGGGGCGCCGCTCGCGGTGGTGCCAGTGGCGGTGACGGCGTTCGTCGCGGTCGTGCCGGTCGGGGTACCCGTTGGGGTCGCCGCTCCGCCGCACGCTGCGGCGATCACGAACGCGAATAGGAGAGCCGCGGAGCTTCCCCTCTTCACCACACGGCGACGATAGGGCATCTCACAACCCGGAGCGTGTCAACGTTCTATACAGAACGAATGACACATCCAACGACATTCGGCGAGCTGCTGGAGCTGCACGAACGCGAGATCTTCGCGTACGCGCTGCGGCTCACCGGTGATCGCGACGAGGCGGATGACGTCTATCAGGACACGTTCCTCGCGGCATTTCGTGCGTGGCCACCACCGCGAAGCGGCACTGAGCGCGCGTGGCTGTACAAGATCGCGACGAACAAGGCGATCGACCGCGGCCGGAGCGCGAAACGATTCGTGCGCTTGGGGGATCTACCGCTCGCCGCGCCGGAGCGCGATGGCGTGTCACTCGCGGACCTCGCGGCAGCGGTCAAGCTGCTGCCGACGGGTCAGCGTGCGGCCTTTGTGCTGCGCAAGGTGCAAGGACTGTCCTATGCCGACGTATCGCACGCGCTCGAGTGCAGCGAGGAAGCTGCAAGGTCGCGCGTCGCGGAAGCGATGAAGAAAGTGAAGGAGGCGATGCGATGAGTGAGCTCGATCCGATCGTCGCGAACGCCCGCGAACGTCTGATGGTGCGCGCACGGCGCGAAGGACTCGAGACGGTGGGTTACCGCGTCGTGGACTCGCCGCTCGGGCCACTCTGGATCGCGGTCGGGCCGCGTGGCGTGCTCAACATTCATTACGGGGCCGAGCCGTCGACGCTCGAGCTGCGGCGCATCGTCCGCGCCTATGGCCCGGGCGTGCTTCCCGATGCGCGCCGGGTCGACGATGTCGCGCGCGAGCTCGATCAGTACTTCAGCGGAAAGCGCCGCGAATTCGACGTCACGGTCGACCTGTCGCCGCTGACACCCTTCCAGCGGAGGGTGCTCGGCGTCACCGCGCGCGTCCCATATGGCGAGCTGATCACGTACGCGAAGGTCGCGCACAACACCGGCAACGACAAGGCCTACCGCGCCGCGGCCGGTGCGATCGGGGACAACCCGATCCCGATCGTGGTGCCCTGCCACCGTGTCGTGGCCAGCGACGGCACGCTCGGCGGGTACGCCGGGGGTCTCGAGGCGAAGCGACACCTGCTGAAGCTGGAACGCGGCGTCGCGGTGCCGCCTGGAGGCTGGCCGCCGGCGCATCTGTCGCGCAGTTAGCACCAGCCGGGCAGGAGGCATCGCTAGCCTGTCTCTGTCGATCTGGGGAGCGGCCGTTCGTCGTACAGGTACAACGGCCAAAGGGAGGCACGAGCGATGTCCAAGTACGCATTCCTATTCATGGACGACGGCGTGGATTACCAGAACGACCCCACGCCCGAACAGCAAAAGGTCTACGCCGACATCTTCAAGTGGTTCGAGGTCAACGGGCCGAAGATCGTCGACGGCGGCGCCGAGCTGCAGGCCACGCGCACCGCCACCACGATCCGCAAGAGCAGCACCGGCAAGGTCACAGTGATCGACGGCCCGTTCATCGAGTCAAAAGAGTCTGTCGGCGGTTTCTCGATCTTCGAGGCCCCGGACCTGGCGGCGGCGATCGCTATCGCGAAGACCTGGCCCGGTTACGGGATCGAGATCCGCGATGTCGTCGAGCAGCGCGAACGCGTGGCGGAGGTCTAGAGATGCCGAAGTACATGCTCATGTTCGTCGGGAGCGACGACTGGTACGACAAGCACTCAAAGGAAGAGCTCGACAAGGCCTATCAACCGATCATGAAGTGGTGGGATGACCTGTCGAAGACCGGCGTCATCAAGGGCGGCGAGGAGCTCGGGATGCAGCGCAACGCGACGTCGGTCAAGCGCGTGAACGGTGCGATGAAGGTCATCGACGGACCGTTCATCGAGTCGAAGGAGACGGTCGGCGGTTTCGCGCTCATCGAGGTCGAGGACCTCGATAAGGCCATCGCGATCGCGAAGAGCTGGCCGGGCGGCGACGTCGAGGTCCGCCCGATCGTGGTGCACGGACCCTGATCACGATCACGAGCGACGCGGTGGCCGCCGTCTTCCACGAGGAGGCGGGCCGGCTCACCGCGGCGCTCGTGAAGCGTCGAGCACTGGCCGCGCACCGGCATCCCCGACAACCCCGGCGCGTGGCTGATGACGACCGCGCACCGCAAAGGGATCGACCGGCTGCGACGCGAGACGCGCTACCGCGAAAAGGTGGCCCAGCTGGAGGAGACACCGATGACACAGGCGGGCTCGATGCCTGACGAGCGCCTCGAGCTCATCTTCACGTGCTGCCATCCCGCTCTTGCCCGTGAGGCGCAGCTCGCGCTCACGCTGCGATCCGTCGCCGGCCTCACGACAGCCGAGATCGCGCGCGCGTTCCTGCAGTCCGAGTCAACGGTCGCGCAGCGCTTGGTGCGCGCGAAACGGAAGATCGTCGATGCGAAGATCCCGTTCCGCGTGCCTGAGGGGCACGAGCTGCCCGACCGCGTCGGCGAGGTGCTCGCCGTCCTGTATCTGATGTTCAACGAGGGCTATCTCGCGACAGGATCGCGTGGTGCGACCGACCGCGATCTCGCGGCCGAGGCGGAGTGGCTCACGTCGCTGCTCGCGCGCCTCATGCCCGACGAGCCGGAGGTCCTCGGTCTCCTCGCACTCATGCGCTTCAACCTCGCACGAGCCGACGCACGCTTCGACGCCGACGGCGATCTCGTGCTGTTGCGCGACCAGGACCGCTCGAAGTGGGACCGCACGCTGATCGACGAGACGTTCCTCCTGGTCGGACGCTATCTCCGCATGCGGAGCCCAGGCCCGTACCAGCTCCAGGCGCTCATCGCGGGCGCGCACGCCAACGCGAAAAGCTGGGAGACGACGCGCTGGCCCGAGATCCTGCGGTCGTACGACGCCCTTGTGGGCCTGAGCGACACGCCCGTCGTGCGGCTCAATCGCGCGATCGCGCTCTGGCACGTGGCAGGACCCGCAGTCGCGCTGGCCGAGGTCGATGCGCTGTCTCGGGATTTGCAGGGCTACCACCTGTTCCACGCGACGCGGGGCGAGCTGCTGCGCGCGCTCGACCGAGCGGCAGACGCACGCGCGGCCGACGAGTGCGCGCTCGAGCTCACCGAGAACCCCGCCGAGCGGGCGCTGCTGCAGAAGCGCCTCGCCCGTCGTTCTCGCTAGCCTGTCTATCTTGGCGACTCCCATTCGTCGTGCTCATGTGCGGATACTTCTTCACGGCGCATACCGCGGCTTCGCGGGTGGCGCGCGCGACGTGACACTCGATGCATCGACGCTCCGCGAGGCCCTCGAGGCACTGGTGAAGGCGCATCCGTCGCTGGCCGAGCGGATGCGCGACGAGCATGGCCGGCTGCGCGCGCACCTCAGCCTGTTCGTCAACCAGGAGGACGCGCGCTTCCTGGGTGGCGAGGACGCTACGCTCGCTGATGGGGACATCGTTCATGTGATTCCCGCCCTGTCGGGCGGATAGATCGGGGAGGGAACTCAGATGGCGAAGCAGGTGGTGCTACTTGTCGGGACGAAGAAGGGTCTCTACACCCTGCGCACCGACGCCGACCGGAAGAAATGGACGCAGGACGGTCCGTACAGCGCGCCGGCGCCGATCCACCACGCGACGTACGACTCGCGCGACGGCTCGATGTACGCCGCGATCAACATGACCTGGGGCGGCTCGCGCATCGACTACAGCCGCGATATGGGGAAGACCTGGGAGAAGTCGAAGAATCCCGCGTTCCCCGAGGGCTCCGACCGGACCTTCTCTCAGACGTGGCACATCGAGCCCGGCCACGTGAAGACGCCGAACGTCGTGTGGGCTGGGACGGAGCCGGCGGCGCTCTGGAAGAGCGAGGACCGCGGCGAGACCTGGCAGTTGAACCAGGCGCTCGACGATCAGCCCTCGCGCGCGAAGTGGGTGCCCGGCTTCGGTGGCATGGGACTGCACTCGATCGCGATCGACGCGGACGACCCGAAGAAGATGCAGGTCGGCATCAGCGTCGGTGGCGTCTACACGTCGACCGACGGAGGAAACTCCTGGGTGCAGGACAACGCGCAGACCGGCGGCAAGGAAGACCGGCCCGACGTCTTCTATTGCATCCACAAGCTGCTGGCCCACCCCAAGACCAGCGGCGTCCGCTTCATGCGCGTGCACGTCGACGTCTTCTGGCGCGAGCCCGGCGAGACCGTCTGGCGGAATCGCACCGAGGGCCTGCCAACGAACTTCGGCTTCGCCGCCGCGATGCATCCGCGTGATCGGGCGACGGCATACGCGATCCCGCTCCACGACACAGAGCGGACCGCGGTGGATCCTGGGATCGCCGTCTACTCGACGAACGATCGCGGCGCGACCTGGAAGCGCAACGACAAGGGACTGCCGCCTGGTGCCCGGATGGAATCAGTGCGCGAAGGAATGGACACCGATCTTCTCGATCCGCTCGGCGTGTACTTCGGCACCGCCAATGGCGACGTGTGGGCGAGCCGCGACGAGGGCAAGAGCTGGGAGGCCGCCGCGCGTTACCTGCCGTACGTGACATCCGTGCACGCCGCGACGATCGAGTAGATCGCGCGCCGCGGTCTAGTCCTCGAGCTTCAGCATCGGGATGTCCTGATGCGGCGCGCCCTCCCAGGCGTAGAACTCGAGACCGCACACCTCGCGGAAGCCGAGCTTCGCGCAGATCGGCGCTGAGGTCGAGCGCACCGCCTGGATGACCGCGGCGCTCCGCCCGTCGGCGCGCGCGTCCGCGAGCCGCTTCGCGACGAGCGCGCTGTAGATGCCGCGGCCGCGATGCTCCGGCACCGTCGCGGCACCCCCGAGCAGCACGATCGGCGAATCCGGCAGGTACACGAGGTAGCTCCAGGCGACGGGATCGCTGCCACCGTCGAGATACGCGAAGTACCCGCGGTTCTGGACCTTGCTGTCGGTCATCGCGAGCATCACATTGAAGAATCGCGCGACTTCCTCGGGCATCCCGTACGCGCGGGCCATCATCTCGCTCGCTGCCTGCGCTTCGTGAAGCGTCGCTTCACGGATCTCGATCTTGGGATCGACGGCAATGGGTAGGGCGAGATCGGTGAGCACCATGCCCGCCATCTCGTCGGCTTTCACAAGTCCGCTCGCGACGAGCCGCGCACCGAGGTCGCGCGGCCGCGTGAGCGGGCCGGTGACCCAGCCGTAGGCCTTGCGCCCGCGCGAGTACCGGTTGCGGACCATCTTCAGCGTCGCGTCGACATCCTCGGGCGCGATGTCCGCCATGCCGACGAGGTTCGCGAGCGGATGCGACAGATCGGTGACGCGCCCACGCACTCCTTTGATACCGAGGTCTTCGGACAGACCCGAAACCGGCGGATAGACCTGCAGGCTCGACTCGACGGCCGCGATGAGCGTGTCTTCGGCGAGGGTCAAGGGATCACGCCACGAGCGAGCGAAGGGCGCGGCGGATCAGCTCACGGGCGAGCGTCACCTTGTAGCCGTTGTCGCGGAGCGGCTGCGCGTTCGCGAGGATGAGGTCGGCTGCGGCGAGGCAGGCGTTGTCGTCGAGCGCGCTTCCCTCGAGCAACTTGTTCGCGGCGGGCACCCACCACGGGCTTGGCGCGACACCCCCGAGCACGACGCGCACGTCGTGCGCCTTGCCGTCCTTGATGCGCGCCGCGGCCGCGACCGACACCAGAGCGAAGCTCCACGCTTTGCGGTCCATCGCTTTCAGGAAGGTGCCGCGCCGCTCGAGTGCGGCCTCGGGGATCCGCACCGATGTGATGAGCTCGCCCTTGCGGATCGCGTGCTCCTTGCGCTGCTTGCCGCTCGGCGTGACGAAGAACTGGCCGAGCTTCACGCTGCGACGTCCGATGCTCGACGCGAGATCGATCTCCGCGTCGTACGCGATGAGAGCGGGCGCGAGATCGGATGGGGAGACCATCACGCACTCCGCGGCGCCAAGGATCGCGTGATATCGGTTCTCGCCCTCGGCCGCGAAGCAGCGCGTTCCGCCCTTGAGCCAGCACGGCACAGCCTCGTCGCGGAAATACCAGCAGCGATTTCGCTGCAGCAGATTGCCGCCGACGGTGCCCATGTTCCGGAGCTGCGGCGTCGCCGCGTCGCGGAGCGACTCGGCGATGATCGGCGCGAGCTTACGCAGCTGCGGCGACGTCTCGAGGTCCGAGAGCGGCGTGAGCGCTCCGATCCGCAGGCCCTTGCCCTTCTCGCGCGTCCAACCGCGCAGGCCCTCGATCCCGGTGAGGTCGACAAGGGCGCTCGGCCTTGCGAGGCCGCTGCGGATGAGACCGACGAGATCGGTCCCGCCCGCGAGCGCGACCGTTCCGTTCTTCAGCAGCTTGAGCGCTTCGCCCAGTGCGCGCGGCTTCGCGTACGAGAACAGGCTCAACGCACCACCGCCAGCGCCTCGAGCACGCGCGCCGGTGTCATCGGCACGTGACGGAGTCGCACGCCGATGGCGTTCGCGACCGCGTTCGCGACCGCGGCCGCGGTCGGGATGATCGGGGGCTCGCCCAGCCCCTTCGCGCCGAGGTTGTTCGCCCTGCGATCGGGGCGATCGGTAAAGCGGACGACGATCTCGGGAACGTCGAGCGAGGTCGGGATCTTGTACCACTCGAGGTCCGCGTTCATGACGCGGCCGAGCGAACGATCGACGACGCGCTCCTCGGTGAGCGCGAATCCGAGCGCCTGGATAACGCCGCCCTGGACCTGCGACGCCGCAGTCATCGGATTCACGATGCGGCCGATGTCGTGGACCGCGACGACCTTTTCCACCACGATCTCGCCGGTGAGCGTGTCCACTTCGACCTGCGCGAAGTGCGCGCCGAACGTCTTGATCGAGAGCTTGTCGGGATTCGGCCAGCGCGAGCCCTTACCGATAACAGTGTTGTTCTCGAGCTTCTTGCTCACCTCGGAGATCGGCGTGCGCGCGCCCTTGCTCACGATGTGACCACGT
>WNFK01240011.1_pt2 | contig 11290 bp, 7 predicted proteins | sample 5400281 | NCBI WGS metagenome assembly WNFK01 (sample SAMN13153350, study PRJNA577476) | soil metagenome | isolation source: 20 cm soil on Douglas fir-dominated hillslope | place: USA:California | collected 2013-09-17
CGCGTCATGGCCTCGTCCCAGCCCGCCGGCTCCGCGTGCGCGCGCGCCGTCACGCCGGGCAGCTCGCGCTCGAGGCGGCGCATCTTGCGCCGGAGCTCGTGCCGGTCCTTGCCGGAGAGCTTCGCCAGGTACTCGTCCCAGGTCTTGGGCAGCGCCAGCACCGGGCAGCGGTCCTGCCGCTCCACCGCGGCCTCGAGCCCTTGCGCGGGCGCGAGCGCGGGCAGCGCGGTCGTGGTGGCGGAAGCGGCGCGGATGCCGTGCAGATCCCACTCGCCCGGCTGGCCCGCTCGGTGCTGCAGCAGCGCCTGCCAGACCTCCTCCTCGCGACCCGCCACCGCGATCAGGTCGAGATAGTCGGAGACGTCCGCTCCGCCGATGATTCGCTGCCGCCCTGGCTCGTCCTCGTAGAGCGGGAGCACGCCGGCCAGGCTCCCGTCGGCGTCGGTCGCGGTCAGGATCTGCTGGGGACGGTCCGCCGCGAAGGCGCGGCTCCACTCGGTCTGCCACTGCCAGGTGAGGAAGACCGAAGGCAGGCGCGAGCGCTCGAGCAGGGCGTTCCACCGCCCCTCATCGAGGGCCGGGAGGCCGGGCAGCGCGTCGATCTTCACGCCGGAAGCTCCCCCGCGTCGTCCCCGCCACCGCCCGGGTCCATGAGCGCGCCCCCGTCGTCTCCGGGACCGGCGTCGCCCTCGCCCATCGCCTCGTCCATGGCGGCATCGAGATCCTCGCCGAGGTCCTCGCCCATCTCGTGGCCCATCTTTTTCACGAACCGGGCCACGCTCTGGGGGTCGTTCTCGTCGAGGTCGCCGAAGCTGGAGGGGTCGGAGAGGGAGTCGAGGCGGGCGTCTTCAGACTTGACGGTGGCGAAGCGGGACATCAGGCGCGACAGCGCGACGCTGCCGCAGCGCGGACATCGCGGCGCCTCGGCGGCGGACAGGGTGCGGATCAGGAGGCTGACCCGCCGCTGACACCCCTGGCACTCGTACTCGTAAATCGGCACGCGCCTGCCCTCCCGCCCCGTTTGGATGCGCCATTCTATCATGTGGATTCCGGGGCGGATTCCGGGCCTTCAGGGGCGGGTCGGGGCGCGGCGGCGGCTCCGCCATTCCTGCTCGACCGCGGCGCGATCGGCGGTCTCGAGCCCCAGCAGCTCCTTGATATCCTCCGCGTTGATGGCCGGCGCGTCCCCGACGTTGTTGTTGAGCTTGAAGTAGACGCGGCGGGCCCGCCCCCCGAGGGCGCGTCCGCGGGCCACGATCCCGGCCAGCTCATCGCGACGGTAGAGGTAGCCGTACTTCTCGGCCACGGTGGGGGCCTCGCCCTGGAGCTGCTTCATGAAGCCCTCGCGGTTGCGCCCGTGCAGCCGGATGACCGCGGTGGACGCGGTGAGCGCCACCGCGGTGTCCACCGATGCGGGCGTGCGCGGCGCGTCCACCGACACGTAGGCCAGCCCGCGCGCGCTCAGCATGGCCAGGGTCTCCTCGGTGTGCCGCGGCAGCCACGAGGCGTCGCGGAACTCCACCGCGATCGTGGCCCCGGGGAGCCGCGCGGGCAGCCCCGCGAGATACTCGAGCGCCCGGTCCCCGAACTTCACCCACGGGGCCATCTGGAAGAGCACGTAGCCGAGCTTGCCCGCGTCGGCCAGCGGCTGCAGGCCCTCCCGGAACGCGGCGAAGGCCCATTCGCGCGCGTCCTCGCCGAAGACCCCGTTCTCGAGCTGGCCGCGGGCGTTGGGCCGGGCGGAGGCGGGGAGCAGCGCGGCGAGCGGCGGGGGCAGCCGATCCGCGTCGAGGTGATGTCCGGTGAGCAGCGCGTAGGCCTTCACGCTGAACAGGAAGCCGGGCGGCGTCCGCTTCGTCCACCGCACCGCGTTCTGGGCGGAGAGCGGCGCGTAGAACGTGGAGTTGACCTCGACGCAATCGAAGAAGCGGCTGTACCACCAGAGGCGCTCCTCCGCCTTCATGCTCTTGATCGGGTAGAACGAGCCCTCGTCCACCATGCTCTTGTCCTGCCACGCGCAGAGCCCGACGCGGTACTCCGTGGCGACGGGCCCGTCGGGGTGGTAGCGGACCAGCGGAGGCGGTGAATTATCGGGGGACGACTTCGGCATCGGCGCTGCGCTCGGCCAGGCCCAGGCGGCGGTGGAGCGAGACCAGCGGCGCGGGCGCCCACCAGTTCCACCGCCCCATGAGCCGCATGGTGGCGGGCACCAGCAGGGCGCGCACGATGGTGGCGTCGATGACCACCGCGAGCCCGATGCCGATGCCCACCGCCTGGATGATCACCGAGCGCGCGGTCGCGAAGCCGAAGAACACCGCGGCCATGATGGCGGCCGCGCCGGTGATGAGCCGCCCGGTGGATTCGAGCGCCTCGGCCACCGCCCGCGTGGTGTCGCCGGTGCGCTCGTACTCCTCGCGCACCCGGCTCAGCAGCAGGACCTCGTAGTCCATCGAGAGTCCGAACACGAAACAGAACATGATGAGCGGGGTGGCGGTCTGGATCGGCCCCGGGGTGAAGTGCAGCCAGCCCGCGAAGTGCCCCTCCTGGAAGATCCAGACCAGCGCGCCGTAGGAGGCGCTGATGGAGAGGAGGTTCATGATCACCGCCTTGAGCGGCAGCAGCACCGAGCCCAGGAGCAGGAAGAGCACGACGTAGGTCGCGACCATGACGAGGCCGACGGTCAGCGGGGCGTGGCGGGTCACCAGGTCGATGATGTCGAGGTCGAAGGCGGTCTGCCCGGTCACGAGCACCTCGCCCGCGAGCCGGGGATGCGACGCGCGGATCTCCTCGACGAGGGCCCGGGCCTCGGGGCTCGACGGCTTGAGCGCGGTGGAGACCACCAGCAGGGCCAGGCGACCACCGATGGTCTGCCGCAGCACCTGGGCCACCCCGGGCGGGCGCATCTCGGCGGGCGCGGCGGCGAGCCAGCGGCTGAGGTCGTAGAGCCCCCCGACGCGCTCGGCGGTGAGCGGGGTGCCGTCCGGGTAGCGCACCACCACCAGGATGCGGTTGCTGTCCGCGCCCGGGAAGTGCTCGCGCAGCACCTCGTCGCCACGGCGCGAGACCGCCTCGGGCGGCAGTGCGTTGACGTCGCCCGAGCCCACCTTGAGGTGCAGGAACGGCAGCCCGAGGAGGAGCAGGAGGGCCGAGACCGAGACGAAGACCGCCCACGGGTGGGCCATCACGGTGACCGCGATCTGGTGCCAGACGCCGCGCCCGGTCGCCCCGCGATCGGGATGGATGAACGGCAGCCGGAGCGCGTTGACCCGCGGCCCGAGCACGGCCAGCAGCGCGGGCAGGAGCGTCAGCGCGTAGAGCACGGCGAGCGAGACCACCACGGTGCCGGCCCAACCGATCGAGCCGATATTGCCGAGGCCGAGGAAGACCATGCCGAGCAGCCCGATGGCGACGGTGAGGCCGGAGAAAAGGATGGCCCGCCCGGCGGTGGCCATCGTCCGCTCGAGCGCCTCGGAGCCGGGGTGCTCGCGGATCTCCTGGCGGAAGCGGCTCACGATGAAGAGCGAGTAGTCGATGGCGACCCCGAGGCCGATCATGGTCACGATGTTCGGCGCGTACACCGAGACCGAGGTGTAGCGGGCCATGAGCAGGGTCGCCGCGATCGCGCCCGCCATCGAGAGCGCGCCCACCGCCAGCGGCAGCAGGGCGGCCACCACCGAGCCGAACACGAGCAGGAGCAGCACCACCACCACCGGCAGGATCACCAGCTCGGCCCGCCTGAGGTCGGTACGCGTCACCTCGGTGAAGTCGTGGTTCAGGGGAATATTGCCGACCGGCAGCACCTCGAGGGTCTCGGTCTTCACCAGGGCGTGGAGCGAGGGGTACACGTCGGGCGGCAGCACCGAGAACTCGAGCGAGGAGAACGCGGCCGCCTCGCCCTTCAGCTCCACCACCGCCAGCACGCGCCGGCCGTCGCGCGACACGAGCTGCGAGGCGGGCACCGAGGCGTCGTAGACCGGCGGGTCGTACGCGGTGAGCACGCGAGCGACCCGCGCGTCGCTCCGGAGCGGCGCCACCGCGCGCTCGACTTCCCGGCGGAACGCGGGGTCCTGGGCCGAGCGCGTCGGGCTGCTGAAGATGAAGCTGAACGAGGGTGGACGGCCCGGCAGCTCCCGGCCGATCAGGTCCAGCGCGCGCCCGGATTCCGTCGTCGTCGGGATGTCGGTGGTGGCGAGACGGCCCCCGTGCACGATCAGCCACAGCGACGGGACCAGGCTCAGCAGGGACAGGACGATGATCGCCAACCGGAAGCGGTGAACGAGACGACCCCATCCCGCGAGCATAGGGGTCTATCGTACCGCGAACCGACAACCGACCCGGCGGTTTACGCTCCGGAAGCCGCGGCGGGCTCTCCCACGTCGCGCGCAGCCACCGCCACCACCGCGCCGACCACCGCCAGCGCGCCCGCCAGGGTCCAGAACACGGGGCGATAGCCGCCCAGCGCCAGGTAGAGCAGCGAGGCGCCGAGCGGCCCGGCCGCCCCGCCCCGAAGACGTCGGCCAGCGTGGTGGCCCGCGCGAGCGTGCCCATGCCGTTGGCGGCGCCGAGCACGACGATCATCAGGAACAGGCCGCCGGGCCGGCCGCCTGCGCCAGGAACACCGCCATCGTCACACCGAGGGCGCCGAAGCGGCCGGTCACCGCCACGAAGAGCAGGCGTCCCGGGATCTGCATGGCGCCCATCCAGCCGATCGAGGCCGCCATCGTGAGCGGCGACCAGCCGCTCGCCACCATGTACGGGATCAGGTGCAGTGTGACCGCGGTGGTCGAGAAGTTGCCGATCGCGAACGCCACCGCCAGCGCCCAGAAGATCGGGGTGCGGCTGGCCTCGTCGAGGGTCGCGCCGGGGCCGCGCGGCGCGCGCGGGCGGGCCGGGTCGAGGTGCGGCGGCTGACGGCGGAGCACGACCGCGTGCGGCGGGATCGTCAGCACCGCCAGGGTCGCGGCCAGCACGAGCAGGGCCTGCCGCCAGCCTCCGTGCTCCACCAGCCAGGCCGCGATCGGCATGAAGATGGTGCTGGCGAGCGCGCCGGCCAGCGTCACGATGGTGAGCGCGCGGTCGCGGTGCTCGGTGGGGAACCAGCGCACCACCGCCCCGAACGCGGGCTCGTAGAGCGTGGCGGCGAGCGCGAAGCCCATCAGGGTCCAGATCACGTAGAACCCGGTGAGGCTCTCCACCCGTGACCACGCGATCAGCAGGGCGGTGCCGAGGCACGAGCCCACCGTCATGAGGGCCCACGGCCCGCGGCGATCGAGCCAGCGCCCCACCGGCAGGGCGGCGAGCGCCGCGATCCCCATGCCGACCGTGAAGGCTCCGGTGATCGCGGCCCGGGAGGCGCCCAGGTCGCGCTCCATCGAGGCGAGGAAGACGGGGAAGCCGTAGTAGAGGACGCCCCAGGAGACGACCTCGGTGACGGAGAGCGCGGCGACGACGCGCCAGCCGTGGCTCAGAGAAGCTGCTCCATGATCAGGACGTCCACCCAGCGGCCGTCGAGCTTCCCCTGCTCGTGGTACACGCCGACCGGGCTGAATCCCATGCGCCGGTAGAGCGCGAGGCCCGCGTCGTTGTAGGGGAAGGTGGCCAGCACCATCTTGTGGTATCCGATCCCGCGCGCGAGTCCGAGCACGTGCTGCAGGAGGGCCTTGCCCACCCCGCGGCCCCGCCGGCCGCGCTCGACGTAGACCGACAGATCGACCACGTGGTCGTAGGCGGGACGCGCGTTGAACGAGTTGAGGCTGCCCCATCCGACCACCTGGCCGTCGGTGGTCGCCACCACCACCGGATGGCGCGGCCCCCGCGCGGCCAGCCACTGCCGCCGCTCCTCGGGAGTGCGCAGCTCGGTTTCGAGCGTGGCGATGCGGTCCTCGATGCCCTGGTTGTAGATCGTGCAGATCACCGCGGCGTCGTCCGGCGTCGCGGGGCGGATCGTGACGTCCCCCATGAGGGCTTCTCCTTGCCCCGAGTCTGCCCGCCGGTGCGCGATAAGGGAAATAGATTGTTCTCATGCCGACGATGAGAAATACTTTTAGCTGATGGATCTCAATCCCGCCCACCTCCGGACCCTCCGGGAGATCGCGCGCCACGGCAGCTTCTCGCGCGCGGCGGAGAGCCTGCGGCTGAGCCAGCCCGCGGTGAGCCTGCACATGCGCCAGCTCGAGGCCCGCTGCGGGACCGCGCTGCTCGAGCGGGTGGGCAAGCGCGCCTTCCCCACCCCGGCGGGGACGCTGCTGCTGGAGCACGCGGGGCGCGCCTTCGCCGAGCTCGAGGCCGCGCAGGAGGCGCTCCGCCAGCTCCGCGGGGTGGTGGCGGGGCGGCTGCGTCTCGGCACCGGCGCCACCGCGAGCATCCACCTGCTGCCCCCGCTCCTGCGCCGGATGCGGGCGCGCTATCCGGAGCTCGAGCTGGTCGTGGTGACCGGCAACGCGCCCGAGATCGCGGCCGCGGTCGCGGCCAACGAGCTCGACGTGGCCCTCGTGACCCTGCCGGTCACCGGCCGCCAGCTCCTGGTGACGCCGCTGCTGCTCGACCCGCTGGTGGCGGTGGGCCCGCCCGCGCAGGGGTGGCCCGGGCGCGGCGCGCTCACCGCGGCCGAGCTGGCCGGTCACCCGCTCATCGTCTACGAGCGCGGGGGCACCATCCGGCGCGTGATCGACGGCTGGTTTCGTCGCGGGGGCGCGCGGCCCCGGATCGTGATGGAGCTGGGCAACGAGGAGGCCATCAAGAAGCTGGTGGGCGCGGGCCTCGGGATCTCGGTGAGCCCGGCGATGGCGGTGCGGGACGAGGTGCGCTCGGGCGCGCTCTCGGTGCGTCCGCTCTCGCCCGCCCTGGTGCGGCGACTCGGTCTCGTGCGCCGGCGCGACAAGCCCGAGACCCCGGCGCTCCGCATGTTCCTCGCCGCGGCGGCGGGGCTCGCGGGCTTGGCGAGGCGGAGCCGAAGGCGAGGCGAGCGGATCAATGAAAATCGTGGGAAGGGACGCTCGCCAGCCGGTGGCGCAGGGGGGCGAGCCGCTCGGCGCGCACCGAGGTGACGTTGTCCTGGCGCTGGAGCGTCCCCTCGATCAGCAAGAAGGGCTCGTTGACCAGGGCCAGCCGGTGGCGATGGAAGAGCGCCGGCCGCACGATGATGTTGACCAGGCCCGTCTCGTCCTCGAGGTTCAGGAAGACGAAGCCCTTGGCGGTGCCGGGCCGCTGACGCACCACCACCGCCCCCGCCACCTTCACCCAGGCCCCGTGCCGGAAGGCGACGAGATCGGCGGCGCGCGACACCCGCATCCGTAACAGCTCCCCGCGCCGGAAGGCCATCGGATGCGGCCCGAGGGTGAGGCCGGTGCCCTCGTAGTCGGCGATCAGCCGCTCCTCGGCGCTCATCGGCGGGAGCGGCGAGAGCTCCCGCGGCGCGGGCAGGTCCTCGTAGAGCGCCCCCGCGGGACGGCCCGCGCGCTCCGCTTCCCAGAGCGCGGCGCGCCGCTCCGGCTCGAGGCTCGCGAGCGCGCCCACCCGCGCGAGCTGCGCCAGCTCGTCGCGGCGTAGCTCCCCGCGCTTCACCACCTCCTCCACCGAGGCGAAGGGCCGCCACCGGCGCTCCGCCTCGAGCCGCCGGCCCGCTTCCTCCCGGAGCCCGCGCACGTAGCGCAGCCCGAGCCGCACGACGCCGTCCGGCTCGATCGCGCAGAGCCAGCCCGAGAAGTTCACGTCGGCGGGGCGGATCCCCTGCCCGTGCCGGCCCGCGTCGCCCACGATGGTGGCCGGATCGTAGAAGCCCATCGGCTGGTTGTTGAGCAGCGCCGCGTAGAACGCGGCCGGGTGATGCGTCTTGAGATACGCGCTCGCGTACGCGAGCAGCGCGAAGCTCGCCGCGTGGCTTTCCGGAAAGCCATAGAGCGCGAAGGCGGTGATGGAGTGGATGATGGCCTCGGCGGCGGCGCCCGAGATGCCCTGGCGCGCCATGCCGGTGCGCAGCTTCACCTCCACCTCCCGCATCGCCCGCTCCGAGCGCTTGAAGCCGAAGGCGCGGCGCAGCTCCTCCGCCTCCCCGCCGGTGAAGCCGGCGGTGGCCATCGCCATGCGGAGCAATTGCTCCTGGAAGAGCGGCACCCCGAGCGTGCGGCGCAGGATGGGCTCGAGATCCGGGTGCGGCACCGTGATCGCCTCGCGCCCCGCGCGGCGGCGCAGGTAGGGATGCACCATGTCGCCCACGATGGGCCCCGGGCGGATGATCGCCACCTGCACCACCAGGTCGTAGAAGCGCTCGGGCCGCAGGCGCGGCAGCGTCGCCATCTGGGCGCGGCTCTCCACCTGGAAGACCCCGATGGTGTCGGCCTGCTGGAGCATGGCGTAGACCTTGGGATCGTTCTGGGGGAGATGCGCCAGATCGACCTCGCCGCCGCGGCGCCGGATCATCTCGAGCGCGTCCTGGAGCAGCGACATCATCCCGAGCCCCAGGAGATCCACCTTGACGATGCCGAGCGCGGCGCAGTCGTCCTTGTCCCACTGCACCACGCTGCGCCCGGGCATGGTGGCGGGCTCGAGCGGGACCACCCCGTCGAGGCGGCCCTGGGCGATCACCATGCCCCCCGAGTGCTGGCCCAGGTGCCGCGGCAGATCCTGGATGCCGCTCCAGAGCCGGGCGAAGTGCTGGATGCGCGGCTCCCCGGGATCGCAGCCGGCCTCGCCCAGGTGCGCGAGCAGGCTGTCGCCCGGATCCGTGTACTCCCAGTTGCTCACGAGCTGGGAGAGCCGCTCGATCGTGTCGGCGGGCAGTCCCAGGGTCTTGCCGACTTCCCGCGCCGCGCTGCGGCCGCGATAGGTGATGACGTTGGCGGTCATGGCCGCCCCGAGGCGCCCGTACCGCTCGTAGACGTACTGGATCACCGTCTCGCGGCGGTCGCCGCTCGGCAGGTCGAGATCGATGTCGGGCCACTCGCCGCGCTCGTCGGAGAGGAAGCGCTCGAAGAGCAGCTCCATGCCGACCGGGTCCACCGCGGTGAGGCCGAGCGCGTAGCACACCGCGCTGTTGGCGGCGGAACCGCGCCCCTGCACCAGCACGTCGTGCGCGCGGCAGTACTGCACGAGATCCCAGACGATGAGGAAATAGCCGGCCAGATCCAGCCGGCCGATCAGGGCCAGCTCGTGCTCGATCTGCCGCCGCGCCTTCTCGGCGAGCGGCCCCGAGCCGTACCGATCGCGCGCCCCCGCGTGGGCCAGCGTGCGCAGGAAGCCGAGCGGCGTCTCGCCGCGGGGCAGCGGGTACTCGGGGAAGCGGTAGCCCAGGTCCTTCAACGTGAAGCCGAGCCGGAGCGCCAGCTCGCCGGTGTTGGCCACCGCCTCGGGACAGTCCGCGAAGAGCCGCTCCATCACCGGGCCGCTCTTCATGAAGTGCTCGCTGTTGCGCGCGAGCAGCCGGCCCGCCGCCTCGAGCGTGGTGTGCTCGCGGATGCACGTGAGCACGTCGAGCAGCGGGCGATCTTTGCGAGCGACGAGCAGAGGCTCGTTGGTCGCGAGCGGGGCCAGGCGCAACCGCGCGGCCTCCGCGCGCAGCCACTCGTTGCGCGCCTCCTCCGGACGGCTCAGGTGACGCTGCAGCTCGGCGAAGACGTCGTAGCGGCCGTAGATCCCGACGAGCCGCTCGAGGCACTCGCGCCCGGCGGGAGCGCCCCCGCGCGCCAGCGCGGCCGCCACCGGGCCGCGGCCGCCGCCGGTCAGGCAGACGAGGCCGCCCGCGAACTCGGCCAGCTCCTCGAACGTGGCGGCGCCTTTCCCCTTCGGCGCGCGCATCTTCACGCGGGTCAGCAGGCGGCAGAGATTCTGGTACCCTTCGCGATCTTCCACCAGCAGCGGCAGCCGGCTGCCGTCGGCCAGCGTGATCTCGGCGCCCACCAGGGCCGAGAGGCCGAGCCGGGTGCAGGCGCGATAGAGCCGGGGCGCGCCGTAGACGCCGTCGGCGTCCAGCAGCGCGATCGCGGGCTGCTCGAGCCGCGCCGCGCGCTCGGCCAGCGCCTCGGGCAGCGCCGCCGCCTCGAGAAAGCTGAAGGCACTCCGGGCATGCAGCTCGACGAACACGGACAGTCCTGCGAGGGGGGCTAGTCCCTGCGAGGGGCGCTAGTCGTAGATGCCTTCGAGGCGCCAGGCGGAGCCGTCGTGGGCCAGGCGGCAGAGCGTGCCGTCGGCCAGCTCCACGTCCCACTCGTCCTGCAGCCACGGGCGCGGGCTCCACCATTCGCCCGAGACGCGCCACGGCCCCACCCCGGCGACGATGCGCCCGGTGAGGCGGCCCGAGCGCACCGCCACCGGCCGACCGGAGGCCAGCGTCACCGACGCGGGCGCGGGCGGACGGAGGCGGCGGAGGGCGAGGGCGGGACCCTCTCCCCTGGGGGAAGAGGGCGGTGGGGCGGGGTGAGGCGGATAGGAGGCGAGGGCGACGGCGTCGGGGCGGTGGGTGTCGAGCAGCGCCGGCGCGCCGATGGCGTCGGCGCCCACCAGCGCGACCAGGCGATTCAAGGTGGCGGTGAGCAGGCGCGGAGCCGGGCGCGAGCGATCGGTGAGCGACTCCTGCGCGGGCGCGAGCCGCACCGGCCGGGCGCGGAACGTGAGCGCCTCCACCACCCCGCGCGGCGGGCGCGCTTCGAGCGCCAGCCGGAGCAGTCCGCCGACCGAATCGGCATCGGTGATGGGCACCGCGGGCGTGAGCGCGCCCTCGTGGACGCGGCCGGCGCCGAGGCGACAGGTCCACTCGAACCCGTCGGCCGCGAGCCCGGCCGCGCCGAGCCGCGCGCAGACGCGGGCGGCCAGCTCGCGCAGGCGCTCCACTACCGGCTCGAGCGTCTCGATCCCCCACTCGAACACGGCCGACTCCTCGAAGAGCGGCACCGGCCGCCACGAGACGAGCGGGCGCGGATCTTCTCCGCGGGCCAGGCGCTGGACCCGGACGCCGTCGCCGCCGAGCCGCTCGAACAGCCCCGCGGTGGGCAGCGCGGCCAGCTCGCCGAGCGTGCGGAGCCCCCAGCGCGACAGGCGCGTGGCCGTCTCCTCCGGCAGGTCGAGCAGCGACAGCGGCGCCGGAGCCAGATACGCGGCATCGCCGCCCCGCTCGACGATCGTCACCCCCCGGCCGAGGCGCGCCGCGGCGAGTGCGGCGATGCGGCTCTCCGCGATCCCCACGCGGATCTCCACGTCTACCGCCGCGGCGGCGTCGCGGAGCCGCGCGGCCAGGCGCGGCTCGTCGCCGAAGAGCCCTTCGAGCCCGGAGGCGTCGAGATAGATCCGGCCGGCGCCG
>WNFK01236914.1_pt1 | contig 11285 bp, 9 predicted proteins | sample 5400281 | NCBI WGS metagenome assembly WNFK01 (sample SAMN13153350, study PRJNA577476) | soil metagenome | isolation source: 20 cm soil on Douglas fir-dominated hillslope | place: USA:California | collected 2013-09-17
GCGGTGATGCCGTGGCCGTGGTAGCGCTGGCCAAACCGACGGAAGACCCGCATTTCGTTGACGCCAAACCGAGCCACATCGTCACACTCCACCGCGCCGACGTGCTCATCGAAGGCGGCGCCGAGCTGGAAATCGGCTGGCTGCCCCCCTTGCTTGAGAGCGCGCGAAACGACAAAATCGCCCCGGGCGCGCGGGGGCGCATCGTCGCATCGCAGGGCATCAGGCTGCTCGAAGTACCCTCCACGCTGGACCGTTCCAGAGGGGATGTGCACGCGCTGGGCAATCCCCATTTTCTGATCGACCCACTGAATGTGAGGATCATCGCAGGGGAAATCGCCGCCCATCTCGCGGAGGTCAATCCGGCATCCGCCCAACTGTTCCAGGCCAATCTGAGGACATTTGACGCCAGGCTCGACGCGAAGACGGCCGATTGGCAAAAGCAGCTCGAACCGTATCGCGGGGCGAAGATCGTGACCTACCACAACGATTTCGTTTATCTGGCCGAGCGATTCAATCTGGAGGTCGTCGCGACCCTGGAGCCGAAGCCAGGCATCTCCCCCTCGCCCGCACATCTGGCGGAAGTCATTGAAAAGATGAAGGCGGAAAAGGCGCGCGTGATTCTCGTACAGCCCTACCAAAACCGTAAGACGGCGGAAGCGGTGGCGCGTCAGACGGGTGCGGTGGTGTTGGACAGCGCCCAACAGCCGGGAGCTTACAAGGATACCGCCACATATTTTCAGTTGATGGATACCCTGGTGCGAGGGCTGGCTACGGCCTTAAAGGAGAAGACGTGATGCAGGGGGATTTCCAAATCGCTTGGGAGGTCATGAAATGGCCATTGGCAGCTTGCCTTGTGCTGCCACCGCTGCTGGTCTATCTCGGACTTCACGTCGTGGAGCGTGAGGTGATCTTCGTGGACCTGGCGCTGGCCCAAGTGGCGACGCTGGGTACCTGCGTGGCTCTGATCATGGGCCACGATCTCAAGGAACCGATCGCGTTTTGGATTTCGCTCGGCGTGACGTTTCTGGCCGCGGCACTCTTCAGTTGGTCGCGCAGCAGCGCCAAACGTCATGTCCCGCAAGAAGCCATCATCGGCATCACGTTCGTGGTAGCTGCCGCGGGCGTGATCTTGCTGCTCAGCAGAGTGGCCGGAGGGAAAGAGGAGCTCGAGAATCTGCTGACGGGGGATGTTCTCAATGTGACCAAGGCCGAAGTCGGCCAGCGCGCGGCGATCTTCGCAGTGTTGGCCGGCTTCTACGGCGCTTTTCACAAGCGCTTCGCGCTGATTTCGTCCGATCCGGAGGGGGCTCGTGCACAAGGACTGAAGGTGCGGCTGTGGGACTTTCTGTTTTACGCGGCCTTTGCATTGGTCGTCGTCAGCTTTGTGCGTCTGGCAGGGGTGTTGCTGACGTTTGCCTATCTCATCGTGCCCGCCGTCTGCGCGGTGATGCTCGCTTCACGATGGAGGGCGCGGTTGGTGATCGGGTGGGTGATAGCCGCGGCAGCGAGCCTGCTCGGGCTGTGGGCATCGTATCGACTGGACTTGCCTACCGGGGCTGCGATTGTGTGCGCTTGCGGCTTGCTCTTGATCGCGGTGAGCGGTTACGCCGTTGTGCGCCGAGCGTAGTGCGTTGGGGAGGCTTCAGGTAACATTGCCCTTTGATCTTGGGACATGGTTCGCCTGTAATGACCCTCGTTCTCGGGCCTCCTGCCCCTGAGCATTCATGCGCCATCGGAAGTTGCTGGCATTGCTCCTCGCCTTCGCGGGCGCCGTTCGGTGCTCCGGTCACCCGGACCGCGCGCGGACGGACGCGCCGCGTGGCCGCACCGAATATCGGAGTGCCATCGTGCCTAGGGAAGACATCGCGAACGTCCTGCGGCGCCGGACCCCCGCGCTGATGGCGATCGAGGGAGTCGCGGGAACGGGGGAAGGACGGGAGGGCGCGGATACCGTCCTTGTCGTATTCGTGGTTCGGAAGATCCCGGAGCTGACCGCGCGCATCCCTTCGGAGCTCGACGGCTGGCGTGTCGTGATCCGTGAGGTAGGAAAGGTCACGGCCCCACCTCCTTAGACGAAACACGCCGCGCCGTGCTACCGTACGGGAGGTAGGCTTTCTGGTGCCCCCCCGAGGAGATTTCGCATGTCCCGACCAACCGGAATCTGGATCGCGACCCTGGTGGTGGTCTCGTTGGCGATCGGGATCATCTGGACCATCCGGCTCGCTCCCCGCTCCCCCGCGCCGTGGTGGTGGGGGAAGAACCCCGACCTCCACGTCGAAGTCTGGGAGCCGGGGAAGGACATGGCCACGGTCGCGATGACGATGCCGAAGAAGACGATCGACACGATGTTCGCCCTGGGCCTACCCGCAGAGGTCAGCGCCAACGGCCACAAGATCCGCTTGAACGCGGTTCGATCCCAGATCGAGCACCTTCCGCGCCGGGAAAAGCTCAAGATCCAGGACGGAGCGGCAACCGTCTACCTATGGCTTGATGTGAAGGAGTAGGCCCGCTCCGAGCCGGAATCCTTCCTCAGGGCAGGAATTTCTCCGGGTGCGCGATCTTCTGGGGCAGGTATTCGTCGATAACGTAATTCAAGCCGTGCGCGGCCAGGGCCTGTTGCTCCGCGCGGACCCCCATCGAGACCAGATGCTCGATCGCCTTGGCCCACTCCTTGTGATGCAGGAAGAATGGGTCGTTCTTGAGCGCGTCCTTGGCCCGCTTCACGTCGACTTCCTTGAGGGGATGGGTCGGTAGCTTGTAGTCGATGATGTCTTGGGGCGTGATTCCCAGGAAGCGAGCCTGCGGCACGCAGAAGAACTCGTTGATGTGCGCCGCGTTCCCCGAACCAACCTTGAACGTGCGGTAGATGTTGCTGATCCCGTAGGGATCGCCGTCCACGAACACGTAGACCGGGATCTTCTTCACGTCGGCGAGACGCCGGATGAACCGCCGGCAGGCGCGCGTCGGCACGCCCCCCATCGAGACCAGGATGCAGTTCGCCTTCTTCCAGTAGCCGTGCTTCACGAGCCGCTGAAACATTCCCGCGGTCTCGATCACCAGAATGAACTTGGCCTTGGTCTCAAACCCCAGAACTTCAACCGAGATGGGGATCGAGTAGGCGCCCGAGCCGAACTTGGTGCAGTCGATCCGGATCGCTTTCCCCGTGTTGGGATCCTTGTCGATCACGATCAAGTTGCCCGCGACGTCTCCCGCCTTTTCCTCCGGAACGAACCCAAGCTGCTCTCGGTTCACCTCGAAGAGGGCCTCGACGTCGTCCATCACGGTGTCGGATTCCGTTTGCTCCAGGAAGCGCGCCTCGTCCCAATTCTTCGAAACGTAATAGGCCTCTCGCTTCGTCGCGATGTCGTCGGTTTCGACGAGGGTCTTCGAGAGGGCCATCATGCGCAGAGTCTGCGCGAACGTCTTCACGGTATTCACGGTCAACGTGCGCTCCTTCTTACGCCCGCGGATCTCGAAATACCCTTCCTTCTCGAGATAGCGCACGTTCGCGAGGGAGCGTATCGGGAATCGAAGGGAAGGCTTCTTCCTCTTCAAGATGGACTCCTCGATTCCCTTCGCCTCCTTCTTGATCTTCGGTACGACGCTCTCACTCATTTTTCCGGCTCCGTTCCAAAGTGTCCTTCAGGGTCGCGCAAACCTTCTCTTTCCGCTTGTCGTCGATGCCGAGAATCTCCTGAAGCGCGATCCCGATGTGGGGAATGTATTTCTCGATGTACGAGGCTTTCTTCTCAGCGTCGGCCTCGCGCAAACCGCGGCGGATGTAGAGCCCCAGCTTCCGGCCCACGTCCTGGAGCGCGAGCTTGATCTCCTTGACGATCTCCGGGTACGAGGCGACCGCCTCCTTGCTCTCCGAAGTAAACGGCACCCAGACCGAGGCGATATGCACCATCAGGACCATGGGCGCCGTCGGCAAGGCCCCCCGCGCCTGCTGGATCCCGTAGCTCTTCCACGTGTTCGAGACCACCGATTTCGTGATGGCGCAGGCAGACTGCTGATACAGGAGCGGAACGCGGTTGGCGAATCGAAGCATCGTGACCAGCTCGTCCGCCGGGAGCTGGCCGCCTCCGTAGGCGAGCGCGGCCTCGATGAGGAAGGGGTTCCCACGGTAGACCGCGGGGCTTCGCGAGGTCGCCGCGTAGAAGTCCGCCGTGACCTGCTTCTTCAGCCCCTCGATCAAGAGCTCGTCCCCGATCGGCGAAAGCACGTTCGACTGCGGGGCCATGAGCTTCGCCGCCTGGATCGCGTTGTAGAGCGCCTCCGCCTGCTCGCGCGCCGCCTTGGGAGGCGACATCGAGAGGGGCAGGCCCGCCGACTTCACGATCTCCTCGGCCACCGGGCCGCTCACGCGCGAGAACTCGGCATGGAGAAACGAGGTGATGTTCCTCGCCTTCGTCTCGTGGAGCATCTTGAGGAGGATCCCCAGCTCGATGCCGTGCGGATGCGGCTTGATCTCGAGCGGTGCCTTGGGAAGCTCCCCCGCGACGCGGGCATACTCGTGACGCTCGCCGTCGGGAGCCACGTACGAGACCTTGGCGTGCGGGTTCGCGATCGCGGTCTGCTCGACATAGCCGTCCACGGAGTGGCGGCCCTTCTTGTATGTCGCTTCGATCTCGAGCTCGACCTTCGTCCCGTGTTCGACCGTGCTCTTCTCCCCGGTCGTCGGGTCGACGACATGCCAGTCCCCGAGCTCCCGGTCGGAGACGGGGACGGGCTGGTTTCGCTTCGTGTCGATCTGGATCTCGAACTCGTGTGCCGGCTTGGTCGGCCCGGTCTTGGAGATGATCCGGATCGGCTTGCCGGTCGTGAGCTGACCGTACATTCCCGCCGCGGAGATTCCGATCCCCTGCTGCCCGCGCGCCTGCCGCAGCGTGTGGAACTTCGATCCGTAGAGGAGCTGCCCGAATATCTTGGGAATTTGGGCCTTCACGATGCCCGGCCCGTTGTCTTGGACCGCGACGCGGTAGCGCGTCTCGGAAATCTCCCCGATCTCGATCAGGAGGTCCGGCAGTATGCCCGCCTCTTCGCACGCATCGAGCGCGTTATCGACCGCTTCTTTGACGGTGGTGAGGAGGGCCTTTGCGGGGCTGTCGAACCCGAGGAGATGGCGGTTCTTCGTGAAGAACTCACTGACCGATATCTCACGCTGGCGAGCCGCGAGATCGTGGGCGGTCAGGCGAACGACGGGCTTGGGGGCGGCCTTCTTGCCGGCCCGGCCGAGCTTCTCTTTCCGAGCGATTCGTTTGAGCTGTGGTTGTGCCATGGCCTCCCTTGTTGTCGGATCGAGCCGCGAGAACCTGAACCCGCGAGGACTAGGACCGCCGAGAATCTACTCGCTTCTCCATCCTTGCGGCTACCTATTTGCTACCTGGCCTTCGTCCGAAGGTACCCGATCGGCCTTCGGAAGTCCCTCCCGGCGCATCGTTTGAGAGGGATCGCCGGCCGCTTCGATCCGATGGCACATGCCTTGCGATTTGCCTGATCGCCGGAACCTTTCGATCCACCCAGGTCACGAGGTGCGAGCCGTGAGCAGGCCTAAAATCCCAACGAGAACCCTGACTTCCATCCTCGTCGAGAGCGGAAACGTCACCGAGGCCCAGGTCGAGCAGGCTCTGGTCCGCCAGCGCGAAACGGGCACCCTCATCGGGGAGGCACTGGTCGAGCTGGGCTTCACGTCCGAGGAAAACATCGGTTGGGCGCTGTCGAAACAGCTCGGCATTCCCTATGTAGATGTGCGTCCCGAGGCGATCGATTCGGAGCAGGTGCGCCGCTTCCCCGAGCAGGTCCTGCGCCGAGTTCAAGCCGTGCCGCTCTTCGGCTCACGGAGCGAGCTCACCGTCGCCATGGCGGATCCGACGGACGGGGATGCCGTTGCCGAGCTTCGCCAGATCGTCGGCGGTGCCCTGTCGCTCGTCATCGGCGCCCCCGGTTCGCTTCGCAGGGCGATTGACGCGGTCTACGGGGGGCGCAAGGAAGGGGGCGCCACCGCGGAGACCGCGACGACCGTGCCCGGGGAAACCGGCTGGGAGACGACCCGGCGCGACGTCGTCTGGGATCGGGCCGGCACGAACTTTCTTCTCTTTCATCTGCACACCGCTCGGCGCAAGAACGCGTCCGAGATCCACTTCCTTCCCACGGATGGAGCCCTCTCGGTCCTCTATCGAACGGATGCGGGTCTGGAGCCGCAGCCCGCGGAGCGACTGGAAGCGGCGCTCTATCTGAGGGCGCGCCTGGGCGTGCTGGGCATCTTCGACCTCGAAGGGACGCGTGACATGGTGTCGGCGGGATCCATTCCGGTCGAAGTCGGACCGGAGCGCATGGTGTTGCACGTATCTCATTGCCGGACTTCATCGGGCATCGCGACCGTCGTCCGCCTCTCGCCCCGTCCCACAGAAGTGCCCGACCTGAACGCGCTCGGCGTTTCTCCGGTTGCTGAAGCGGAAGTGCGAGACATGGTGGATGGGCCGGAAGGAATCGTGATCGTCCACGGACCGCCGCGGTCGAGCGGCTCGCTCGTCCTCGCGTCGTTGGCCTCGCTGGCCGCGCGCCCGCAGAGGCGCATGCTCGCCATCGAGCCGAGCGGCAGCACACCCTACCCCGAATCGGTGAGCCGCGTGATCTACGGCAAGCGCGAGGAGGCGCTCGCCACCTGGAGCGAGCTGGTGGTGGGACAGGGCGTTGACGTAGCCATCCTCGATGATTTCCTTCTCGGCGATTCCATCGCGGAGGCGCTGGGCGGAGCTTCGGTCGGCCGGCTGGTCTTCGTGCGAACCGATTGGCTCGACGGGAAGGCGCTCCTTTCCTATCTGACCAAGAGCCGGCACGGTCGCGCCGTCCTCGCGGATCGGCCGTTCGCTCTGCTCGGCCTTCCGCCGGCGAGGCGGGACGGCGCCTCGGTCTGGGAACCGCCGGAAACCCGGGCCGGGGGTATCACGTCGACCATCCTGACCGATGAGGATCGCGACTCCATCGCAAGCGAGAAGCGGCCCTAATGCCCCAGTCCATCACGGCTCTCCTCACGTCCACCAGGGACGCGGGCGCTTCGGACCTTCACATCTCGGCGGGGATGCCCCCGATCGTGCGTAAGCGGGGCGAGATCGTCCGTGCCAATCTACCGGCTCTGGGTGCCGACGAGGCCCGCGCGATGCTGTACGAGATCATGAGCGCCGACCAGCGCGCCTATTTCGAGTCGCACAACGAGATCGATTTCGGGTTCGAGATCCCGGAGGTTGCGCGTTTCCGGGCGAACGTGTTCACGCAGCGCCGCGGCCCCGGCGCGGTGTTCCGCGTCATCCCCACCACGATCCGTACGCTCGAGGAGCTCGGGTGTCCTCCGGTGCTGCGCGAGATGGCCATGAAAGAGCGCGGGCTCGTGCTGGTGACGGGGCCGACCGGCAGCGGAAAGTCGACGACGCTCGCCGCGATGATCGACTACCTGAACTCCAACAAGCAGGCGCATATCATCACGATCGAGGACCCGATCGAGTTCGTGCACGAGAGCAAGAAATGCCTCATCAACCAGAGAGAGGTCGGAGCGCACACGAAGGATTTCGCCACCGCGCTCCGGAGCGCCCTCCGGGAAGACCCCGACTGCATGCTGGTCGGAGAGCTCCGCGATCTCGAGACGACGTCGCTCGCGATCACGGCGGCCGAGACGGGCCACCTGGTTTTCGGAACGCTCCACACGAATTCCGCCGCGAAAACGATCGACCGGCTCATTGACATTTTCCCCGGGGACCGCCAGTCCCAAATCCGGACGATGCTGAGCGAGTCGCTGGAGGGCGTGATCGCGCAGACCCTGATTCCCACCGCCGACGGAAAGTCCCGGGTCGCGGCCCTCGAGATCCTGGTCGGGATCCCGGCGCTTCGAAACCTGGTTCGCGAGGAGAAGACGGCGCAGATCCTGAGCATCATGCAGGTCGGGGCCCAGCACGGAATGCAGACACTGGATCAGGCGCTCAAGGACCTGGTGACCTCCGGAAAGATCACGCGCGAGGAAGCGATCAAGCGAACGACGAGTCCACGCCTGTTCGAAGGTACCAGCACGGGCGCGGGGGCAACACCCGGCGCCGGCGGAGGGCCGGCGGCGACGGCGGGATCTCGAACCGGCGCGGGTGCGGGGGCCCGAGCTTGACGCACCGAGGAAAGGAGTGGTACCAATGCAACCGGTGACCAAGCTTAAGGCTTTGGTTTTCCTCAGCGTCATGACTTCGTGTTTTTCATCCGGCGTGCTCGCGGAAGAGGCTCCGCGCGAGATCCGTCTCGGACAGCCACCGCCGCCCGCGCCCAAGCGCGATCAAGCTGAAGTACGCGCCATCGAGCGATTCCTTGCGGCGAGGCAGAGCGGGAGCCTGGATCGCTCACGGGATGCGGCGGCCCGGCGTTTTCTCGCAGGGGGCGCGAAAGTCGACGCGGCGACGCTCGTCGGTGAGCGAGGGGAGACGCTCGCGGCCTTCGACTTCAGCGACGCCGCGATCGTCCACCTGACGTCCGCTAAGTTCCTGGTTCCCGTCTATCTTCTGTTCACCGACGGCAACGGAAGGGTGACGAGGAGCCGCGACGAAGACCTCACGTTCGAGGGCGGACGCGGCGGCTTCGCCTGCTCCTCGATCAAGGTACGGAGCGCGATGAGCTGGGATTCCGGAGAGGTCTCGAAAACCGCCGACCGGCTCCACGCGCGCGAAGCGCTCGATCGCGCCGATGATTTCCTTCGGACCTGGGCGAAGCGTCAGACACGGCAGGTTGCCTATTCGATCTCGGACATCTATCCCGACGTGCCGGCGGGGATCGTGATCCCCTGCCTCCGCTTCACGGCGCAACTTGGAAAGCGCGGCTATGATGTCGTCGACATGCCGCTTATGATGAGCAAAGGTCCGAACGGGTACGAGCTCGAGCCGGCCGCCAACTAAGGCGAGTACCACCGGGACCCAGATCAGGATGCGTCTCGCACTTTTCGACATCGACGGAACGCTCCTCCGCGAGGGCATCGCCCCCAAGCTTGCATTCGCGCGGGCGCTCCAAGAAACCTACGATACGACGGGACCCGTAAGCGGATTCCGTTTCGCGGGCATGACCGATCCCCAGTGCGTGGCCGAAATCATGCGGATGGCGGGGGTGCCCGACGAGGTGATCCTCGAGCGCAGGGACGCGTGCCTGGACCGCTACGCGGAACACCTCGCGGTGGAGATGAGGAACCACGACGGCGCCAAGCTCTACCCGGGCGTCAAAGAGCTGCTGCGGCACCTGAGCGGTCGGGATGACGTGGTCGTCGGCCTCCTGACCGGGAACGTTCAACGCGGAGCGATGCTCAAGCTCCGGAGATTCAGTCTCGGGGATTATTTCCGTTTCGGCGCGTTCGGGAACGAGCACGAGGACCGCTGCGTGCTGGCCCGGATCGCGCTTGAGAAGGCCGGAGACCTCCTCGGGCGGCGCGTCGCGGGAAGCGAGGCAACCGTCATCGGAGACACGCCGCGCGATGTCGCGTGCGCCCGCGCGATCGGCGCGCGGGCGGTCATCGTGGCGACGGGCCTGGTATCGAGGGATGAGCTCCTTGCGGCGGAGCCCGACGCGATTCTGGACTCGTTCGAGGATCTCGAAGGTACACTCAAGGCCATCATCCCGGGTACGCGGCCCGAATAGAGCCGCAGTTCTACTGATAGCGTTTCTACCGGGAAATACGCGAGTATTGCGACAGCTTCGCACAGACGGAGGGCCGGTCCGATCTTTCGTGCATGGCTCGCGATCCCATCGCTCGTTGTCCTTCTAAGCGCCGCCATCTACAGCCAAGCCGGCACCTCCGAGCCTTCCCGATACGTCCAGGCGCGCGGAGACCGGTTCGAGATCGTCACGGCCGGCGTCTCCCGCCCGATGTTCATCCGGGGCCTCAACCTGGGCGCCGGCTCCGCGGGGCACTTCCCGGGGGAATTCGCGATCGCAAAGGCGGACTATCGCCGGTGGCTTCAGTTCGCGCGGGGCATCCACGCGAACGCGATCCGGGTGTACGCGCTTCATCCACCCGATTTTTATCAGGCTCTCAAGGAGGAAAATGAGGCCCACCCCAAAGAGCCCCTGTGGCTTTTCCAGGAGGTATGGACTGAGCTGCCGGAGCAGAACGATTTCTGGGACCCAGCGTTCACCCGCGGATTTGAGTCCGAGATCAAAACCTCCATCGACGCGATCCACGGAAGGGCCCTAGTCCCCCCGCGGCCGGGCCACGCGTCCGGGCGCTACGCCGCCGACGTTTCCCCCTATGTGGCGGGCTGGCTGCTGGGGCGCGAGTGGGAGCCCTACGCCGTGCGTATCACGCAGCAAAAGCACCCCGACGTGACATCCTTCCGCGGAACCTTCTTTTCCGTCGAGCACGGCACGTCGATGGAATGTTGGCTGGGGCGTGAGCTCGACCTGGCGGCATCCTACGAGGCCGGTCGTTATGGTCTGAGCCGTCCGGTCTCCTTTGTGAACTGGCCCACATTGGACGTGATGCGCCACCCTACGGAAACGGAGCCGGGCGGGAAGGAGGCGGAACACGACGAGGACGCGTTCTCGGTCGATCCAGGGAAGATTCGTCCGACGAGAGGACCTTCACCGCTCAATCGGACGCTTGGTTATTTCGCGAACTACCACGTATACCCCTACTACCCGGACTTCATAAATCTCGACCCAGGCTATTCGGCCTACCGCGACAAGCACGGGTTGTGCAACTACGCGGGATATCTCGCGGATCTGAAGGCGCATACCCGGGGCATCCCCCTTCTCATAGGGGAGTTCGGGGTTCCGACGAGCCGCGGCATCGCACACCTGCAACGGCAGGGAATCCATCACGGCGGCATGTCGGAGGAGGAGCAGGGGCGGCACGATGTCCGACTCATCGAGGACATCCAGGAAACGGGCTGTGCCGGCGCGCTCCTCTTCGCGCTCTTCGACGAATGGTTCAAGGTGAATTGGTTGGTCATGCGCGAGGAGCAGCCGCGGGACCGTGATCCTTTGTGGCACAACCTGCTTGACCCCGAGGAGAGCTACGGACTCATCGGCTTCGACCCGCCGTCCACGATCCACGTGGACGGAAGGATCGAGGACTGGGCCGGAATCGCCCCGTACGCGACCGCCAAGGAAGGCTCGCTCCTCCGCGCTCTCTACGTCACCTCCGATCAGAATCGCTTCTATGTGCGGGTCGATCTCGCGGGAGCCTCCCAGCGTGGCGGAAACGAAAAGGGAATCGATCGGACGTGGCCGCCGGCGATCGGGATCGCCCTCGACGTGCTCGATCC
>WNFK01057962.1_pt1 | contig 11284 bp, 13 predicted proteins | sample 5400281 | NCBI WGS metagenome assembly WNFK01 (sample SAMN13153350, study PRJNA577476) | soil metagenome | isolation source: 20 cm soil on Douglas fir-dominated hillslope | place: USA:California | collected 2013-09-17
TGACGGTTGGTCGCCCGGGACCGAGGGTGGCGGGGCCCGGCGCGAGGCACGCCCTCCCCGGAACACGCTGACTCGCTACCCGGTGCGCCGTCTCGGGCGGGCCACGAGATGACCGGGTGTCGCCTCGCTTTCCCGCAGAAGCCACGGTTCCGGGGAGGGCGTGCCCCGCGCCCGGCCGCGCCACCCTCGTGCGCTGCGTCTCCTCGGGCGGGCGATCTCGCTCGCCCGTCCTTCCTCTCGGTTCTTCGTCTGGGGGTCAGCGGGAGAGGATGAGGGGTTGGAAGCCGCGGGTGGCGAGGGAGCGGGCGGTGGAGGTGGCCTGGGTGCGGTCGGGGAAGGAGCCGATGCGGACCCCGTAGAGGGTCTCGCCCGCGACGATGGATTCGGTGATGACGGCGTCGCCGCCGACGGTGTCGCGAAGCGCCTCGGCGCGGCCGCGGCTCGTGAACGCGCCGACCTGGACCGTGAAGCCCCCGTCCCCGGCGGGGCGGTCCGCCCGGGTGCCGGGCAGCGCGATCACTCGGAGCCGCACCGGGAAGATCCCCGCGCCCACCGCGCCCAGCTGCCGGGCCGCCGCGTAGGAAACGTCCAGGATCCGGCCCTTCACGAAGGGCCCCCGATCGTTGACCCGCACCTCGGCGGACTGGCTTGTGTCGCGGTTGGTCACGAGCACGCGCGTGCCGAAGGGCAGGGTTCGGTGGGCGGCGGTGAGCTGGTTCATGTCGTAGATCTCACCACTGGCGGTGCGCTTGCCCTGGTGCTGCGATCCGTACCAGGAGGCGTAGCCGACCTCCTCGGCGCCGGCGGCGGGCGGCTCGGCCGGGGGCCGGGTCGTCACGACCGCGGTCGAGCAGCCGGCCAGGGCCAGGAGCGACAGCGCAGCGACCGGGAGAACGCGACGGTGCGTCACGTCTCCTATCCTGCCATCCGGGCCGGGATAGGACCAGGGGGCCGCCCGGCCACCACCGATTGCCGGGCCGGACCCCTTGTCTTGTCGGGGGTTTCCTGATACTCAAGAAGGCCCAGCTTCCGCGAGGAGGGAGTCTCGATCCGTGCGGCTCAAGCGAGAGGACGTGGAGCGGATGATGGAGGGCCGGCCCGCGGGCAGCACCCTCGAGGAGGCCCTCGAGGTCTTCGAGGTCTTCGCCAGTGGCAGCCTCGCCGACGAGATCTACGTGCTCGACGACGTCGGGGGCAAGCGCATCGCCATCGCCCCCGCCGCGTTGAAGGCGAAGTACCGGAAGGAGTGACACGCCATGGCCATCGTCACCATGTCCCATGAGATCGGCGCCGGCGGCCCGGAGATCGGCCAGCAGCTGGCCGAGCGCCTGGGTTGCCGCTACGTGGACCACGAGCTCATCTCCAACGCGGCCACCCGCTACGGCCTGCTCGAGGAGAAGCTCTCGCACCTCGACGAATCGAAGCCGTCGCTCTTCGAGCGCTTCGACGCGGAGACGCGGCGCTACATCACGGTCATCCAGACCGCGCTCTACGACTTCGCCGAGCAGGACAACGTGGTGCTCATGGGCCGCGGCGGGCAGTGGCTGCTGCGGGGCATCCCCCACGTGCTGCGCGTGCGGGTGATGGCGCCGTTCGACGTGCGGGTCAAGCGCCTGACCAAGAAGCTCGCGGGGCCGATGGGGGAGCAGACGAACCCGCGCACCGTCACCGAGCTCGTGCGCCGCGACGACGCCGAAAAGGCCGGGCGCATGCGCTACCTCTACGAGGTCAGCATCACCGACCCCGCGCTCTACGACCTCGTGATCAACACCGAGAAGCTCTCGACGGAGGCCGCGGTCGGCCTGCTCGCGGGAGTGGTCGGGCAGCCCGAGCTGGCCACCACCCCGGCGAGCGCCCAGCTGGTGTCCGACCGCTCGCTCGCCTCGCGGGTCCAGGTGGCGCTCGCCACCCACCCGGAGACGCGCAAGTACCGCATCACGGTGGAGGCCCGGAGCGGCGTGGTCACCCTCGAGGGCACCGCGGCCATGGACGAGGCGATGGACGTGGCGCGGAGCGTGGAGGGCGTGCGGGACGTCAACGCGCGGCAGGTCGACATCCCGCCGATCCCGCCGTTCGTGGCGTAGGCGGCCCCGACCGCTCGATCAGTTCTTGGGGGGAGGGCCGGGGCGTCGGCCGGAGTCTTCCGGCACCTCGGCGATCATGACGGTCACGTCCATCTTCTGCTTCTTGCGGACGATCTGGAGCGTGACGCTCTTGCCGACCCGGGTCTCCGCGACCAGCCGCTGCACATGCCGGTAGTCCTCCACCGGGGTCTTGTCGAACGCGACGATGACGTCGCCCTGCTCGAGCCCCGCCTGCGCGGCCGGACTGCCGGTGATGGTGGAGCCCACCACCGCGCCGTTGGTGCCTTCGAGCCCGAGGCTCTGCGCGAGGTCGAGGGAGAGCGGCTGCAGCGCCACCCCGAGCCAGCCGCGCACCACCTTGCCCTTGTCGACCAGCTGGTCCACCACCCGCTTGACCATGTTGATCGGGATCGCGAAGCCGATGCCCTGGCCCGCGGCCACGATGGCGGTGTTGATCCCGACGACCTGGCCCCGGAGGTTGACGAGGGGGCCGCCCGAGTTGCCCGGGTTGATGGAGGCGTCGGTCTGGATGAAGTTCTCGTAGGTGGCGATGCCCACGTCCGAGCGGCCGGTGGCGCTGATCACGCCGACCGTGACCGTCTGGTCGAGACCGAAGGGATTGCCGATCGCGATGGCCCACTCGCCGACCCGGAGGACGTCGGAATTGCCGAGGCTGGCCACCGTGACCTCGTGGTCGGGCTGGAACTTGACCACCGCGAGGTCCGTTTTCGGGTCGGTCCCGAGGATCTGTCCGCGGTATTCTCGTTTGTCGGAGAGGCGGATCAGGATCTCGTCCGCGCCCTTGACGACGTGGAAGTTGGTCAGCACTAGGCCGCGCTTGTCGATGATCACGCCCGACCCGAGACCGGGCCGGCGGAACTCGGAGCGCGAGTCGGGACCCTCGGAGCCGAAGAACTGATTGAAGAAGTCGCGGAAGAACGGGTCGTCGTTGCCCTGGGGCAGGTTGGGGCCGCGCCGGGACTTCGCGCGCTGGATGGTCCCGAGGTGGACGACCGCCGGCCGCACCTGCTGCGCCACGTCCACGAAGCCCATCTGGAGCGCTTCGGCCAGCGCGACCCCGGTCGCCGCCTGTGGGCTGGTCGGGGCGGGAGCTGCGCTCGGTCGCCCCAGGTGACCGCGCACGAGGTAGCCGCCGCCCGCCGCGGCGATCAGCAACGCGGCGACCACGGTGATCAGTACCAGGCGGCGGCTCATGTCTGTACTCTAGCAGGGGGCCCGCGCGACAGCGACTGCTGGAGCGAAGGCCCGAGCGATCGCCAGAGCGAAGGGATGATAGCGACTGCCGTCTTTCACTGTCAAGGAAGCCAGTGAGATACCGACACGTCTGGCCGGGTGTCCTCCTGCTCGCGGCCCTGGCGCTGCTGCTGGTGGGCCTCCTGCGCTGGGGAGACCATTTCCTCTCGCCCGGCCCGAGCGGAGGGATCCACCGCCTGCTGCAGCTCTGGGCCGCTTCGCGCCCGCCCGACGAATCGGCCGCGGCGCCCCAGATCGCGTCCGCTCCGTCGCCGGTGACCGACGCTCCCGTGAGCCCGCCCGGCCCGCCGGTCGCCGCTGCCGTGAGCCCGGAGCCGCCCCCCGCGCCGCCGATCGCCTCGGCCTCGCCTCCGCCGGCCACCCCGCCCGCGTCGGCTTCGCCTCCGGCAGCCGCGCCGCCCGCAGCCCCGGCTCCCGCGCGGGACGAGCCTCGCGAGGCGGCGGCGCCGGCGCCTGGGGCGCCCGGTCCGCCGGCGCCCGCCCCGGTGCGCTACGCCCTGGCCCTCGGCACCTTCGCGGTCCCGGAGGACGCCGAGCGCGTGGAGGCCAAGCTGAACCAGGCCGGCTTCTCCACGGTCCGCTTCCGGCAGCAGGTGCCCGCCAAGCTCTTCGCGGTCCTCATCGCCTCGCTCAGGGACCCGGAGGAGGGGCAGACGACGATCGAGCGTCTGCAGAAGGACGGCTACGCCCAGGGCGTGCTCATGGTGGGCCGGACCGGGGTGACGGTGCGGGTGGGCGTGCCCACGCCGCTGCGGACCGCAGTGCAACTCGCCGAGAAGCTGCGCGGCGCGGGCTACGACGCCCGCGTCGCCACCGAGCCGACCCGCGCGGGCCAGGTGAGCCTGCGCCACGGCAACTTCGCCTCGCGGGCCGAGGCCGACGACGCGAGCCGGGAGGTCGCGCGTCTGGGCGTCCCGAACGAGGTGATCCAGATCCGCTAAGCCTGCCGCACAGTTTGACCGAGAAAGCGGGGCAAGGGTACTATCGACCATGCCCGCCAAGAAGATCCTCGTGGTCGACGACGAGCCCGAGGTGCGCAAGCTCATGGAGCACTTTCTCACCAGCAAGGGCTACGACGTCCGGCTGGCCGAGAACGGGCGCCTCGGCCTCGCCGCGCTCGACACCTTCACGCCCGACCTGGTGCTGCTCGACATGCACATGCCGGAGATGGATGGAGCCGAGACGCTCCGGGAGCTGGCGGTGCGCTCGCCCACCCTCCCGGTGATCATGGTCACCGTGAACGAGGACGTCGAGACGACCTCGCACCTGCTGCAGCTGGGCGCCGCCGACTACGTGCCGAAGCCGTTCAACCTGGACTACCTCGAGCAGGCGATCAATATCCAGCTTTCCGTGACGCGCGGGTAGTTCCTCGCGCGACGGGGGTGGGGGTGGCCGGGCTCCCGCCCGGGAACACGCTGCGTCGCATCCCGTTGCGCCGTCTCGTACGAGCCACGAGACAGACCGGCCTACGCTTCGCCATCCCGCAGAAGCCACGGTTCCCGGGCGGGAGCCCGGCCACCCCCACCCCCATCGCGCGAGGCTTCGATTTGTGTGATTCGAAGCCCGATGATTTCCGAGCCTCGGCACTTGCCGCCAAGGGCCGGGGGGTTAGGGCTTTGAGGTGAGGGTGTCGAGGGCGGCGCGGGCGGCGGGGGAGAGGTCGACGAAGCGGAGGCCGGCGGTGTCCTTGCGGGACCACATGACCTCGGCGCGGTCAACGGTCACCGGTGGCGCGCCCGGCTCGAGCTCCATCTGGAGCTTCACGATCTCGCCCGGCTCGAGCCGCCGGGGCACCGCGCGCAGGGCGATGCCGGTCCGCGAGAGGTCGCTCGCCTCCGCGACCACGGTGAGCTCGCCGTCGGAGATGGAGACGCGCCCCTCCTGGGGGCGGCGCGGGGCGGCCCGCGAGTTGAAGCCCGCGGGCTTGCCGCGGGCGTCGCCGGACGCCTGGCCGATCTCGCCCAGCACCGCGTAGATCTTCACCGGGATCGCCTTGCCCTTGACGGTGACCTCGCCCAGGTCGCGAACCGCGAAGTACTCGCGAATCTCGGCGTAGGTGGCCTCGCTGATGATGATCGGCACGCTGAATTCCTTGGTGACGCCCTCGAGCCGGGAGCCCAGGTTGATCGTGTCGCCGATCGCGGTGTACTCGAGGCGCTGCTCGGAGCCGATCGTTCCCACCACCGCGTCCCCGGTATGGATGCCCACCCCGCAGGCGAGATGGCCGCCGTGCCGGGCCGCGAAGCGCTCGCCGAGGGGCCGCACCCGCTCCTGGAACTCGAGCGCGGTCCGCACCGCGCGGAGCGCGTGATCGGGCGCCTCGAGGGGCACGTTGTAGAGCGCCATGATCGCGTCGCCGATGTACTTGTCGACGGTGCCCCCGTGCTTGAAGACCGCCGCGGTCATCACGGTCAGGTACTCGCGCAGGAAGGTGACGACCTCTTCCGGTTGCATCTTCTCCGACATGGACGTGAAGCCGCGGATGTCGGAGAAGAGCACGGTCACGCGACGCCGGGTGGCGGCCAGCTTGCTGTCGTCCTTGTGCCGGATGATCTCGGCCACCACGTCCGGCGAGAAGAAGCGCGAGAGGCGGCGCTTCTGCCGCTGCTCCTGGGTGAAGTTCTTGGCCACCGTGCCCGCGTAGGTGACGAGCAGCGCCAGCGGCACCGGCACCACCTCGACCCAGTAGCGGGCCCACAGGAAGGCGGCGTGGCTGGCCGCGAGGTAGCCGCCTATCGCGGCGGCCACGATCCCGAAGGCGGGCAGGGGACGCAGCGCGGTGGCGGTCCACGCGGCGCCCGCGGCCGCGAGCACCGCCACCACCGGCACGAGCAGCGGCGAGACCCGGCGCAGGGGAATGCCCTGCAGCAGGGTCTCCAGGGTATGGGCGTGGATCTCCACGCCCGGCATCCCGGACTGAGAGGCGAACGGGGTGGGGAAGATATCGTGCAGCGTGGGCGTGGTCGCGCCCACCAGGACGATCTTCCCCGCGAAAACCTCGGGCGGGACCTCGCCGGTCAGCACGCGATGGTAGGCCACCATCGGGAACGTGCCGGGGCCGCCGCGATAGTTGACGAGGAGCTCGTGCCCCGAGGGGGCGGGGGCCCGGGTCAGCCCGGCCTTCTCGGCGAGGCGGTAGATCAGCATGTCGAAGCCGAGCCAGTCGCGGTCCTGGAAATCGCGGCGGAGGGTGGCTCGGCGGACGAACGCGTCCACGTCCGAATCGTAGTCGGCCGAGCCGAAGGCGGCCTTGCCGCGGATCTCCGGGATCGGCGGGTTCAGGGCCTGCTTCACGAAGGAGGCGTCGCCGACGGTGGTGAGCGCGGCGGCCAGGACGATGCGATCCCGGATTCGATCGACCGCGGCCCCGAGCGCGACATCGTCGGACGGGCCGTGCAGCGAGGGCTCGGTGAACAGGATATCCAGGCCGATCGCGGCCGGGTTCCCGCGCCCGACCAGGTCGAGGAACTTGGCGTGCACCGCGCGGGGCCAGGGCCAGGCGAGGTTCAGCCCGTCGAAATCGTCCTCGTCGATGGTGACGACCACGATGGGCGACGCGGGGGTCTTCGGGCCGCGGATCGTGAACTGGGCGTCCAGGGCCTTCAGCTCGGCGATCTCGAAGAAGCGCAGGGGGTTGACGGTGGCCAGCACCATCACGGCCAGGCCGGCCAGGCTTCCGGCGAGGAGCACGCGCCAGGAGGCGGTGAGGGATCGCACCGACGTCAAGCGTAGCACAAGGGAAGTTGCCGCCGCCGAGGGGAAACGTCTACACTCGTGTCATGCGGGTTCGCTCGATCCTGCTCGCCGCGTTCTGGGTCGCCATGTTCATCTGGGTCGGCTACAACGGCATGCAGGCGTTCTCGTCCTACTTCCAGACCAACGACATCGCCGAGCAGGCGTTCCGGGACGCCTCCGACAAGCAGCGCCAGCGCAACCCGGGCGAGCTGTTCTCCTCCGATTTCCTCGCCGATCTCCGGGCCGGGGTGCTGGCCGGCGCCCGTCGCCAGGGGGTGCTGCTCGACCCCGCGTCCCTCAAGGTGACCGCTGAGGGCGGCCTCGTCCGGGTCAACCTCGGGTGGACCTATCGCACCTGGCCGCTGACCATGGGCGGCTGGGACACCGCCCTGCCGGTGCCGATGTGGCTCGGCCGGAGCTTCGACCCGCAGCTCGGCATGCGCCGCCTGTTCTGACCCGGCGGGGGGCATGAGCGAGCGCATCATCATCGCGGAGGATGACGAGGATCTCGCCTTCGTCCTCCGCGAGGCCCTGCGGCGCCAGCGCTACGACGTCGACGTCGCGCCCACCGCGGGCGGCCTGCTCGACGGGCTCAAGGCCACTCCCTACGACCTGATTCTCCTCGACGTGCGCCTGCCCGACATGGACGGGCTCGACGCCATCCCGCGCTGCCGCGAGCTGGCGCCGGACACGCCCATCATCGTGATGACCGCCCACGGAACGCGGCAGACCGCGATGGACGCCATCACGCGCGGGGCCTACGACTTCTTCACCAAGCCGCTCAAGATGGACGACGCGACAGCCAGCCGAGCGGGCTCGAGGGGCTCATCGGCCAGAGCGAGGCGCTCAAGCGGGTGGTGGACATGGCGCACCGCGCGGCGCCCACCGACCTGACCGTCCTCGTCCAGGGCGAGAGCGGCACCGGCAAGGAGGTGCTGGCCCGCGCGATCCACCGGCTGAGCGTCCGCAAGGACGGGCCCTTCGTGCCGGTGAACTGCGCGGCGATCCCGGAGGGCCTCCTCGAGTCGGAGCTGTTCGGCCACGAGCGGGGCGCCTTCACCGGCGCGGTGCGGGCCCGTCCCGGCCGCTTCGAGCTGGCCAAGGAGGGCACCCTCTTCCTGGACGAGATCGGCGACATGCCGCTGTCCATGCAGGCCAAGATCCTGCGCGTCCTCCAGGAGCGCGAGTTCGAGCGGGTGGGCGGCACGCGCACCATGACCGCCGACGTGCGGGTGATTGCGGCCACCCACCGCGACCTCGATGCGGCGGTGGCCCAGGGCATGTTCCGGCAGGATCTGTTCTACCGGCTCCAGGGCGTGGGGATCGTGCTCCCGCCCCCGGCGGGAGCGCGTCGACGACCTGCCGCTGCTGGCCACCCACCTGCTGGAGCGGGCGGCCCAGCGCCTCGCCCGCCAGCCCGCGGTGCTCTCGCCCGAGGCTCTGCGCTGCCTCTGGACCTATCCGTGGCCCGGCAACGTGCGCGAGCTCCAGCACGTGCTCGAGGGGGCCATGGTGCTCTCCGACGGGGTGATTCGTCCCGATCACCTCCCGCCCGCGATCCAGCGCGCGGCCCAGGCACGGCCCGCCACCCTAGCCGGTCCGGTGCTGTCGGGCTCGCTCGACGAGGCGCTCGAGGAGTGGGAGCGGCGCATGATCCTGGACGCGCTCCAGCAGACCCAGGGCGTGCAGGCGCGCGCGGCGAAGATCCTCGGGGTCTCGGAGCGCAGCCTCTGGTACCGGATCAAGAAGCTCGGCATCCAGGTGCGCACGCCGGACGATACGGCGCCGGCCTGACCCGGTTTCATTTCCGATTCCCCTCGTGTATTGTCAGGCTCGATGAAAGTCCGCAAGGCCGTGTTCCCCGCCGCCGGTCTCGGCACTCGCTTCCTGCCCGCCACCAAGGCCCAGCCCAAGGAGATGCTGCCGCTGGTGGACAAGCCCACCATCCAGTACGTGGTGGAGGAGGCGGTGGCGTCCGGTCTCGAGGAGATCATCCTGGTCACCGGGCGGAACAAGCGGGCGATCGAGGACCACTTCGACGCGGCGTTCGAGCTCGAGTACTACCTGCAGGATCGCGGCAAGGTCGAAGAGCTCGCGCAGATCAAGACGATCTCCGAGCTGGCCTCCGTCTCCTACGTCCGGCAGAAGGAGCCGCTCGGCCTCGGGCACGCGATCCTCTGCGCCAAGCCGCTGGTGGGCGACGAGCCGTTCGGGGTGTTCCTGGGCGACGACATCATCGTGTCGCGGGTACCGTGCATGCGGCAGCTCATCGACGTGTTCGAGCGTCACGGCGGGCCGGTCCTGGCCGTGATGCGGATGCCGCGCGAGGAGATCGGCCGCTACGGGGTCATCGCGGCGCGCGGCCTGGGCGCCAATGTCTACGAGGTGCAGGACCTGGTCGAGAAGCCGGACCCCCGCGACGCCCCGTCGGACCTGGCCATCATCGGGCGCTACGTGCTCACCCCGGATCTCTTCGGCATCCTGAAGGAGACCGCGCCGGATTCGCGAGGAGAGATCCAGCTCACCAACGGGCTCCGCGTGCTCCGCGGGCGGCGGCCGATCTACGCGGTGGAGTTCGAGGGCAAGCGCCACGACACCGGCGAGAAGCTGGGCTTCCTCAAGGCGACCGTCGAGTTCGCCCTGGCCCGGCCGGACCTCTCCGACGCCTTCCGCGAGTACCTGAGGAGCCTGAAGCTGTAGGCGCGAGGCAGATATGTCTTGTGGGGCGCTACTTTGCCCCTCGTCATCCCGCGGCCATTGATTGACTTCCCCCGGGGATTCTGGGACAATCCGTGCACTTTATTTCAGGGCCGGGAGGTGTCGGCACCTATATGAAGAGCCAGCCCAAGCGCACCTTCCACACGGCCTCCGAGCCCGAGATCAAGGCCGGTGAGGTCTCGGACGTCTACTTCGATCGCACCGTCGAGATCCTTCGCGCCAAGGGTCTCAACAAGCACGTCAAGGCCGAGATCCGGCTGAAGAGCTTCCCGCAGCCCGACTGGACGTTCGGGGTCCTGGCCGGCATCGAGGAGGCCTCGGGTCTGCTCGAGGGCCTGCCGGTCAACGTCTGGGCCATGGACGAGGGCACGCTCTTCGGCCCCGAGGACACGGTGCTCCTCATCGAGGGCATCTACCCCGAGTGGGCGAAGTACGAGACCGCGCTGCTCGGCTTCCTCTGCCAGGCCTCCGGCATCGCCACCAAGGCGGCCCGGTGCAAGCGCGCGGCCGGCCCGCGCCAGGTCATCTCCTTCGGCGCGCGGCGCATGCACCCGGCGCTCGCGCCCATGATCGAGCGCAACGCCTTCGTCGGTGGCTGCGACGGGGTGGCGGTCACCAAGTCGGCCGAGCTGATCGACGCCGATCCCACCGGCACCATCCCGCACGCCCTGGTCCTCCTCTTCGGCGACACGGTGGAGGCGCTCCGCGCCTTCCACGAGGTGATCGACGCCAAGGTGCGCCGGGTGGCCCTCATCGACACCCTGCAGGACGAGAAGTTCGAGGCGATCCGGGTGGCGGAAGCGCTCGGTCGAGAGCTCTACGCGGTGCGCCTCGACACGCCCTCGTCGCGCCGCGGCGACTTCTTCAAGATCCTCGAGGAGGTCCGCTGGGAGCTCGATCTGCGCGGCTTCGACTACGTGAAGATCCTGGCCTCCGGCGGGATCGACGAGTACGAGATCCTCAAGCTGAACTCACTCGTGGACGGCTATGGGGTCGGCACCTCCATCGCGAACGCCCCGGTGCTCTCGTTCGCGCTCGACATCATGGAGATCGAGGGCGTGCCGATGGCCAAGCGCGGCAAGCGCTCGGGGGCCAAGCAGGTGTGGCGCTTCCCGGGCACCGTCCAGAACACCGTCCTCCCCGCCGGCGCCCCCGCGCCGGTCGGGCCCGACGGCCGGGCCGCGGAGGCGCTGCTCAAGCCGCTGATCGCGGGCGGCCGGCTCGTGCGCGACCTGCCGCCCCCGCGCACCCTGCGCGAGTACGTGATGGAGCAGATGGCACGCATCGACATCACGGCGGGGCGGAATCCCGGGCTGCGCGGCGACTACTAGCCGAATGGGCGTCCTGGATGAGATCGTCGCCCACAAGCGCGCCGAGGTGGCCGAGCTCAAGGCCCGGCGGCCGATGGCGACGGTGGTGGGAGCCTGCCGCGGCCTCGCGTCCGCCCGCGACTTCGAGGCGGCCCTCCGGCC
>WNFK01048488.1_pt1 | contig 11283 bp, 9 predicted proteins | sample 5400281 | NCBI WGS metagenome assembly WNFK01 (sample SAMN13153350, study PRJNA577476) | soil metagenome | isolation source: 20 cm soil on Douglas fir-dominated hillslope | place: USA:California | collected 2013-09-17
GCGGCTCCTTCCAGGCTGCCAGTATGCCGAGTGGCTGGAATGACAGAGTGTCGTCGGTCATCACAAGAAGCGGCTGCGCCAACACCCAGTACAAGAACATCAACTTCGGCGGGACGACGTTCTCGATCAGCAGGAACAGCTCCGCGGCGAACCTGGGTTCCTTCAATGACCAGACATCCTCGGAGAAATGGTGCACAGCGAGGCCGTGCTGAGCCCACCGCCATTTTATGATCACGCGCTTTGTGCAGGGTGAACTCGCGCACAAAGAAGTACCACACCCGCATGATCATCTTCGGCGCGGCGCCTATTCGGCATGGCGGCCCCGATCTGGCTCAGGGAACCGGGGCCGCCATGCCAGGCTGCAGGCGGCTAGAGCCGTACTACCGCCGTGCCGCCGCCGGGAGGTCCAGTTTCGCGCACATCCCCTTCAGGCCGGGGAAGACCGCCGCCGTGCCGTCATGCCAGGTGCACACGACCAGCACGGGCACGGAATGCGGTCCCTTCGTTGGTGACCCGTTGAGCCGCTTGGCTCCGCGCGTGAGATAACCCTGCCTGTACAGAGATGCGCACGCCTGTCGCGCTTTGCTGACCGCGCCCTTTGCACCCGGCTTGCCGGGCTTACCGATGAACGTGCTAAACCCCGAGGTATCCGCCACCGTGAAGCAGCGCGCAAACGCCTTGTCCGTGACCGGCTGGTAGACGGCGACCGCGATCGCGGCCGCGCCGGTCGAAAGGACGATCGCGGCTGTCCCAGCCGCGATGAGCGCGGGCTTGACGCGGCGCGCAGGCTTGACCGACTTAGCCACTATCTGCTCGAGCTGCAGGCGTGCCGCTTTCCTACGGCGGTCAGGCAGAACCGGCATCCGCTGCGGGTGGAAGTAACTCATCGGGTGCCTCCGGCTAACAGGCGCGCTGGGGATCGGTTCAGGGGCAGGCGCCTGGCCTGGCTGCCATCAGCCAGGTCACGCAGGTGCTGTCGCGCTCGGAAGAGCCTCGAGCGCACGGTGCCCTCCGGCACCCCCAAGGCCACGGCGGCTTCGCCATAGCTCAGCCCGGCCCAGTCGCAGAGCGCAAGCACCTCCTGCTGCGCCTGCTGCAATCCCCCCATGGAGCACAGCAGATGCTGCGCCAGTCGTTCCTGATCTACACGTTCGGCCGTATCCGCTGCGAAATCGGCTTCCTGGTCTGGCGGCGGCAGCTTCGCCAGCAGGAGGTTGTACCTCCGCAGCGAGCGCTGGGCGTTACGGGTGGCGTTGTTCGCCACTCCGAGCAGCCACGGCAGCGCGCAGTCGCCGCTGAACCTGACCTCGGTTCGCTTGCGCCAGGCCTCAAGGAAGACGACAGACGTCAGATCCTCAGCCATGGACCACGAGCCGGTGCGGCTGAAACAGTGGGCGTAAATACGGTCGGCGTGACGCTCGAAAAGCTCACCGAAGGCTTCGCCGGCCAGCTCGTTTGCGGCTTGCGACCATAGTTGCTGATCGCTGGCCGAACCCCAGTCGATGCCCACACCTCTATATGTCCGGCAACAGCCGCCTAGTTCCATAATTACCAGCCCGCTACGATCCCGAAGGGAAGGCTACTCTCAGTGAGCACTCTCGATACCGACCTTGATGCCATTGTGCGTCCGGTTATGGCCGATGGTCTCGAACTAACCACGGCGCGCACTGCCGCGGTCGGCGATATGTCGGTCCGCCGGCTGCTCCCTCTTCGCCTGCGGCGGAGCGTCGGCGCGTGGTGCTTCATCGATCACTACGGACCGATGTCGGTCGACGGCGTCACGGGCATGGCGGTGCCGCCGCATCCGCACATCGGCCTGCAGACCGTGACCTGGCTGATGGCGGGCAACGTGCTGCACAGGGATAGCCTCGGCAGCGAGCAGATGATCAGACCGGGGCAGCTCAACCTGATGACGGCCGGGCGGGGAATCGCGCATGCCGAGGAGTCACCGGCCGCCCATGACCCGCTGCTGCACGGTGTGCAGCTGTGGGTGGCGCTACCGGACGCCTCGAGGCTGAGCGAGCCAGACTTCGAGCATCATGCCGAGCTGCCAGTTACCAGGGTGGGCGGGCTTGCCATCACTGTCCTGCTCGGGTCGCTGGCCGGGCCTCCAGGGGCGCCCTGGCTGCGCTCGCCAGCGACTACGTTCTCCGACATCGTCGGCGCTGAGCTGGCCGCGGCCGCCGATGCGAGGGAGCGCATCGCGCTGGAGCCGACCTTCGAGCACGTCGTGTTCGTGACCAGCGGTGCCGCGAGCGTCGCGGGCACCGAGTTGGCGCCGGGCAGCCTGCTGTATTTGCCGCCTGGCCGCGACATTCTGACCGTGATGGCCTCCGCCGGGACCGCGGCGATGCTGCTTGGCGGCGTTCCGCTTGGCGAACGGCTACTGATGTGGTGGAACTTCGTCGCCCGGACGCCGCAGGAGATCGCGGCGGCGGTCGCCGGCTGGCGGCAAGGCATGTTCGGTGAGGTAGGCGGGTACGCTGGCCCGCCGCTGGCACCGCCGCCACTTGATGCCGCGCGGCTTGCCCGCAGGCTCGCGTAGCCGGACAAACTCGGGAAATCTCCTTACCCAACTAAATTAGTGGGAATTAGAAGCTGCCCGGGGTGGTAGGGAGACGCTGTGGCACTTCCAGACTTCTTCGTGGCCGGCGTTCCCAAGGCTGGCACCACGGCGCTGCATTCGGCCCTAGCCAGGCATCCTTCGCTGTTCATGTCGCCGGTCAAGGAGCCCAAGTTCTTCCTGACCGATGGCCCGCCGCCGACCGAGGGCGGCCCGGGTGACGTGAAGACCTACCGGGAACACGTCTGGCGGCGCAGCGACTACGAGGCCCTGTTCGACACCGCGCCGCCGGGCACGCTCAAGGGCGAGTCGACGCCCTTTTACCTCTACAGCAGGGACGCCCAACGCAGGATCCGGGAGCTGATCCCGGACGCCAGGCTGATCGTGGTGCTGCGCGATCCGGTGGAGCGCGCGCACTCGAACTGGACCCACCTGTGGTCGGCCGGCCTTGACCCGAGCGGCGATTTCCTCCAAGCCTGCGCGCAGGAAGAGGAGCGCAAGGCTGCCGGCTGGGCGGACTTCTGGCGGTATACGGAGCTGGGCATGTACGGGGAGCAGCTGTACCACCTGTACTCGGTGTTCCCCCGCGAGCAGGTCCTGGTCTTCAGGTACCGTTCGCTGCTCACCGATCCCGCTCACACCCTGGACAAGGTGTGCGCATTCCTCAGCGTGCCGACCGGAGTGCTGACTGACCTGCCGCGGGAGAACGTCACCGTGCACCCGTACGCCACCGTTCGGCACTCCGCCGTCGCCACCGCCCGGCGGACTTGTGCCGCGCTTACGGCGTTGCTGCCGGGTCACCTGGGTGCGGGGATGACCGACCGTCTCGAGCACCTGCTCCAGCAAGACGCCGCGCCGAGAAGGCCACTCACCTGGGAGCAGCGAGAGGCGCTCATTCCGCGGTTCAAGGCCGACATCGCCCTGCTCGAGGCCATCACGGGCGAGGATTTCAGCGACTGGCTGCAGCCGCGCGGTGAGTCAGGCGGCTTGGTGGGAGCCAGGCCGAGCGGTCAGTGGCAAGCCCGTAACGGGCGGCCGCGCGAGTTCTTAGCGAACGGCGGTTCGCCTGCAGCGGCTCAAGCCGGGTCGCTGCCGTCGCCCAGATCGACGACCGTCACGTAGCGCAGCCCGTACCCAGGATCGCTGGACTCGGCGACACACGAGGTACCGAGCGCGGTCAGCGCTTCTGGCCCGGTTCCTGCCGCGACCCCCGTCCGCTCCTCGCAGTTCTGCGCGGCGCTGGCGCGGCCGTCGTAGAACGCCATGATGCCTTCGCCGTTGAATCGGACGGCCGTCACGCGCGCACCCCGCCCGTCCCACTCGCCGGGCCGCGGCTTCAGCGCCCTGCCGTGCCAGGTCCAGGCGAGGCCATCCGCGCTTGTGGCATAGTCGGTCGCCATCCGGTCGGTTTGCTCAGGATCGTCGAGCGGATGCACGGACGCCCACAAGTGCCACAGCCCGTCGTGGTCGACGATGACCGGGTCCTTGACCGCGAGCGCGGCGTCGCCGGAGAGCACCACGCGGCTGTCGGCCGGATCGAAGTCGTCCGGTGCCGCTGCCTCGATCAGCTCGACGCGCCAGTGCTTGGTGCCCGCGGTCGCGCAGCTGAGGTAGAGCCGCCAGATGCCCGCAGGAGTGCGGATGAGCGCTGGCCGCTCCAGGGATTCGCAGGCCATCTCCTCCTTGCCGATCGAGACGAGCGTATCGAAGTGCACGCCGTCGGCAGATCTGGCGACTTCGACCGCGTAGCCGCGCCGCTCGGGATCCCGAAGCCGGTAAGCGATGACGATCTCCTCCCCGGCCCGGACGGCGCTGGGGGACCCGACCCACGTCTGCCCGCCCGACCCGGCCGCGGGCCTGACAACGACGGCCCTAGCTGGATCCGGCGGCGCCATGATCGCTGGCGCGGTTAGCTCATCGTGCATCACACATCAACAATATGCTACCTATCGCGCCTATTTTGCCTTCTACGGTGCTTCACGGCCATGACTGGCATCCGGCGCAGACCTAGGAGCTGGCATCACTGGGCGCAGTGCTCATTGTGGTCACGGAGCGCGCCGAGCCGCAGGTCAAAGCTGGTGCGCGTCCAGGATGCGGATGAGCCTGCGCTTGCGCTTCTGATCTTCTCGCAAGCTGCGCACATAGGCGTCGAACGAGGCGCTGGTGCCGAGCCGACTGTGACACGCGCGAGCCGCTTTCAGCAGCTGGGCGATCCGCTCATACGCGCCATCACCGGTCTGCTTTTTGAGTGTCTCGATCAACCTGAGGTAGGTGGCAAGCGCGTCTGCTGGCCGGGTTTCGAGTACCAGGTCAGCGAGCCGCTGCCACTGTGCGTCGCTGGCAAGTCCCTCGGCCGACTCCCATGCGGCGTCGATGTCGCCGTCAGCGATCAGCACATCGATCAGGACCGCGCCAGGCACCCAGCCCGGCCAGACGCGCTGGGTGCCCGGCCGGCGCAGGCGGGGCAGTCGCGTCGCCTCGGCGCGCAGCAAGCCGAGCGCCCACTGTCTCGTCGGCTGCCAGCTTCCCGCTCGCTCGGCCACATCGCGCAGCTGCTGATAGGCGGCCACGCTAGCGGCAGCACTAAATCGCTCGCGGCGGACCGTCACGGCATCCTCTAGCCGGCCGGCCGAGCAGTATCGCTCGACGACGTAGTCGGCCAACTGCTGGTTCGGCTGGCTCGGTTCGCGCAGGCCGCGCTCCGCCCACGCCAGAGCCTCGCGGGCCCGGCCTGCCTTGTCGAGTGCAGCCGCGATGCGCAGGTGGCTCAGGCCGTGCGAGTCCAGATCGGCCGACAGCACCTTGACCAGCCCGTCAATATCGCCGGCCGCCCAGAGCACGCGCTCCAGCGCCTCCTGCTCACCCGCGCCCGACGGATTCGCCGCCCACGCGGCCGTGACCCGCTCGCGCAGGCGGTCCAGGCCCACCGCACCGAGCAGGTCGGAATAGTCTTCGAAATCGATCTCACCGCGCTCATCGCCACTCGCCATGGCTTCGGCGAGGAAGTCAGCGAGCCGGGCGATGACACCGGCCCGGTCGCTGGCGCGGCGGCTCGCCTTAGCGATCGCGGTAAACGCCTGCTCGGCGACCAACGCGGCGTCAGCCGGATGACCGGTTCGCGTAAGATCACCGATCACCTCGGTGACATGGCGCACACGGCGGGCGTAGTGCCAGGTCTCTGGTCCTTCCAGGTAACCGTACTGCCCGACGAGCTTGTACTGGCCGAACTCCTCGCTGGCCTGAAGCAGGCCAGCCACGCGAGCGCTTATCGCCGGAACGTCAGCTGCGGCGCTCGCCGCGCGCAGTTCGAGCTGGCGCCGCCAGTCGTCGTCCTCGATGACCTGATCACAGACAATGGCGAGCAATTCCTCGCGGCTCAGTGAGGACAGCCAAGAACTGAGATCACTGGCCCTGGTCGGGCCCATGCCAGCGGCGCGCGGCACCGGCGAACGGGCGTTGCGCATGACCGTCAGCCCGACGGCCACGCAGTGCTTGCAGAAGAATCCCTCCTGCCCGTACGGGCATCCGCATTCCCCCCGCAACCCGCCGCCTGCGCCGGCCTCGCCCGTGGTGAGCACGACCAGGTAATCCCCGGTCCCCCGGACCGTGGCGATGATCTGGTTGCCAACTGTCTCCAGGCCCGCGACCGCGCCGAGATACGACACGCCCCGCTCGAACGAACGCTCGCCTGCTGCCGCCCGCAGGGCGGCCTCGGTAATGGGCGGCAGGGTCGCAGTTGTCACGCAGCCATTTAACATCAGGCTGCCGACAATTTCGAAAATGGCTGCGGCGAATAAAGCGCGCAGCCGCGGTTGTATAGCCGCCGCATCGTGCCTACGCTCAAGGGAACCTGCCCGCCGGGCAAGCAGCGCTAAGGGGGATCACGGTGGTGAACCTCGCATCCAGCCTCGTGCAGGCCGCCCGAGCCCGCGCCGACAGCGTGGCAATAAGGGTCGGTGCGGCCGACACGACATACGGGGAGCTCGACCGGGAGAGTTCGCGTGTGGCTGGCATGCTTGCCGAACGCGGTATCAAGCCGGGCGACCCGATAGGCCTCATGCTGCCGAATGTCGCCGAGTTCGCCAGCATCTACTACGGCGTGCTCCGCGCCGGCGGTGTCGTGGTCCCGATGAACCCGCTGCTGAAGGCCAGAGAAGTTGCCTACTATCTCGGCGACTCCGGTGCGCGGTACATGTTCGTCTGGCATGGGTTCGCGGCCGAGGCCCGGGGCGGCGCGGAGCGCGCGGGCAGCGAGGCGATCGTCGTCGACCCCGTCACATTCGCGGAGCTTGCGGCGGCGGCGAAGTCAGACGAGCGGGTCATCGACCGGGACGCCGATGACCTCGCGGTGATCTTGTACACCTCGGGTACTACCGGCTCCCCGAAGGGCGCCGAACTGACTCACGCCAACCTCATCCGCAATGCTGAGGTCCTGTGCACGGATTTGCTTCACCTGCATTCCAACGATGTGATCTTCGGCGGGCTGCCGCTGTTCCACGCGTTCGGGCAAACCTGCGCCCTGAACGCGGCCGTGGCGTCGGGGGCCTGCGTGACGCTGCTGCCCCGGTTCACTCCGGACCACGCCCTGCAAGTTCTCGCCGAGCACCGCGTCACGGTGTTCGAGGGCGTGCCGACGATGTATGTTGCGCTCCTCGGTCATCCGGAGCGAGCCGCATTCGACGTGTCCGCCCTCCGGGTCTGCGTGTCCGGTGGCGCGGCGCTACCCGTCGAGGTGCTGCGCGGCTTTGAGGCGGCATTCAGCTGCCAGGTGCTCGAGGGCTACGGCTTGTCAGAGACCTCACCGGTAGCTTCCTTCAATCATCCTGACCGCGAACGGAAGCCGGGGTCGATCGGCACGCCGATTCGCGGAGTTGAAATGCGCGTCATCGACTCTGAAGGCGGCGAGGTCCCGCAGGGCGAGGTCGGCGAGATCGTGATCCGCGGCCATAACGTGATGCGAGGCTATTGGCGCAGGCCGGAGGAGACGGCCAAGGCCATCCCGGACGGCTGGTTCCGCACCGGTGACCTCGGCCGGGTCGACAAGGACGGCTATTTCGAGATCGTGGACCGGAAGAAGGACATGATCATCCGCGGTGGCTACAACGTCTATCCGCGGGAGATCGAGGAAGTGCTCTACGAGCATCCGGCGGTCACCGAAGCTGCCGTGATCGGCCTGCCGCACCAGGCGCTCGGCGAGGAGGTCGGAGCCGCGGTAGTCATCAAGCCCGGCGCAGACATCACCGCTACCGAGTTGCGCGACCACGTGAAAACTCAGGTCGCCGCTTACAAATACCCGCGCGCGGTCTGGCTCGTCGACGCACTGCCGAAGGGCCCGACCGGCAAGATCCTCAAGCGGGAGATCGTTCCTCCTGCGGACCTGGACCTGCGGTAGCGCCGGACCAGCCGGGACTATACCTGAACTGATCGGGGACTACAGATGACCAGCACGGCGGGAACCCCGGACGCCGCCGAGGAGCTCGCTGACCAGGCGGCGCCGCTCGACGCGCTGCTCGTCGACGCCGCGCTCGGCACGCTGCGCCGGCTGGCCTCCGAATTCGCGCGGATCGGGGCAGGCACCTCGGAGCTGGCGCCCGCCAAACGGGACCGCCGGTTCACCGATCCGGCCTGGATGACTAATCCGGTGCTGCGGCGGACCGTGCAGGCGTACCTGGCGGCCGGGCAGGCCGCGGGCCAGCTGGTCGCCGACGCCGCGCTGGAATCGCGCGACGAGAGGCGGATCCGATTCGGCGTGGACAACCTCGTCGAGGCACTGTCGCCGAGCAATGTGCCGCTGCTGAACCCGCTCTCCGCCAGGGCGGTTGTCGACACCGGCGGGCTGAACATCGCGCGCGGCGGGCTTAGCTTTCTGCGCGATCTGGCGTCGCCGCCGCGCATACCGGAGATGGTGGACAGGTCGGCGTTCGAGGTGGGCCGCAACATCGCGGTCACGCCGGGCGAGGTGGTGCTGCGCACCGAGGTGCTCGAGCTGATTCAGTACCGCCCGCAGACCGAGCAGGTTAAACAGGTCCCCCTGCTGATCGTGCCGCCGACGATCAATAAGTTCTATGCCCTGGACCTGGCTCAGGGCCGCAGCATGATCGAATACCTTGTCCGCGGCGGCCAGCAGGTGTTCGTGCTTTCGTGGCGGAATCCGGACGCCAGGCACGCCGGCTGGGGGCTGGACGCCTACGTTCAGGCGGTGCGTGACGCGCTCGGCGCCGTCGAGCGGGTCTGCGGCGTCGGCCGCACCGCCCTGATGGGAGTCTGCGCGGGCGGCATCATCGCCAGCATCACCGCCGCCCACCTTGCTGCGATCGGGCAGCAGGACCGGCTGGCCTGTTTCGGTCTCCTCGTCACCGTGCTCGACACCGCCAACGCCGGCACCGTGGGAGCCCTGGTCGACAGGCGCCTGGCGGCGGCGGCGAAGGCGATGTCCAGGCGACGCGGCTACCTGGACGGCCGCGCGCTGGCTGAGGTGTTCGCGTGGCTCCGCCCCGGCGACCTGATCTGGAACTACTGGGTCAATAACTACCTGCTCGGCAAGAAGCCTCCGGCCTTCGACATCTTGTTCTGGAACGCCGACACCACCCGGATGAGCGCCACGCTGCACGCCGACTTCGTCGACCTGGCGATGGACAACAAGCTCGTCACGGCGGGGGCACTGACGGTTCTCGGCACGGATATCGACCTGGCCAGAATCGATGTTGACGCCTACATCGTGGCGGGCATCGCGGACCACATCACGCCCTGGCAGAACTGCTACCGCAACACGCAACTGCTTGGCGGCGAATGCCGGTTCATCCTGTCCACCAGCGGCCACATCGCCGCGCTCGTCAATCCGCCTGATAACCCGAAGGCCACCTACCAGACCGGCAAGGCCAACCCGGCTAACCCCCAGGACTGGCTGAAGGCCGCGCAGGCCGAACAGGGAAGCTGGTGGCCCGACATGCTGGCGTGGCTGGCCGAACGCTCGGGCGCAACCAAACCAGCGCCGGACCAGCTCGGCGGCGGCGGGCTGCGGCCGATCGCCCCGGCGCCGGGCACATATGTCTTCGATAGCTGACAGGGGTGAGGCGGTGTACACCGGCATCGGCCGCTCGCTAGGGACCGACTACTTCAGGATCGCCGACCAGCTTTCCCGCGAGGAGCTCAGGTTGCTGCGGCGCACCCGCGACTTCGTGGACGACGAGGTGCTGCCGGTGAACAACGGTTACTGGGAGCGGGCTGAATTTCCATGGCCGCTCGTGACGAAGCTGGCCGAGCTCGAGATCGTCGGTGACGGCATCGTCGGATACGGGTGCCCGCCGATGAGCCCCATCGCCACTGGGCTCGTGCACATGGAGCTCAACCGCGGCGATGGCAGCCTGGGCACGTTCCTCGGTGTCCAGGCCGGCCTGGCGATGCAGTCGATCGCGATGCTCGGATCCGAGGAGCAGAAAAACCGCTGGCTGCCGGCGATGGCACGGCTGGAGAAGATCGGCGCGTTCGCGCTCACCGAACCGCTGCACGGCTCGGATTCGGTCGCGCTCGAGTCGACTGCGCGCCGCGACGGCGACGACTGGGTACTGAACGGCGTGAAGAAGTGGATCGGCAACGGCACGCTCGCCGACGTGGTCGTGGTGTGGGCCCGTGACACGGCCGACGGCCGGGTCAAGGGCTTCCTGGTCGAGAAGGGCACGCCAGGTTACGACGCGAGGCGGATCGATGGCAAGGGGTCGCTCCGCGCGGTCTGGCAGGCCGAGATTTTCCTCTCCGACGTGCGGGTGCCCGAACGCAGCCGGCTGCCGGGCGCGAAAAGCTTCAAGGACACCGGCCGGGTGCTGGCCGGGACCCGGAACGCGGTGGCGTGGGCAGCGCTCGGCCACGCGACCGCCGCCTACGAGATCGCCGTGGCCTACTGCCAGCAGCGGCAGCAGTTCGGCAAGCCGCTGTCGAGCTTCCAGATCGTACAGGACAGGCTAGTTAAGATGCTCGCCGAGGTCTGCTCCATGCAGCTGTACTGCCTGCGGCTCGGGAGGCTGATCGAGGAAGGCAGCCTGACCGACACGATCGCGGCGATCGCGAAGATGAACAACACCCGCAAGGCACGCCAAGTGATCTTCGAGGCCAGGGACCTGCTTGGCGGCAACGGGATCCTGCTCGACTTCCACGTGATGCGGCACATGGCCGACATCGAGGCGATCCACACCTACGAGGGCACTGAGACCATCCAGACGCTCATCGTCGGCAGGGACATCACCGGTGCCAGCGCCTTCGCCTGACGACGCCGCGATCCGCTTCGTCGACATCGACGCCGACCAGGTCAGGCTGCGGGTCTCGGTACGCGGCTCAGGGCCGCCGCTGCTCCTGATCACCGGGCTCGGAGCCAGCCTCGACCTCGGCGTTCCGTTCGAACGCGCATTGGCTGCCGAAGGCCTGCAGGTGATCAGCTTCGACGCGCCGGGCATCGGGCAGTCGACACCGTACGCCCGCCCGCGCCGGATGCCGGGGATCGCGCGGACCGTGGAGCGGTTGCTGGACGCGGTCGGCTACGAGCGCGCGGACGTTCTCGGCGTCTCCCTGGGCGGGGTCGTCGCGCAGCAACTCGCGCACCAGGCACCCGGCCGGGTGCGGCGGCTAATCCTCGCGGCTACCGGCCCCGGCCTCGGCGGAGTGCCGGGGTCGCCGCGCGTCCTGCTGTCGCTTGCCACGCCGCGCCGCTACAACCAGCCGGACTACTA